>OFEK01000310.1_pt1 | contig 59278 bp, 53 predicted proteins | sample 1521131 | NCBI WGS metagenome assembly OFEK01 (sample SAMN05720209, study PRJEB24109) | activated sludge metagenome | isolation source: Anaerobic digester | place: China | collected 2015-12-16 | reverse complement strand
CAGTGGTCATAAGAGGTTCAGGATCATGACGGCTTTTATTTGGGTACTTGCCGGCTATTTCTTCGGTTCCATCCCGGCCGGCTACCTGATCATCAAGATACTTCTCGGAAAGGATATCCGGAACCTGGGTTCGGGCAACATCGGGGCGACCAATGTCTCCCGTTTTGTGGGCAAGGGATGGGGTGTGGGGGTCGCGCTTTTCGACATGGCGAAGGGTGGGCTTGTGGTCCTGGCTGCCCGCCTGGCAGGGATCCAGGATCCCTGGATACTTGCTCTTTCAGGTTTCGCGGGAGTTTGCGGTCACAATTTCCCTCTCTGGCTCAGGTTCAAAGGCGGCAAGGGGGTCGCCACATCTTTCGGAGTGGTTTTTTTCTGGAACCCGGTCCCTGCAGCAGCAGGTGGCATCGTGTGGTACCTGGCCATGAGGCTTTCCAGGTATGTTTCAGTAGGCTCCATGGTATCCCTGGCAACGGTCCCGGTATGGTTCCTTCTGCTCAGGGAGTCCTCGGCCTACGTCTGGACCTCGGCGGCTATGGCCTTGCTTTCCGTGGTACGTCACCGTTCGAACATCATCAACCTTTCAAGAGGAGAGGAAGGGCGAACAGGATCCTGACAGGACCTTGCCCTGGACCTTATTATTGACGAATATTGACCTTAACTTTATAATTTGACTTGTCAAAGAAGGTTAAAGGGGGAAGTGTCTTGGCAAGTCTTACAAGGATAATCGAAAAACATATCGAGGAACTCCTTGAACGGGCCAGCGAGGAATCTGTCTTTCTCAGCCGCAAGGATCTTGCGGAGCGTTTCGGTTGTGTGCCGAGCCAGATCAACTACGTCATCAGAAGCCGCTTCACCCCTGAACGGGGATACATTGTTGAAAGTCAGCGGGGAGGGCATGGGTATATCCGGGTTATCAGGCTTTGCCTGGACATGCCAGAGGCAAGAGCGAACCACATTGAGGAACTTGTGGGCGACACCGTTAATGAACAGGATATCAGGAGGATCCTTGCCAACCTTCAGCACAGGCAACTGATCACTGCCAGGGAAAGGCTCCTGATAGAGGTTGCAGCAAGGTTTCAGGAAGAGATCGGCAGGGATCTGCTGGATCTTTCACCCTACAAGAGGGATTCTCTCCACGCGGAGCTTCTCAAGCGGTTGTTGCGCAGCCTGGCTCTGGGATAGGTCGAGCCGCCATGAAATGCGAAAGGTGCGGAGCCAGGGAAGCTGAAGTCCACATCAGGCAACAAAAGGGCAAGGAGATAGCGGAATTCCACCTTTGCCGCCAGTGCGCAGAGCATATGGCAAAGGAGGGTCTGATCCCGGATATATCCTTCGAGTTGCCCATAGACAGCTTCCTCTGGGGGCTTCTCCCCGGCCATGGGCCAAGCCACCCTGGACCCGATATGGCCCCATCAACGACTGGTGATATGGTTTGCGGCAGTTGCGGACTGGACCGCTCATCCCTGAGGAGATCCGGCAGGTACGGATGCCCCGACTGTTTCAAGGCGTTCCATGAAGATCTCGGTCCCCTTCTCAGAAAGATCCACGGATCGGAGATCCATAGAGGAGCAAGACCCGGGAACGCATGTGGGAATGATACTTCTCCCGAAGAGATCGAGTCTCTCAGGACAGAACTCAAAGATGCGGTGGAGAAAGAGGAGTATGAAAGGGCCGCAGTGCTCCGGGACAGGATCCGGGAGATAGGAGATCTTCATGAAGGCAGGAGCTAGGGAGATCGCCGACAGTCCCCTGGAGTGGGTAGGGGGGAAGGGCGAGCACTCGGGCATGATCCTGTCCAGCCGCGTCAGGCTTGCCAGGAACCTAAAGGGGCACGTATTCCCATGGAGGGCTGATAAAAAGGAACTATCGGTGTGTTCCGAGAGGGTGCGATCTTCCATTCGTTCAGAGGACTCCCTCAAGCCTTTCAGCATATTCGAGGTCGATGCCCTTGACCCGCTTTCCAGGGGTGTTCTCATAGAGAAACACCTGATCAGCCCTGCCCTTGCAATGGGAGGTCCCGGCAGAGGGGCTGCCGTGGACGGACGGGGGATCGTCTCCATCATGATCAACGAGGAGGATCACGTCCGTATCCAGGCCATCCTCGGGGGTATGAGCATCCATGAGGCCTGGAGGATCGCCAGGTGCATGGACGAGCTCCTGGAGAAACTCGATTATGCCTTCCACAGCAGATACGGCTTCCTGACGGCCTGTCCGACCAACGTGGGGACGGGGCTCAGGGCCTCGGTAATGATCCACCTTCCTGCCCTGACCCATCTCCGGAGAATGGGCAAGCTGGCCGTAGACTGCGGCAAGATAGGCCTTACCGTCAGGGGGATGTTCGGTGAGGGGAGTGATTCACCGGGGTCGCTCTACCAGATCTCCAACCAGGTCACCCTTGGTCAGACCGAAGAAGAACTCATCGAGAAGGTCTCCGGGGCTGCCCTCGGACTGGTACGTCAGGAGGAGGGAGCCAGGGACCGGATCCTCTCCGAAAGGGGCCCGGGCCTGGAGGACAAGGTCTGGAGAGCCTGGGGTCTTCTGAGATTTTCAAGGGTGATCGAGGCCAGGGAAGCCCTGGAGCTTCTCTCCCTGGTAAGGATGGGTTCCGAGATGGGCATTCTTCCCCAAGTCAGGGTGGCAACCCTGAACGCACTGCTCCTGGATATCCAGAAAGCTCATATTCAGGCAAGGTCAGCCACTGAACTATCGCCGGAGGAGATCGGCAGGAAGAGATCGGAAGTACTCAGGAAGGCTCTGGCAACTACTGGAGGCGAAAGCTGATCGCGGGGTCGTTCAGGTCATTCCTTCAATAAACCATGGAGGTTCAGAACATGTGGCAGTACTTCACCGAAAGAGGAAAGAAAGTGATCCAGCTGGCCCACAGGGAAGCTCTCAGGATGGGCCATGACGTTATAGGTACAGAACATATCCTTATGGGGCTGGCTGCCGAGGGAGAGGGCGTTGCCGCTCAGATCCTGCAGTCTTCCGGTGTGTCCCTGGATGAACTGCGGAGCACTGTGGAGCAGTTCGTCGGACGGGGAGAGCAGAAGAGCAAGCCTGTGGACCTCCCACTGAGCCCAAGGGCGAAGAAGGTCCTTGACCTGGCAATGCGGGAAGCAAGGGGAATGTCCGTCAACTACGTCGGGACAGAGCACATTCTTCTGGGACTGATCTCAGAGGGTGAGGGTATAGCAGCCCAGATACTGGGTTCCATTGGTATGGACCTCGAGAAGATCCGTACTGAGGTCATAGCAGCTATTTCGGCAGGAGAAGGAAGCACGGCGGAGGCTGCTGAAAGCCCTGGCGAGGATCATCCTCAGAAATCTGCCGGCCGGTCCAGGACCCCGACGCTGGACCAGCTCGGTATAGCACTGACCGAGATGGCCCAGCGCAATGAGCTCGATCCGGTTATAGGCCGGGCCAAGGAGATCCAGAGACTGATACAGATCCTCTCCCGCCGTACCAAGAACAACCCCGTGCTTATAGGTGATCCCGGTGTCGGCAAGACTGCCATCGTGGAGGGCCTGGCCCAGAAGATAATTGCCGGTGACATCCCCGAGGTACTGAGAGGCAAGAGGGTCGTGCAGCTCAACGTGGGCAACCTGGTTGCCGGAACCAAGTACAGGGGCGAGTTCGAGGAGAGGATGCGCAAACTGGTCAAAGAGCTCAGGGATTGCCGGGACGTGATCCTCTTTATCGACGAGATCCACACCATCGTCGGGGCCGGAGGAGCGGAAGGGGCTGTCGATGCGGCGAATATCCTGAAGCCCAGTCTGTCAAGAGGCGAGTTCCAGGTGGTCGGGGCGACGACGGTCGATGAATACAGGAAGAACATAGAGAAGGACGCAGCACTGGAGAGACGCTTCCAGCCGGTAATGGTGGAAGAGCCCGGTGTGGAGGACTCCATAAGGATCCTGGAAGGCCTCAGGGACAGGTATGAGGCCCATCACAGGGCCAAGATCACCGACAGGGCCCTTGATGCTGCCGCAAGGCTCTCTGCCAGGTATATTACTGAACGCCATCTGCCGGACAAGGCCATCGACCTTATCGACGAAGCTGCAGCCCGGGCAAGGCTGAAGACCATGGAGGCCCCGGAAGACATCAAGGAGAAGGAGAGACTCCTTGATGCTCTCCGCAAGGAGAAGGAAGCCGCTGTGGCGTCCCAGGAGTTCGAGAAGGCCGCCTCCCTCAGGGATGATGAGAGAAAGCTCGGTGACGAGATCGAGGTCTGCCGGAAAGAGTGGCAGAAGGTCCGGAACCAGGAGGAACCGGTGGTAGATGCTGAACAGATAGCCGGGATAGTCTCCGAGTGGACAGGGATCCCAGTCGTTCAGCTGACCGAGGAGGAGGCTGCCCGGCTCATGCGCATGGAGGAGGAGATCCATCGGCGCATGGTTGACCAGATCCAGGCCGTAAATGCCGTATCCCGGGCCATAAGAAGATCCAGGAGCGGTCTCAAGGACCCCAAAAGGCCCGTTGGAAGCTTCCTCTTCCTGGGCCCCACCGGGGTGGGAAAGACTGAGCTTGCCCGTTCCCTTGCGGAGTTCCTTTTCGGAAGCGAAGAGGCCATGGTTCGGTTCGACATGAGCGAGTACATGGAGCGCCACGAGGTGGCCAAACTGATCGGCGCCCCGCCAGGCTATGTGGGATTCGAGGAGGGCGGGAAGCTTACAGAGGCTCTCCGGAGGAGGCCCTATTCGGTGGTGCTCTTCGACGAGATCGAGAAGGCCCACCCCGATATTTTCAACATCCTCCTCCAGATACTTGAGGACGGACGTCTTACCGACGGTCAGGGACATACCGTCGATTTCAGGAACAGCGTGGTCATCATGACCAGCAACATCGGTGCCAAGGATGCCATGAAGGGTCAGGGTCTCGGCTTTACCGCCCCCGGACAGGGAGAGATGCCTGACTGGGGCAGGGTCCGTACTGGGATCGTTGATTCGGTCAAAAAGACCTTCAGACCCGAGTTCATCAACCGCATCGACGAGATGATCGTCTTCGAACCCCTGGGAAGGGAAGATCTCCTGAAAGTCCTGGACCTCATGCTCAGGGAGGTTTCTGAAAGGCTCTCCGAAAAGGGTATCCATATAGAGATCCCTGTCGAAGCGAGGACGCTTCTCCTTGACAAGGGGTACGACCCCAAATATGGGGCCAGACCACTGAGGAGGGCTGTCCAGCGCCTGATAGAGGACCGGCTGGCAGACCTTGTGCTTGAAGGTCGTGTCGCCGATGAAAGCCTCATTTCGGTGTCGGTGGAGGATGGGGAACTGGTACTGGTCCCGGATGCGATGCCCCTCGAAGGTGGAGATGATGTCAGGGAAGGAATGGAAGCGGAAGAGAAGGCCGATGGATGATACAAGGGAATGAATTACGGGAACAGGGGTCCCTTGTCCGGGACCCCGTTCTTTCATAATGAGAGGAGAGGTGGGGGTGTTCAAATTGGATCTTTTCTGGATCTTCATTCTGTTCTTCTTCGTCTTCCCCATGTTCAAACAGTGGAACCTGGAGCGGATGAGGGTGGCTGCGATCAGGAAACTCGAAAAGAAGCGGAGCAGCAGGGTGATCACTCTGATCCACAGACAGGAGAGCGTGGGCTTCCTGGGTGTTTTCGCAAGGAACTACATAAACATTGAGGATTCGGAGGAGATCTTGAGGGCCATCCGGATGACATCATCGGACACCCCCATCGATCTGATCGTCCATACTCCTGGAGGTCTTTTGCTGGCTGCCTCCCAGATAGCAGCGGCCCTGAACAAACACGAGGCGAAGGTTACCATTTTTGTTCCGCACTATGCCATGTCAGGCGGTACCCTTATTGCTCTTGCCGCTGACGAGATCGTGATGGACCGTCACGCGGTCCTTGGCCCGGTGGATCCCCAGATCGGGCAGTATCCGGCCGTCTCTATCCTGAAGACCGTTGAGGATAAGCCTGTCGCTGAGCTAGACGATGAGACACTCATTCTGGCCGACATATCACGAAAGGCGATAGAACAGACCCGTAGGTTCGTGGCAAGCCTTCTCGTTGACAACATACCCCGTGAAGAGGCGGAGAGGTTGGCGGGACTTCTCACCGAGGGACGCTGGACGCACGATTACCCCATAAGCAGCGAGGAGGCAGCAGAACTGGGTCTTTTCATATCCACAGATATCCCCGAGGAGATATGCCAGGTCATGAGGTTATACCCCCAGTCAGGCCAGCGCCGTCCCTCGGTCCAGTACGTCCCCATGCCCTACCATGGGACCACCCATAACACGGGTATCAAATGACCTCCGGCCCGGTCCGGATATATCGTTTAAGGAGTGATCATATGAAAAGCCTTTCCAGGAAAGTCCTATTGCTCGCAGTTGCTGTGACCTTTGCCATTCCTGCTCTCGCCGTCGCCGCCGACAGGGGTCCCGTTATCACGGCGGGGGAAGAGACCGTCAGCGAGCAGGAGATGATCCGCCTGATAATGGACCAGTCCGGGGCAGACAAAATGATGGCTCCCTTCGTCCTGGCGCAGCTTTCCCTGGAGGACAGGGAGAGCTTTGCCGAACAGGTGTCCATGGCCCTGCTTCTATCGGAGGCCGCGTTGCGAAAGGGACTCCAGCTGGACCCTTCCGTCTCGGTCCAGCTGAGGTGGAACGCAATTAACATCCTTGCCCAGGCCTATGTGGCCTCTGTCTCTTCGAAGTGGGACCTGGGAAGACCAGCCCTTGAAGCCTGGTTCTCCAGTCACGAAGAAGATTACAGGGAACCGGAATCGGTGCGGGTCAGGCACATACTGGTGGCCTCCGAAAAAGAGGCGGTGGACGTTCTGCTGAAGGTCTACGCCAAGGAAGCTGACTTCGGAAGGGTCGCCGCCGAGAACAGCATCGATCCCGGGAGTGCTGGGTCCGGTGGGGACCTTGGATGGGTCTACAGGGGACAGACCGTCCCAGAGTTCGATAGTCTCGCCTTCTCCCTCGAGCCGGGAAGGACAGGAGGTCCGGTGGAGACGAAGTTCGGCTGGCACGTGCTCCAGGTTCTTGAGAAAAGGCCGGCAAGGTCGTTCACCCTTGATGAGGTGCTTCCACGGGTAAGAGAGGACATACAGCAGCACTACCTCGAACTCGAGGTCCAGCGCCTGGTCGATTCACTGGGTTCGGAGATTGACCGTGACATACTCTCCACTCTTGGAGGATTCCCTGCCTACCGGAAAGACCAGTAAGGGCATTTCTTCCTGCCGGCGGAGCGGATATTCCGCCGGCAGGAAGATCCCTAGAGCAGAAGCTCTCCTCTCAAGACGGTCGTTGCCCTTCCGGTGATCTTCACTCGATCTCCTGTTATGGCTACGGTCAGTTCGCCCCCCCTCTTCGATGCCTGGAAAGCTCGGAACCGGGATCTTCCCGTGATCCGCGACCAGTAGGGAGCAAGCACGGTGTGGGCCGATCCTGTCACTGGATCTTCTTCTATTCCCTCCCAGGGACCGAAGTACCGTGACAGGAAGTCAAAATCTGAAGACCGGGAGGTTATGATCACTCCCTGAAAACCCAGCCCGCCCCTGTCAATGCCTAGCATGGCCTTGAAGTCGGGCTGAAGTCCACGGACAGCAGCCTCATCAGTCATCCTTAAAAGCAGCATCTCAGCGCTCTTGGAAAACCTTGTATCCTCGACGGAACTGATCCCGATGGCATCCAGCAGTCCATCAGGGATCTCAGCCGGTTCAGTTCCGTTCAGGGGGAAATCAAGGGTGATCCCGTCCTCTCCCAGGGCAGCCGCCAGTTTCCCGCTGGCGCTCTCGAAGGTGATCCTCGGAAAAGAAGAAGCCCTTTCATTGAAGATCACCCATGAGGCTGCAAGGGTAGCGTGACCGCAGAGGGGAACCTCCACGGAGGGTGTAAACCACCTGATCGAGAAGGCGGCGCAGCCTTTCCCCTCCGGCTCTTTTGAAGGCACGACGAAGGCAGTTTCGGAGAGATTCATCTCCATGGCTATTCTTTTCATTGTCACCTCATCAGGGAACTTGTCCACAAGGCAGACCGCAGCGGGGTTCCCCCTGAAGGGCTCGTCCGTGAACGCATCCACCTGGAACACAGGAATGATCATTTCGCTGCCTGATCCCTTCATATTCGAAACCTCCCGTCCGTACGTAATGGTGCCACCAGTATACCTGAGCTGTGGAAACAGGTAAGCTAGTTAGGTTATGATCGTGAGCGGGGTGAGGCCGATGATGCTGGAGAGTGCCCGTTACGAGATAGTTCTTTACGGCAGAAAGCTGCTGGAGAGCGGACTGGTCACAGGAACGGGAGGCAACCTGAGCATAAGGTCCGGCAGATTTGCGGCCCTGTCGCCAAGCTGCGTTGAGTACGGTCTGATGAAACCTGAGGACGTGGTCGTTGTTGACATGGATGGAAGAGTGCAGGATGGGCGTCTGAAACCGACCAGCGAGATGTTCCTCCATCTTGCCCTCTACCTTTCAAGACCGGATATTACTGCGGTGGTTCATACCCACTCCCCCTACGCCTGCGTTATGGCTTGCCTGGGTCGGGAGATCCCGGTTTTTCACTATCTCGTGGCCCTTGCGGGGAGGAGGATCCCCGTGGCCCCCTACGCCTGTTTCGGCACACCGGAATTTGCCCGGTCCGCAGCGGGATCGATGGGGGAAGGGAAAGCGGTCCTCCTTGCGAACCATGGGATGGTCTCTGTTGGAAGAAGTCTATCTGAAGCCTTCAGGATCGCGGAGAACGTCGAGTTCGCTGCCATGGTCTACTCCAGGGCACTGGCACTTGGAGAGCCTAGGGTGTTGAGCGAGGCGGAGGTCGACCGGGTCATGGATGCCCTGAAAGATTACGGATCTTCAGTGATAATGCCGGAGCCCTTAAAGGAGGAAGATCAATGAACTTCGACCTGACGCTGCAGCTGGGTGAGAAGATCATGGGGGAGGGCGGGTCGGGGTATGGGGTCTCGGACCTCACTGACATCAAGGACTTTCCCTTTCCAGGGCTTTCCTATGGTGTGACCATCATGCTTGCCCTTTCCCCGGAGATAGTATCGGGGATAGGAGATGGCCCCACTCGCACCTACCACGATGAGTACGAAAGGGTTAACGGGGAGCTGGCCAGGACAGGGTCTGAGACGGTCAGGTTCCTTGAAGGCGCCGGTTTCCGGGCGGTCCTTCTGGGACCGACGAGTGAGCAGTTCGACGAAAGCACACTGAGCGTTCCCTTCCCCCACAAGACAGCTGCCATTCGCGCAGGGGTGGGCTGGATAGGCAAATCTGATCTGCTGGTCTCTGAGGAGTTCGGCTCCGCTTTCAGGATGTGCACTGTACTGACCGATGCCCCTCTGACCCCCGGAACCCCCTCTACGGAGTCACTGTGCGGCCCCTGCAGGGCCTGCGTTGAGGCATGCCCGGCGAAAGCCCCTACGGGCAGGGAGTGGAGTGCCGGTACGCACAGAGACGAGCTGGTGGACATTTTTGCGTGTTACCGACAGACGAGGAATTTCACAAAGGAGATGGGGTGGTCCCACTCCATCTGCGGGATATGTATCCAGGCCTGTCCCTGGACCCAAAAATATATCAGCTCCCAAAGCTGTCCCTGATATAGCCCTCCAGGGAAGAAAAGAAATCTTCGGTGTCGATCGGGGGCCTGGTCGCTAGACTGACAGCTATGAACACTGTCCCGGAGACGAGGATCCCCCAGACCGGAGGCCAGTGACCCAGGGGTTTTAGCCCCTGGACGTACATGAAGCTGACCGCAAGGCCTCCTGCTATCATGCTTGATACGGCTCCGGCGGCGGTCGCCTTTTTCCAGAAAAATGCTCCCAGGATCGTCGGAAGCTGCATGAGCAGTCCTCCCGAGGCCATGGAGGAGAGGACTGCGATCAGGCCCAGCTGCATACGCGCGAAAAAGAAACAAACCACTGTGATGACAGGTATGAGAAGCCTGCATATCCCCAGTTCGGTCCTCTCGGAGATATCGGGAAGGAATGTCCTGACAACGTCCCTCCCGAACATGGAGCTGAGGGTGAGGATTATCGAGTTCATGGTAGATACTGCGGCGGCCGTTATGCTGAGGGATACCACCAGGGCCAGGGGGGAAGGAACTGAAGACAAAAGCATGGCCATGGCGTTGTCGGCCTTCTCCAGCCCGGGAATTTTGACGGCGGCTGCCAGCCCGAAGACAACGCAGAGGACGGTGTAGACGAAACCGAAGGCTGAAAAACCAAGGATCATCTTCCGCAGGTTTTTTACGCTTGAGGGGATGTAAAGACGCTGGACCACCTGTGGATTGGTCACCGCAAAGAACGCCCACGGAAGGGTCAGCCCAAGGAACATGGGGAAGGTCCACGAGACCTTCAGAAGGTCCTGTCTTGATCCGAGGGCTTCCGGGAGACCCCCTGGGAAGAGCGCCAAGGTGATGAAGCCCAGGAGGAGGAGACTGGCGACAAGCATCACCACCGCCTGTAGAGCGTCTGTCAGTGCCACCGGTCTCAGACCGGCCCACCAGGAGAAGACGAAGGATACACCGGCCGCAATGAGCATCCCCACCGTGAAGGGGATGGCGCCTCCCGAAAGGACCTCCAGCAGGTATCCTATCCCCATGAGCTGGACCGATGCGTAAGGGACGAGCATAACAAGACAGAGAACGGCCGAGACGGCTCCGGCCATTGGGCTTCTGTAACGTCTTGCAAGGAGCTCTGAGGGGGTGACGAGCCGGAAGATCCTTCCCGCCGCCCAGTACCTGGGCGCAAAGATAACCATAAGGATCACCGTCGCGGCAAGGTAGGTCATCTCGAAACCAAGGCTGCCGATCCCGGAGGAGTAGGTCAACCCCACCAGCCCGACCATCATGAAGGCGCTGTAGGTGGTGGCGCTGTAGGTCATGGCTGAAATGAACCCACCGACCTTGCGGTCGGCCAGGAAGTATTCGATCATCCCCTCACCCAGGTTCTTCCTGGCATGCCACGATAGCAGGGAGCCTGCGGTGAACCACACCACAATCCCGGCAATGATCATGGGAGGGCTCATCGCAGGGTCTCCTCCCCTCCCCGGTCTTTCCACCCGGAGGTGATCCATACTCCGGCGAGGACTACGGCTGCGGTAATAAGGTTCCAGAAAAGGAAGGCCCCGGCAAGGGTGCCCACGTTCCTGAGAAGAGTGAAGGGAACGACAACGTTTACGATCCCGTAGAGTGTTGAGAACAGGACCCAGGTCTTCTCTCTTTGCGTCAAGTTCGATCGCCCCCCGGGAAGAGTGTCATTCCATCTCGAGGAATCCCTTGTCCGCCAGAGCTCTCTCAATAGCGTCCAGGGTCCTTTCGTCGGGGGCTTCCACTGTGTGTACGTGGAAACCCCTTGAAAGCGAGAGAAGTGGGGACTGTCCGGTGCTCTTGAGCACGTTGACGAAACGTGCCACATCCTCCCGGGAGGCGAGGTCCAGGTTGCCCCTTATCTCGCCGTAAACGGGGTGGTCCACGACCACATCGATGACCCTCCCACCGGCTTCGATTATGGTGTTGAGCTCTTCGGCTATCTCCTGGGCGTCATGACGAACAGGGAACACTCTTCTACGGCTCCCCTCCCTCAGGACATAACCCCTTGCGGTGGCCAGAACCCGGTGACCACGGTCCCTCAGGATGGCGATGTCCTGGACCACTGCCTGGCGACTGATGCCGAAAAGGTCAGCCAGACTCGCCCCGCTTACCGGACCCTCACTCCCGGCCAGGATCTCTGACAGTTTCTCCAGCCTTTTCTCCCTATCCATAGGTCAGTTTGTTTCCTCCTAACTTGCTGCTACTTGCAGATATTAGCATATATTTCAGGTTCTTCCAATAACCGTGGCGTTTCGATTATTATTGACCCCGTAGAAGAGTACTGCCTGAAAAGAAGTCCAGTGGGGGTGGTCAGGATGGTTTCCCAGGATATGAGCGATATGACGCCACGAGAGGTCCGGCAGGCTATCAGGGAGGGAAAATGGACAGGCCCCACCGCAGGTATGGCCCCGGAGTTTGTCCAGGCGAACCTGGTGATCGTTCCTAGCGACTGGGCCTTTGATCTTCTCCTTTTCTCCCAGAGGAATCCCCGACCCTGCCCCCTCCTGGAGGTTACCGAGCCGGGGGATCCGGAGCCCAGGGAGCTTGCTGCAGGATCTGACATCAGGACCGATCTCCCAAGGTACAGGGTCTACAGGGACGGGGTCCTTGCCGAAGAACCGACAGATATCAGGGATCTTTGGAGGGATGACCTGGTCTCCTTCCTGATAGGCTGCTCCTTTACCTTTGAGGGTGCTCTCATGGATGCTGGGGTTCCGGTGAGGCACGTAGAGATGGGGGTCAATGTTCCCATGTACATAACCTCTGTCCCCTGTCGGCCAGCGGGACGTCTCAAAGGGCAGGTGGTGATGAGCATGAGACCCATTCCTGCAGTGATGATCGCACGGGCCGTTTCGACGACCGCCCTGTTCCCGGCAGTACACGGTGCGCCGCTCCACGTCGGTGAGCCGGGTATGATAGGGATAGAGGACCTTTCAAGGCCCGATTTTGGTGATCCCGTTGAGATAAGGGAAGGCGAGATACCTGTCTTCTGGGGTTGCGGGGTGACCCCCCAGGCGGCCCTTATGGCTTCTAAACCTCCCTTCGCAATAACCCACTCTCCCGGGCACATGTTCCTGACCGACAGGAAAGACCGGGAGTACTCCGTCTTCTAGGGTTTTGGCAGAGACCAGGGATGGTCAGGAGGGGTGCGAGAGGTAGGCGTTCCTGGCTGCTACGCGAAGGTCAGTCAGAGACATGTCCCTGACCCTTTCAAAGACCCTGTCGACCTGTTCACTGTACCTTTCTGCGATATCGGGGTGTTCCTTCAGAAGCCTGATGCCCTCGCTTCCGAGGTCCCTCCTGAAGCCGGACGGTGTCTCTGTTGAGACCAGGTTGTTGTCGTAGAGCATCCTTTCCAGGAAGAGCTGCAGTTCCGGGGAAACGGGTCTCTCCCTCTCCAAACCGAAGACAAAACCGAGGGGGACATCCTCCTCGATCTGGAGGAGGAGGATAGATTTCCGAAGCCTTGCGTAACCCCACAGGTCGGGGTTATCGCCCTTTCTGGCAACGAGACTGAGGATGACTACCCGTCTCTCCAGATCATCCATGAGGGACCCCCTCCAAGGGAAATGGTCTATGTTACTTTACCAGAGTGGAGAGAAAAAGCAAGGGCGGTACCGGCCAGGGACCGCCCTGGTATTTCAAGATCCAGAGACCTCTTTTGTTACCTTGACCCCGCGCTTTTCCATCTCGGCAATAAATCTGGCTACTACCTCGGGTTTGTCGCCGATGGCTTCCGGTGCGTGAACTCCGGGCATGTCAACAAGGCCCTCGGCCATCAGCCGGGCCATTATGACGCAGGTGAATCCCGTGGTCCTGGCCATGGAAGTGTAGCCCGTCTTTTCGTCCCTTTCATCGTACATCCTGTAGCGATGAAGAATGGGTTTGCCTTTCAGATATCCGTTGATATCGACCTGCAGGAAGGTGAACTCCTTTTCCTTCTCACCAAGCTTCATCATCGGGTAGGCGAGAGCGGCAAAGACATCCCTGGGGACCACTTTCTGCCCTTTAACCTTCACCGGTCCGGTGGAGAAGAGGCCGATCTCCCTGAGGAAGGCAAGCCTTTCTGCCGTACCGGGGTAGCGGAGGGTCTTTTCACAGATATTGGAAGCAGGTATGGTCTTCAGAAGGGATCTCAGACCATCGGTAAGGAATCCCTCCATCTCCGGGAGTTCCACCCCCGGGATCTTGAACCTGTAGATCATGTTCTCCGAAAGGGCGGGCATTTCGATTATCTTCCCGCTCCTCTTGAGCCTGACGGGGCGGACATACTCCTCGATGCAGTCGTCGGGAGAGAATACGAACCTGTAGTTGAAGGGTTCCTTCGGTTCAGTGGGCAGTCCTGTGACATAGATCTCCACGCTTTCGACGCTGTCCATCTCACTGACTGAACTTCCGATAAGCATGTTCGAGAATCCGGGACTTACCCCCACATCTTCCATGAGGGTCACTCCTGCCTTTTTGGCCTCCTCGTCCCAGCGGAAATAGTCCTCGCCCATGAAGCTGATGTCCGACATGCTCTTTCCAGCTCGAATGACGGCCCCCATCATGGCGAATCCCATTGAACCCGGGACGGCACCCACAACTATATCGTGGTCTTTCACTGCCCTTGTTATCGATGCCGGGCTGGAAAAGTCGACGTTGTCCAGCGGGGTCATCCTATCCCCCGACCTGGCGACCAGCCGATCGAGGACATTCCTGTTGGCATCTGCGACGGTGACCGCATAATCCTCATCGAAGGCAAGGTCCAGGGCCATTACGGATCCGACCAGGCCGCCGCCGAGCACTATCACTTTTTTCTTCATAGGCAAACCTCCTCTGGGATCGGTGCTGAAGCAAATATGTATGCAATAATTATCTCACCTGGCAACAGGCCGGTCAAATGGTCAAGGGAAAAAGGAAGGGGCAAGGGCGTGAGATGTTGACGGGAGACGGAAAGGGCAGGTGTGCTCACCTGTCTGGTTTTACCAATGTAGAGTTCTCCTCTCTCACTTTTCTGCGTCACCCGTGGCGAGAAGATTCCAGGGCCAGATCCTCACATCGCTCCGCTCCTCAGGATGACAACAACAGATCAAGAACGCGGACAGTTTATGCACTCGATGGTTTCGACCTACGATTCACATATTACGATCAACGCTGCAGTACAACGCTACAAGGAAATTTGACTTCCCGGATATCATTATTTATACTATTGATTGCATACAAAAGGGTTTAGCCCCATTCAATACAAACAGAAGGAGGGATCTGGATGAAGGCTGTTCAGATCGGAGGAGGGCTTGTCGGCCAGCTGATAGTGGCTGACATGATGAAGGATTTCGAGGTGACCGTGGTCGATTTGGACCGGAACACTCTCGAGGAGATCGAGAAAAAGCACCCAGGGGTCAGGACCGCTGTAGCTTCTGCTACCGATGCCTCCCGGCTGGCCCCCATACTGGAGGACGCAGACATAGTCACGGCGGGGGTACCGGGACGTTTCGGCTACGAAATGATGAAGACCGTCATCGGGCTGGGCAAGAACCTGGTGGACATCTCCTTCATGGCCGAGGATTTCGAGGAGCTCGACGGTCTTGCCAGGGAGAAGGGGGTAACGGTGATCCCGGACATGGGAGTTGCCCCGGGTATGTCCAACTTCCTCATGGGCAGAGGTTCGGCGCTCCTCGACGAGGTGGAGGGCGCATATATCTACGTTGGAGGAATTCCCACCAAGGCTGTTCCCCCCTTCAACTACCAGGTAACCTGGTCCCCCAAGGACTGTATCGAGGAGTTCACCAGACCTGTCACTATCGTCAGGGACTTCCGGAAGGAAGTGGTCGAAGCCACTTCCGGGCTTCATCTGCGCGAATTCCCGGGAGTGGGGACCCTGGAGGGGTTCTACACTGATGGTCTGCGAAGCCTTGCGAAGAACATCAAGGCAAGGAACCTGGGGGAGATGACCCTCAGGTGGCCAGGTCACGTTGAGCAGATGAGGCTCCTCCGGTCCATGGGGCTCTTCGAAGAGACACCCAGGAACCTTGGCGGCAGGGAGGTCGTGCCTCTTGATGTGGCTGCGGACCTTCTCTTCCCTATGTGGAAGATGGAGCCCGAAAAGGGCGACAGGGATCTAACCGTCATGGAGATAGACGTTCACGGTTTCAAGGGTGCCGACGAGGTGACCTATTCGTGGTACCTGCTGGACTACTTTGACGAGAAGACCTGGAATACATCGATGAGCCGCTGCACAGGGTGCTCCTGCGCCATCTTCGCCAGGGCGGTGGCAAAGGGGTATGTGAAGCAGAAGGGCGTCTTACCGGCCGAAAAACTTGCCGCTGACGACGATCTTTACAACTATGTCATTGAAGAGCAGCAAAAGAGGAGGATCAAGTACACCGCGTCGGTCAAGAGAGTGATGAACGTAAGATAGCTTTCTTCTTCACTAAGATCCTTTTTCTCCTGCAGGGAGGGGGAGGAGCCTTCTTCCTCCTCCCCTCCTTCCAGAAGGTCCCTCGAGGACAAAAACATCTCCCAAGTCTGATTAAAATATGAAAATCATGTATAATGACCTTGAGCATTCCGGCAGCCCGTATCACTTGTCTTGAGCGGAAGACTGCCGGCCGACCGGGTGGGTATTCACAGGTCGTACAAAGGGATGAAAGGGTTTTATCTGAAGATCCCTTCAAGAAGGAGGTGGGGCCTGGGCGTGATCTCCCGGGTTTCTTTGTGTCACCATGAACTTAGACTCAAATCCTTGGAGAAGGAGGTTCTTTCATGTCGGAGAAACAGCAAGTCAAGCCAAGTCTGGGTCTCTCCATCGGCGTGTTCGTGGCAGCGGCCGTCATTATCAGTTTCGGTGTTCTTAAACTGGGCGTAGATGCCCATATCCCCATCGTTTTTTCCGCTGTCCTTGTTTGTATTGTGGGCCTTACAGTCCTCAAGATGCCGTGGTCCCAGATAGAGGAAGGCGGCCTCAACGCAATAGCAGTTGCCCTTCAGGCGGTCGTCATACTTATGATAATTGGAATGGTCATTGGCATCTGGATCCAGAGCGGAGTCGTACCCAGCCTTATCTACTACGGACTTTCCATCCTGTCGCCTTCGATCTTCCTGCTGGCCACTCTTCTGATCACGTCCATAGTCTCTATCTCGACCGGCTCTTCATGGACCACTGCCGGGACCGTAGGTATAGCCCTCATGGGCATAGCTCACGGTCTTGGGATCCCCGCCCCGCTTACGGCGGGCATAGTGGTCTCCGGAGCCTATTTCGGCGACAAGATGTCGCCTCTTTCGGATACGACAAACCTTGCGCCGGCCGTTGCAGGGGCAAACCTTTTTGACCATATCCGGGCAATGGTCTGGTCCACTGGGCCGACCTATCTTATCGTAGCGGCGATCTGCGTTTTCCTGGGCATGAGATATGCGGGCGGGGCGCTTGACGCAGAGAAGATCTCCGCCATGCAGCAGATGATGAAGGCCGAGTTCAACATCGGGCTTCTGGGGTTCCTTCCCCCCCTTCTTGTAATCGGGCTTGCGGTGAGGAAGGCCCCGGCCATCCCCGGTCTTTTCGCCGGTGTTCTGGTGGCGGCGATCATGTCCGCTGTCCAGGGTAACGGCATCGGCGACATCATCGATGCGATCCACTACGGCTATGGTGCCTCCGTCTCCGGCGAGTTCGCTGGTGCCGAGGGCGAGGCTCTGCTCAACATGCTCAGCCAGTTCAACCTTGACATCGCTCCGGAAATGGCGACAGAGGTCGGGGGCATGCTCAGTGAGCTGGTCTCAAGGGGCGGCCTCGATTCGATGATGTGGACCATCTCGCTGATCTTCTGCGCCCTCTTCTTTGGTGGTGTCATGGAGGCCTGCGGTTTCCTGGAGACCATAGTCGGTTCCATCACCAGACAGGTCAAGACCGTCGGCGGAATGATGGGTTCCGTCATCGGTACCTGCTTCCTGGCCAACCTCTTCCTCGGGGACCAGTATCTTGCTCTGGTCATCCCCGGCAGGATGTTCAAGACTGCCTTCGAGGAGAAGGGCCTTGCGCCCAGAATGCTCTCCCGTGCTACAGAGGATGCGGGAACTCTCACTTCGGCGCTGATACCATGGAACACCTGCGGAGCTTTCCAGAGCAGTGTCCTGGGGGTCGCAACGCTGGCCTACGCCCCCTATGCCTTCCTTAACTACCTCAACCCGATCGTCTCCATTATCATGTCCTACATGAAGATAGGCATCTACTGGAGAAAAGAGGACGGAACTGACATTGTGGCAAAGGAGAAGCCGTAGGGAAAGTTTTCTTTTTGAAATAGCGGCTGTTTTTCCGGCGGCGGGGGAACCCGCCGCCGGCCCTTTTGTGCCCTGACCCCCTTCATGGTTTGACACCCCGGAATCCGAAGGTGTAGGATAAATATCAAAATGCATACAAGTCAATACATTATTTCCTTACAGGAGGGGAGAATATGCGTATGCGGGACAGGAAAGAGATACCTCTCTGGAAGGGTGTCTCGGAACAGGAGTGGAACGACTGGAAGTGGCAGGTTGCCAACCGCATAACGACAGTGGAAAAGCTTCGGCAGGTCATCGACATCACCGATGATGAGGCAGCCAGTATCGGAAGGAGCCTTGGCAAGCTCAGGATGGCAATTACGCCTTACTACGCCTCTTTGATGGATCCCGATGACCCGAAATGCCCAGTGAGGATACAGGCGGTTCCGACTGAGCACGAGACGAAGCTGGCCAAGGCGGATCTTCACGACCCTCTTCATGAGGACGTGGACTCGCCGACACCGGGGCTGACCCACCGTTATCCGGACCGGGGACTTCTTCTGATAACTGATCAGTGTAGCATGTATTGCCGTCACTGCACCAGGAGACGTCACGCCGGGGAGACGGACAGGGCTTACGGTGAAGAGCAGATCAAAAAGTGCATCGAATACGTCAGGAAGACCCCTACGTTCAGGGACGTTCTTCTTTCAGGCGGGGACCCACTGACGGTGGATGACGACAGGCTGGAGTGGGTCATTTCGGAACTGAGGAAGATACCCCACGTGGACTTCGTGAGGCTCGGGACGAGGATGCCCGTTGTCTGCCCCCAGAGAATTACCGACAAGCTCTGCACCATGCTCCGGAAGTATCACCCCATATGGCTCAATACCCAGTTCAACCATCCCAAGGAAGTGACCAGTGAGACCGCTGAGGCATGTGCCAAGCTAGCGGACGCCGGTATCCCCCTGGGTAACCAGACGGTTCTTCTGAAAGGGATCAATGACTGCCCCTACATCATCAGGGAGCTGAACCAGAGGCTTCTGAAGATCCGGGTCAACCCGTATTACATATACCAGTGTGACCTTTCCGAGGGAATAGAGCACTTCCGGACGAGCGTGGGTAAGGGTATCCAGATCATAGAGTACCTGCGGGGTCACACAACGGGGATGGCCCAGCCGCTGTTCATTGTTGATGCCCCCGGAGGAGGCGGTAAAATACCAGTGGGGCCGAACTACGTTGTAAGCCAGTCCGACAGGAAGGTTATCCTAAGGAACTACGAAGGCGTTCTGACGACTTATACGGAGCCAGACGACAACCAGAGCCACCCCGAAGAGCTCTACCACTGGGAGGAGTACACTGCCCGGCAGAGGCAGCTCTCGAGGGAGGGCCTTATCAAGCTTTTCGAAGGGGAACTTCTCTCTCTCGAACCTGCCCATCTCGACCGCCGGGAGAGGAACAAATAATCGGAAACAAAGAAAGGCCTATTGCAGGAGGTGCGTTCCTTGGAGGAGCTGCTGGTATCCCGTTCCGTCACACCCTTCCCCAAGTGGATGAAGTGGATGGTCCTTCTTGTGGGGATCCTTCTCATAGGGGACGGAATGCGGAGCTTCATGTTCCACAAGATACTCGTAGGAGCTGTTCTGGCCTATATTTCAGGGTATGACAAGAGGATCGTGCTTTCTCCGGGAGGGATAGTCCGGCAGACAAGGACCTGGATCACTACCCACTCGACCACCCTTCCCTGGGACGAGGTGCAGTACGTCAACTTTGCCTACAGGGGTTCGAAGATGATGTGTTTCTTTGAAAAGGACGTTACAGGCCTCAAGGTGCTCTTTGACAGGAACGATGAGCCTGAGGTCAGGAGGATCCTGGAACTTTACATTCCCGATGTGGAGACTGGAGTGGTGGGGGGGAGTTAGACAGTTAGGCGAAAAGATGATGTTGTTACTCCTTCAAAAAGGTGTATTCTTCACGAAGAAGAGGCATCAAACGTTTTCCCATCATAAGTGACCTTGAGAGGGGGAGTGGAAGGGCTCTCCGGGAAGGGCCCTGTTTTGGGGAGTGTCAGGTTGCTGAGGAAGATTTCGCTTTTTGAAGGAGGTTCTGGTCTATGGTTGAGAGAACGCAGGTCAAACCGGGTCTTGGTCTTTCTTTGGCAGTGTTCGCTGCAGCAGCCGTAATGATAAGTTATGGTGTTCTGAAACTTGGCGTCGACGCGCATGTTCCCATAGTATTCTCAGCTGTACTGGTCTGCATCGTGGGGCTCACGGTACTGAAAATGCCTTGGTCCCAGATAGAGGAGGGTGCTCTCAACGCCATAGCTGTAGCCCTCCAGGCAGTTGTGATCCTTATGATCATAGGCATGGTGATCGGGATATGGCTCCAGAGCGGTGTGGTCCCCAGCCTGATCTACTACGGTCTGTCCATTCTTTCGCCTTCAATCTTTTTGCTTGCCACTCTCCTGATAACGTCGATCGTCTCCCTGTCAACCGGGTCTTCATGGACGACCGCCGGCACCGTGGGCATTGCGCTTATGGGCATAGCTCACGGCCTGGGGATCCCGGCCCCGCTGACGGCCGGGGTGGTTATTTCGGGGGCCTACTTCGGCGACAAGATGTCCCCTCTTTCGGATACCACCAACCTTGCACCGGCGGTAGCAGGTTCCAACCTTTTCGATCACATCAGGGCCATGGTATGGTCCACGGGACCTACCTACCTGATCGTCGCAGTTATCTGCATAGTGATCGGAATGAAGTATGCAGGCGGCACCCTTGATGCCGAGAAGATCTCCGCAATGCAGCAGATGATGAAGGCCGAGTTCAACATCGGGCTTCTGGGGTTCCTCCCCCCCCTCCTTGTCATAGGGCTCGCGGTGATGAAGGCCCCTGCCATCCCGGGACTATTCGCCGGGGTTCTGGTAGCCGCCGTCATGTCTGCAGTACAGGGCAACGGTCTGGGGGACATCATCAATGCGATCCACTACGGCTACGAGGCCACCTTTGCCTCTGAGGTGGCCGGAGCAGAGGGTGAAGCCCTGCTGAACATGCTCAGCCAGGCCGATCTGAGTATTGCCCCCGAGATGGCCACCGAGGTCGGGGGACTTCTCACAGACCTTCTAACCCGCGGTGGTCTCGACTCCATGATGTGGTCCATCTCACTGGTCTTCTGCGCTCTTTTCTTTGGAGGAGCCATGGAAGCCTGCGGATTCCTGGAGACCATAGTTGGCTCTATCACCAGGCAGGTGAAGACCGTCGGTGGGATGATGGGGGCTGTAATAGGGTCGTGCTTCGTGGCCAACCTCTTCCTGGGAGACCAGTACCTCTCCCTGGTCATCCCCGGAAGGATGTTCAAGTCCTCATTCGAGGAGAAGGGTCTTGCGCCGAGAATGCTATCCCGTGCCCTTGAGGATTCGGGTACCCTGACCTCGGCGCTTATTCCCTGGAACACATGCGGGGCCTTCCAGAGCAGCGTCCTGGGTGTCGCTACTCTTGCCTACGCCCCATATGCGTTCCTGAACTATCTGAACCCCATCGTATCACTGGTGATGTCCTACCTGAAGATAGGCATCTACTGGAGGCAGGAAGACGGTACCGACGTAGTTGCCAAGAAAAAGCCGTAGTTTGCATCGATCAGCAAGGTCTGCATTATCTGACCAGATCCAGGCGAAGGGGAAAACCTCATCAGCTTTCCCCCTTCGCCTTTTTCCTTTCAGTCCCCGAGCTTCTCCTCCACAGATCTGACCTTGCTCTTCATGGAGATATCCTTGTCCCGTCTTTCGTCTATCCTCAGGGTGGTGCCCACACGGAGAGCCCCCTGGTCGAAGGGGATCTCGTGGGCCGCTCTTACCGCCCGCAGTACCACGTCAAGGTCACCTTCCAGAATGGTCCCCATCGGTGTCAGCATAGTTTCGAGCCCGTACTGCCTGAGGGTCTTCTCGACCTCGGCGACATAGCCGCTAAGGCTTGTGGAGCCTGTTCCATGTGGAACGATGACCACTTCGGCAACCACCTTTCCCATTGCGGATCCCTCCTCTTACGTGGCCGTTTTCCCGGCCTGAACTCTTCAAGTATAATCAATCCAGTCAGGAAGCTGCAGCAAAACATCTCAACGAGGGGGACCCGGTAATGGAGTGGGAGTTCGCCCAGAGAAACCTTGGAAAACTTGTCATGCCCATACTGGTCATCCTGGGGTGGTACATTGCCGACAGGATCGTGGTCGATCTGACGCGAAAGCTCTTCGAGAAGGGGATATCCAGGGTCGAGAACGGCCAGACCGGGCACCTTGAGGGCCATGAAAGGGCGTCCAGGATCAAACGGCTTGAGACACTAAAGGGTCTGGTGACGGATCTTTTGCGTTGGGGGCTCGGTGCCGTTGCTTTCCTGACCCTTCTCAGCACTATCAATGTGAATATAATGCCCATTCTTACCGGACTCGGTATTGCCGGACTTGCCATATCCCTGGCAGCCCAGAACATTATCAGGGACTTCCTGAACGGTATATTCGTGGTAGTGGAGGACCACTACGCCGTCGGCGATGTGGTGAAGATAGGAGAATATTTCGGTGTTGTGGAGTATTTCTCTCTCAGGACCACCCACCTCTCCGACCTTGACGGGAACTATATAATAATTCCCAACAGCAGGATCACAGAGCTTGTGAACGCGACCAAGTACTGGTCCCAGGCACAGGTCGTGGTACGTGTCTCATACGACACGGATATCCGGAAGGCTCTGGGCGTCATGGAGATAGTGGGAAGGGACATCAGGCAAGACTTCCCCGACAAGGTGAGGGATGACCCCCAGGTCCAGGGTATCCTCTCCTTCGACGCAAGCTCCATATCCCTGAGGGCTCTCATCCGGACCTTCCCCGGGGAACACTGGTTCATCGGAAGAGAGTATCGCCTTCGCCTCAAGGATGCCTTTGACGCCGAGGGAATAACGATCCCGTTCCCCCAGATGGATGTCTGGATCCGTTCCCCCGAGGGCTTCAGGATAACAGGTCAGAAGACGAGCGCGTAGGGGACAGGCCTGACGATACCTCCGGGCGGCGAGGTCACGATCTTTCCCATCCACCAGATAGACGACGAACCCCCTCCGTCCAGGTTAAGGGCGTCCACCAGGCCGAGCCTCTCAGCCACTGCCGCAGTCTCGACAATGGTCGCCCCGTTGCTGTGCCAGGGATCCCTCCCGTCGATAACGACGAACCACATGTTTTCCCCGTCGCTTCCTAAAAGTGACCTCGGGTGAGGAACAGAAAGGGTCCTTGAGCTGAAACCCTCAGGGTCGGTCGATGTCGTCCCGTTCTTCAAAAGCATGGGACCGGCCTGCAGGACGTTATCGAGGTCCCTGAACCCTGGATCGGTCCATTCGACCCTGACTGAAACGGGAGTGCCCTCCTTAAGATCCTTCATGAGGTTTCCGGCCTGTCCCCGGGCAATGATCAGGAAACCCTCCCTCGTTACGAAGTGGTTGGATGAAGAGGAATGCCTTACGCCCGATACTGTTCCACCTTTAACAGTCACCTCCCAGCCGTCCGCTGGAGCTCCCGTAACGTAGCTCCAGACATCGGGGGTAAAAATTCCCACCCCACCCTGTGGAGGCGGGGCGTTCATCGATGAGACGGCAACAGTCAGGCTTCCCAGGGAGAGGGCGCTTTTGAATTTTCCTCTTCCGAAGTTGACCTTTGAACCATCGGAGCTCCATCCGACGGCCGACCTTTCCCCGTAGGGCCCGCTAAGAGGTCTGGAGTCGACCACAAGGGATCCCACTATCCTTGACCCACTGAAGAATCCCCCGTTTATCGCCCCCTCGGCTCCGGAGTTGTCGGCGATGATGTCCAGGGGGAGCCTTTTGCCAGAAATGGAAGCGGCCGGTACTATCCTGGGGGGAGTCGCGGCGGGATCGAAGCGGAGGGCAGCTACGAACATGGCCCTGCTGGGGCTCTGAGTGAAGGGTACCACCGTCATCTCCGGGGCGGGTATCTTCACCATTGTCTCCCAAGCCTTCAGGTAGTGCTGGAAAGGGCCGATACGAACTATCCAGGACCACTCCAGTTCATGGATCATCACCGATAGCCCCATCCTCCTGAGGGTCTCGGCAGCGCTTGCCGCCTCCTTTTCACTGCCGAATTCCCTTGATTGAAGTCCCCATTCCGAGGGCGGCCTTCCGATATTCTCCCTTAAAAGCGTCAGCACGGAGCCGGGTCCCTGGAATTCCCTGGACCATCTCAGGCGTTGCGTGCATTCCCTGAGCCAGCTTTTCATCGACTGGAGATCACGCTGTGTCATTGGTTCCCTGGGAGCGGACAGGAATTGCGGCGGAGGAGGCGGCTGAAGATCGGCCGCCAATGTCATGTAGGGGGTAATGTACGCGGGAAGACCGGGCCAGGGAACGGGATCCAGATCGTTGAGGATGGAAGCCTCGTGGCGAAGACCCATGGCCTGCATCGAGAACATTACAGCTTCAGCCCTGCTGGCCTCGATGTCGGGGTAGAAGCGTTCCGAAGGGTGGATGATCCCCAGCGCTGATGCTGTCTCAACGGACCGCCAGCTGGGGTGCCCCGGCTCCATGTCCGTAAAGTGTTTTGCGCCCGACCATTCCGGCAGCCCCAGGGAGGTGATTATTGCGTGGATAGCCTCACCCCTTGTGACGGCGGGAACAGGTTCTGCCGATAGTAACAGGAACGCGGCTGCAAACAGGACCGAAACCGCTTTTCTCGAAGACATAATGGCAGCCATTGTTCCTCCCCCTATCCAGGTTTGTGAAGTGTTTTCTGAAACCGAAAGATCGATATGCTGTACCTATTGTATTCTATAAAAGGAGATGTATAATCCGCAAAAGGATACCTGTCATCAAGAACCCCATGAACGGTATTGCCCCAGGGAGAGCGCCAGAAAGCCCCGAAAAGGCCCCCGGGCGTTTTTCCTCTGGATGGCTTGTCAGGCAGCCTGCTATTGCTTTGACTGTCCCTGAAAGGTCATCCGAAACTGGTTCGCCAGGGTCAGGAGCAGTATTGGGAAGCGGGGTTCGGATCTACGGAGGTGAAGTCTGTAGAACGGCTGGATGAAGGGGCACATCACCAGTCACGGCACTGTCCTCGAGGGCGGTGTATCAATCAACGCAGGGGGCGAATAATGTGAAGAAGGAAGATCCTGGATCATCCTTCAATGTTGCAAGGCCGGTCCGGCGGATCGGTATCACGTTCAATCTGAAGAAAAAAGATATTCTTCCAGGCGAACCCGATGACCGTTATGAAGAGTACGACTGCCTGGAAACGGTGCAAACCCTCGAGAGGGAGATCTCAAGGCTCGGTTTCGAGACCGGGCAGTACGAGCAGGATGATCATTTTCTTGAGAGGATCTCCCAAAATCCTCCAGATTTTGTTTTCAACATAGCCGAAGGCCGTGGAACAACAAGAGGAAGGGAATCACAGGTTCCCTGTATTCTCGAGAGCCTCGGGATACCCTTTTCCGGCTCCGATTCAACTGCGATCGCCATCACCCTTGACAAGTGGCTAACCCATCATGTTCTTGCAGGCGGGGGTACAATGGTCCCCGACCTTTTCATGTTCTCCTCCGACGCGGACCTGGGGGAGGCTATCCGTCTTTTCGAAAAACACGGGACTTACATCGTAAAACCGAGATGGGAAGGTTCTTCCAAGGGGGTATTTCCGGATTCAGTAGTGGATAACCCGGTGGATCTTGCCAAAAGGGTTCGCAGGATATGGAGAAATTATAGACAGCCGGCGCTAGTGGAGGAATTCCTCCCTGGTTTGGAGATCACAGTGGGGGTCATGGGTAACAGGAATCCGGCGGTCATAGGCATGATGGCCATTGATCCGAAGGCGGATGAGGGCAGGGCGGTCTATTCCCTGGACCACAAGAGGAACTGGGAGGAGAAGGTCCGCTACCTGGGTCCCGAGAACATTGACTCCGAGGTCCGTTCGAAAGTAGGGAAAGAGGCTTTGAAAGTTTTTCGTGTCCTTGAACTCAAGGACATATCGAGGGTTGATTTCCGTCTCGACAGGGAAGGGGTACCGAAGGTTATCGATATAAACCCGCTTCCGGGAATATCGGAGGCATACAGCGATCTCCCGATCCTTTACAGGATGAGCGGCGGTTCATTCCCCTCTCTTATCAAGGGGATCCTGAGGGAAGCATTCCAGAGACAGGGGCTCAGGTGGCCCAGGCCCTCGATGAAGACGAGGCACTGTAATGCGGCGCGATAGGGTGATCGCCGTCGTGGCCGGGATCGAGGAGACCGACAGGGAAGACGTACTGGACGTTCTCCGCTGCAGACAGAGCGTCATCGAGGGGCTCGTCTCCAGAGGTTTTCGGGCATTCCCGGTGGACATCACCAGAGAAGACCTTGCCGTGAAGGGAAGGGTTGCCAGAAAGTTGAGAGAAAACTCCCCCGACTGCATCTTCAACCTCTTCGAGGGGTTCGGCGAGGCCTCCTACCTGGAGATCAGGTTTGCCCGGATACTAGAATCCCTGGGTATACCCTTTACAGGAAACCCCTCCAGAACTCTTGCCATCTGCCTTGACAAGGATCTTGCCAGAAAAACCCTCCAGGCGGCAGGGTTGCCGGTTGCGCCCGGAAGGTGCGTCTACCCGGGCTATGACCCGGATATTGCGAAAGGCCTTGACTACCCTCTCTTCGTCAAACCCAGGATGGAGGACAGCAGCGTAGGTATTGACCGAAGATCCCTGGTGACATCAGAAAAGGACCTTTTCGGTCTCCTCGACGAAAGACTTGCTCTCTACCCCGACGGCCTGATATTGGAAGAGTTCCTCGAAGGCAGGGAGTTCAACGCCGGGTTCATGGGATCCTTCCCTTATGATCTGATGGCCGTCTCGTCCATCCGGTTTGGCATCGGAGGAGAAGGCAAGGCCTTCCTGGGCTACGATTCCAAATGGGACCCCGAGAGCGAAGAGTACCGGAACTCCGTCTCGATCCCTGAAGATGGTATCCCCTCCGGGGTCAGGAGGGAGATCATAGGGATATCCCGGGAGGCCGGCAGGGTTATGGGTTGTCGTGGCTACTTCAGGGTGGATCTCAGGGAGAGAAAGGGCAGGCTTTTCATTCTGGAGGTGAACCCGAACCCGGATATCAATACCGACAGTGGTTTTGTCAGGCAGAGCGCCCGGAGGGGTTTCACCTATCCCGGTATGGTCGCCCGGCTTGTGAAGGCTTCAATGAACAGGAGGGTTTATGATGAGGAAAGGGTCCTGCAAAAGGGCCAGATCCGCGTTGGATCTGGCGACAAGGACAAATGCCTTCTCGGGACCTGAACTTATAGTATTGGAGGAAGTCCTTGGCGATTGCCTGTCAAACCCCGACCTGGATTACAGGATCGAGGAGATCCACAAGGAAGGTGCTCTCGCCGGTTTCCTGATCTGGGGGAGAACCCCTATGACCCAGAAGGGTTACGACATCTACTGGATAGCAGTGGACCCAGCCTTCCAGGGTAAAGGTTTCGGGAAAGATCTGATGGCAAGGGTGGAGGATACAGCCAGCGCAGAATCAGGAGGCTGTATCCTCCGACTGGAGACTTCCGGCAGAAGTGAATATGACCACCAACGCCGCTTTTACCATGGCTGCGGCTTTTCAGAGGTGGGACGGATCAAGGATTTTTACCGCTATGGAGACGACCTGGTGACGTATGTGAAGTTCGTAACCCGTGACTTGAAGGATCAAGTGCGTAAACAGTAAACGGTGAACGGGAAGGCAAAACCAGTTCAAGGTTATCAAGTTCAAAGTTCAAAGGGGAAAATGTGACGCGTCAGGAGTTACAAAATGTTGACACTTGGGCTGTCGCTTCGTATAATGAGCGCCGTCACTTCAAGGGGGTTTAGCTCAGCGGGAGAGCACTTGCATGGCATGCAAGGGGTCGGGGGTTCGAATCCCCCAACCTCCACCAGAAAAACCGAAGCAGTCCTTGGAAACCCTTCCAGGGACTGCTTTTTTTGCTCTTTAACTGGATGAATTTTGAAGCCGCCGGAGGTTTTGTACAAGGGAGTTGTACAAAATGGGCAAATCCGGCAAAATCCCGAGTCACCTTGTCCGAATTGGCACAAAATACCATTATCGAAGAATCATTCCCCCGGGATTGTCGGGTAGAATCGGTATGAGAGAGATTAAGGTAACTTTGCGCACTTCCATCCTGGAAGAGGCCAGAGAGAGGTCTAACAGAATAGAGTCTTTTGTCCGGAATCTGTTTTATCGAATGGGGAGTGATCCGTCGATGAAGACTGACATCTCGCCTGCGGAAATGAAAATTTTGGTGAAGCGTTGGTTGCAGCAGAAGGTTGAGGAAATGGAAAACCTCCGGAGTCTTGAATACAGGGACCCCATTTTCACATCGATCAATCCGGGAAGATAAGAACCCTGACTTGGGAAGAAAGGAAACAATCCCTTATTGCTGAGGCCGATTTTGAGAAGAAAATCTTGATAGGAACCAGCAAAGGGAGAACTTCGATTGAAGTCACTGCCGAGGGGATGCTTCAAGAATTTGGGATAGAGATCGATTTAGACAGCTTGCTCTACAAAAGGCTGTGTCGAGAGTTGCGGAAGGGCTTTCTGGCTTTTGTGCAAAAAGAAATACAACATCTTGACGGCGATTACGAAGACTACGAAGATTTTTACAAACCACTTGCATCCTCTGGTGGGTTCGAAAAGGATCCTGATCTCTTGTTGAGTTGTAAGACCGGCAAGACCGAGAAACGTCTAAGGGATTTGCTTGATACCTATGTTGAGTACAAAAAGAGTGAAAACCTGCAAGAGAAATCGCTTAGTGAGATACAAAGCAAATGTGGGCTTTTTGTTGAGGTATTGGAGAACCCCTATCCAGAAGAACTGAATATTGAATCTCTGACAAGATACAAGAACCTCTTGAGGAACTTGCCGTCCAATGCTCGAAAAAAAGAGAAGTATCGCAAGAAAACCCTCCAACAAATCCTTCAGCTATCCATTCCAAAAAAGGATCTGATGGATATCACTACGGTAAATAACCACCTGGTGAGGGCCAAGTCATTTCTGATTTGGCTTGAAAGGTATGGCTATTTGAAAGGTCGGAATCTGCCGAAAGTATTGCAGAAAGTTCGGGAATCTCATAGACCCTTTGAAGAAAGAAATGCCTTCTCCTTAGAGGATTTAAAACTGATGTTTAACAGCCAGCAGTGCCGGGATTTCAAGCATCCCTGGGAATTCTGGCTCCCATTGATAGCTCTTTTCTCCGGGATGAGGATCAATGAAATTTGTTGCCTGGAACTGAATCACATCAGAGAGGATAAGGGGATATGGTACTTCGATATCACCGTCTCTGAAACAAGCCAGCCCAAAACACAATCAGGGGTCCGAAAAATACCTGTACACGAAAATTTGATTGACCTTGGGTTTTTATCCTACGTGAAAAAATTGCAGCGTAGTGGGAAAAAATTCCTCTTCCCGGACCGTCATGGTTTGAGCGTTTCCCCATCACACTATCCTGTCCAGCGGCTGAATAACTGGATCAGGCAGGCAGGTGTTCGAGCAGATCGGCAAGGTGGCGGTCTAGGCAAAAAAACATTTCATTCCTTCCGACACACATTCGAGACTAGGTGCCAGGAGTTGGGTATCGAACAAAGGCTCGTAGACCAGGTGATGGGCCACAGTCAGGGCAAAGGAATGAGTGCGAGGTATGGGAAGCCTGCCGGGGTTTCTAAGCTTAAAGAAGAGGTAATTGATCGGTATCATTTTGATGATCTGGAATTAGGGTTTTTAAAAAAATCTGAGTACGCTGGATAGAGGATTTGGTTTGAACCTAATAGGTTCTTATTCCAATCCACATGGTTGGCAAGAAATTCAAGGCTGTTTAATACGTTCATTAAAGATAAAATCCCGCATTTTTAAGGATTCCTCAATTTATTCTGGGAAAGAAGGGAGAACGGATGGACTGGCCAACTGCTTTCTCATCAGTGTTTGCTGGGGTCGGTGGAGGTGTCTTTGGATCCTTGTTAACTATATGGGTCCAACACCGCTTTAATATTGCCCGCGACAAACTTGCGGAAGAGCGAATAAAGATGCAGAAGACGCGAGAAGCGTCTTCTGCCGTAGCTGATATCCTAGGCGAGTGGATTAAATCGAAGTACATGGATTCGGAAAACAACATCAACCGTTGGCATATTCAGACAACCTATTGGCGAAACATTATGAGTTTAGACAAGGATTTGGTAAAGCTTCTTGTTAAACGCTTTGCCAATCTTCCTGAATCTCCCGAAATTAACGAGATTATTGTTGAAGCGCGCCGTATCTTGCTCGATCTCAAGGAGCAGGATATCAAGCCCTCGGATCTAAACACATGGCCCCCGGAGGTCTGAAGAAACCTTATAGGGGGTTAGGCCATATAGTTTTTTTATGATTTGAGAACGTAGCCCCACACGGTGTAGTATTCTTTCCTCGTTCAGTGACAATCCTTCAAAGAAGGAGATGCAACAATAGGAAACATATCGCCTTTGAATCGACACTAGCGATAAACCTACAGTTCATGTGGAAGACTAGGCGTAATCTAATTCTTTTGCATGTCTTGGGTTTCTTCTTTGATTTCTAGGACTTCTCGTACTAATTCCTTATATTGTTCCCGTAATGAAAAATTGTCTTTTTCCCACGGATAATTCGGGTACTCATAAGCTACAACCTGGCGCAAAAAGTCGTTTTCTTTTTTACCAAGCTGATATGACATTGTCGTAAGATAGTATCCGACCTTCGAAGCATCCAGTTTAGGGTCATATTCGAGCATTTCCTGTTTTAACTGTTCTCTTGTTAGTTTTTTCTTTTTTAGCAAAGCAGGAAGTAGCACGTTCTTCAATCTTTGGTTGGTAACTCTTGGGCGTGAAAGATATTCTGTCAATAAATTCTTGAGCTTATCTGGTTCATATTCGCCTGGCTCATCGGACATTGGTATTTGGAATTTCTTTTGTTTCTTTACCCGCTCCTGTTCCAATTCCTCGGAAATGATTGAGGTCTTTGTTAATAATTCATCCCCACTTTTTGTCTTAACATAATTAAGAACAACTGCATTGATATTTACTCCGAAATTATCGGAAAGCCATTCGATCATGCGTTCGAGCGCAGACTCGACAGAAAAGCCCACAAGAATAATTCTTTGAGTGGCGTTAATGTTCAAACTTTCAATGTCGATATCCGGGAAGTATTCTGTAATGGTTTCTTCAAGGTTTTTCCCAGAATAACTGGAACAGATCTCGCCTAACTTTTCAACGTTCCATTCTGCAGCGTCGGAGGCATAATCGATGGCCTGGGTAAGAGCCTCTCGTGGAAGTTTATCCCTTTTGATTTCAACTATTACCAAATTCCCGATCTTATCCATTCCAAGAAGGTCAATTGGTCCAGATTTTGTTAATGTTTGACGTCCGATTATGGCGATGTCTGGACCAAGAATTTCTGGATTCGATTCAATCCAAGGTTCAAGATCGTAAGGTTCAGTACGACCTTCGTTTTTCAGGTTTGTGATGATGGATTCCAATTTTCCATTAACGATTTGCCATGTTCTAATTTCAGTTCCCACCATAATGCCTCCTCTCGAAAAGCCAGGGGAAAAAGCAAAATTAAACCTTTTTATAAATATTTTCAAAAAACATTGATGTTACCCATAAACAATGCGCATAGATTAAAATACAACAAACGAATGATAAACACAAACATCAGGTCCAAACGCAGAGGGAACCTAATTAAGCAACAATTATTGGGTTCAAACCCTTCTTTATTAAATAGTAATAGGGGTCTTCTGATATCGTAGACTTGTTTTTTATTGTTGGTGAAGGGCAAAACAGTTTTCAAAAGAATAGGGTGACCGCCTTGAGCAATGACCGGATCGCTGGAAGGCTGGTAGAGTTAGGGCAGGCTCTTTTCCAGGCTCCGAAGGAGTTTGCATTATTCACAAAGGTGCCGGAAGCAGATGCTCTGCTTAATGATATTGAACGATACCCCCACGCATTTGTTCTTGCCTGTGTTATGGACAGGCAGATCAAGGCTGAAAGGGCCTGGCTGATACCCCATAAAATATCACTGAAAATCGGCAGCCCCTCCTTCGATGTGTTTAGCAGACTTTCCAGGGAAGAGATCAAGGAACATATGTCACGTCCAGAGGCACTTCACCGTTTTGTCGATTCCATGAGTGAGTACTTCTATTTGGGGATCTGCAGAATCCGGGATTGCTACCGGAGAGATGCATCGAGGATCTGGGCAGGAAAACCATCAAGCGCTGAGCTGGTCTACCGTTTTCTGGAATTCGAAGGAATAGGTCCCAAGATCGCCACCATGGCAGCTAACATCCTTTCCCGTGATTTCAAGATCCCCCTTTCCGACTATTTCTCCATCGATATCTCAGCCGATGTCCATATTCGAAGGGTCTTTGCCCGGCTCGGTATCTGCCCGGAGGATGCCTCTGTCGAACAGGTTATCTACAAGGCCAGATCCCTATACCCCGAGTTCCCCGGTCTGATGGACCTTCCCTGCTGGGAGATCGGAAGGAACTGGTGCAAGCCGCATAAACCAGAGTGCGGATCCTGCCGCATGAACGATATCTGCCCCACGGCAAACTAAGTTCAAGAGGTAGGCTGAACTAACTGAGAGGGGATCTGTTTTGGAGGAGAAAGGATCTGTAATCGCAAATATCTGCCATACACTTACAGACAGAGGCCCAGATGCAGCCGCCAGGCTTTTGAGGGAAGAATACCCTTTTTGCCCTGATAAGCCTTCTTCAAGGAAATACGGCCCCCAGGAATCAACAAAGATCTTTATCAGGGACGGGTTCCTCGACAGGTATTCAGGTTCCAGGCTGGTTTTTCCGCCTGTCTTGAGATTGCTCTCGCTGATCCTTCCAGAAGATTTTCCATACCACCTTCATTGGAAAACAGAAGTCACGCATCCAGCCTATTATGAATTGAGCGCAACGGTAGACCACCTTGTACCCGTTTCCAAGGGCGGAAGCAACGAGGAGTTGAATCTTGTCACGACATCCATGGCACGAAACAGCGCGAAAGGCAACTGGACCTTGGCTGATCTTGGATGGACGTTATTCCCGCCCGGTAACATGAAGGAATGGGACGGCTTGATGAGCTGGTATGTTGGTTACTGCGGATCCCGCCCCGAAATAATGACAAAGAGTTGGGCTAAAGCCTGGTACCGTGCAGCCATAAGGTTAATGTGAAGTCTGTTCTCCTCGTCGGTTTCTCTTGCCGTAATCTGATAATCAGGTCAATAAAACCCCTAATGATTCTCCTGCCGCAGCCTTTTCCAGCAGACCGGCCCATAGCCTCTCCGCAGTGATCGGGAATCGGAGATAGCCTTGCCGCACCTGGCACAGTATCCACTTTGCGACGGAAGAAAAACCTCAGCGGGGTCTACACTTTTGATTAAAACAGCATTTTCTTGATTTTTTCGAGGGAAATAGCAGGTGTGAAAGACCCCTGCTTATGGATTTTTAAGAGTCCTCCATATTCGTTCAGCCCGTTCACTTTTCGACTTCGTAACTAAAGGCCGTTGACTGTTACCTGCTCTAATTCCGTTGAATTCGAGGGGGTTAAAAACAAGCAAATCCCATAGGGGCTTACACTCTTCACTAAAGGAGAACCGGGGGCTTCCTGTTATCGTGAACTTGCCTCTTTCTGGAAACACCCAGAAGGGTTAGACCTTCACTTTTCCCCTTCTTGATTGGCTGCGGGGCTAATCTGAAAGAGATCGGAAATATTTTCGGAGCTTTTAATCGGGACAGTGCCCCAGGCTGGCAAGCGGTTCGTAAAGGCCATGAAGAAGAACAGCACTCAAGGAAGAGGGTCTTTCAAAAGACCGGGGAATTTGCTTTGTAAAAAGTGCAGGTCTGACAGGTTCAAATGCCCTTTATTGTTACAAGAAAGAACCTCTGCTTTTATCCTCAAAATATAACGCTGTTAGTTTAGAAACTCCGGTTTTATCTGCATTGCCTTCCCAAAATATTACCATGCAAAATTTCTAAAAGAGATGGTTGAAAAAAGCAAGAAAAGACTATCCTGACATCTGCCAAGGTTTGGGAGAACAAATTTTTTTTAAAAAATTATTGTTTTTCTAGAATCTCTTAGTCATCAGTTTTTTACAAGCAAAATCTTCGTTTAGTTGGCACTATATGATTCAGTTATTGCAAATAATATTATGGGTGAGATTTAGCCAAGTAATCGTCCAACTTTTAATTATGGAAAAAATAAATCTATGAAATGAGGTCACAATATTGATAGTGACGCAAGCGAATATTTATTTAGTGGATACAGGGTTGGAAAAAGCGGGAACTATTAAGCCAATAATTTTGGAATTAATAACTGATGAAGGTATCGCCGGAATTGGTGAAGCGGGAATAGGCTATGGTTTAGGTTCTAATTCCGTTGCGGTCTTGGTAAAAGAAATGATCGATATTTTTGTATTGGGTCAAAATACAAATTACATCACAAAAATCTGGCAGGATATTTACTACAACAGTTTTTGGGCTAAGGGTGGAAGTCCTTCCTTTTTTTCCGCACTAAGCGCTATTGAAATAGCTTTGTGGGACATAAAGGGGAAAGAGCATAATATCCCCTTATACGAAATTTTTGGCGGCAAGGTTCGGGAAAAAGTGCATATTTATGCTAATTGGTCTATGGCTTTCCCTTGTCACAGTCCAAAGGATTTTGCTGAAAGAGCCAGTCAAGTGGTTTCTGATGGTTATGATGCAGTAAAGTTTTATCCACTTAACAATATAGATCAGAGTAACCGTGTGGTTTTTGTGCCTTTAGGGGGACCCGATGAGTATACAGTCAAACGTTGTGTTAACAGTATAAAAGCGGTAAGAAAAGAGGTGGGCGCAGATGTTGCCCTAGCTGTGGACTTATGTGCGGATGCTCCTATAGAAACGATGCTGCGAATTGGGCGAGAAATTGAGGATTGCCATCTGCTTTTTATGGAAGAGGCAGTTGACGCCTTTGACGATGAAGGATATCGTCGTCTGGCTGCAGCTCTGGCCACCCCACAAGCAGCCGGTGAGCGAATATCATCCTTGCGTGCTTTTCGCCGCCTTCTTGAAACCCGTTCAATTGGTTATCTTCAGCCCGATCCTACACTCTGCGGTGGCATGGCGGAAGCGGTCAAAATATGTGCACTTGCTGGAAGCTTTGGTGTTGAAGTTGCACTCCACAACTGTGGCAGTCCTGTTTCCACTGCTGCTTGCTTGCATCTGGATTTATCAATACCGAATGCTTGCATCCAGGAAGTTTTCCCCTATCGGCCAGATATTTTCTATGAATTGGTCGATCATGCTCCAGAAAAAGATGTCCATAATAGCTATTGGTCCCCAAATAATCGTCCGGGTCTAGGGTTGAATCTACAGCATAAACAAATTGATCCCTTTTTATTGTTTTCCTGCCAATAATACCATTAACCCATCATTAAAATGAAATGTTTTTTTATTGTGGACTCAAGAAGTGATGGGAAATTAAATCCAAATGGAGGTGGAGCAAGTGAAAAAATTTATTCGTATATTTTCGATTGTAATGTGCGTGATAATGTTAGCTGGATTTGGGAATTCTTTAGTTGATGCTGCAGAGAAGGATGCCCTTACTGTTGTAATTTATGCGGATCCAGGTTCCCTCGACCCGCACGATACTACGGGTGTTCCTCACCATCAGGTGACACGCCAAATATTTGAAACTCTTGTTGTTCGAGGAGTTGATGGCAAGCTTCAGCCTTGGCTTGCAGAGAAATGGGAGTATGAGGATGATACGACACTTGTGATGCAAATCCGGAAAGGAGTTTTATTCCATAACGGAGAAGAGCTTAAGGCAAACGATGTTTTGTTTTCTTTGAAGCGCATGAGGGAGGACAACACAACTGCTGCTATGCAGGTAACTGCTATTGATTTCGATAAATCTTCTGTTGAGGGCGAATACACTCTAAAAATAGTAACTCATGAGCCTTCTCCTATGCTTTTGGCACAGTTGGAGAATCCGATGGCTGCTATAATAAGCGAAAAATCCTATTCTGAAAACAGTGGCAATTTCTTCGATGCAGGAAGCATTGGGACCGGTCCATATAAGCTAGTTAGTTACAGATCAGGTGATAGGGTAACTCTAGTAGGTAACGATAAATACTGGATTGAAGGACAGCCAAAGATTAATAATCTTGTTATTAAAATCATTACTGACGGTTCTAGTCGTGCTATCGAAGCTGAATCGGGAGGGGCTGACATTGTTTATGATATCAGCCCCAACGATGTTGACCGCGTGGATGCCACTGATGGTGTTAGCATGGTCCGTTCCATAGGTACAAAAACCGAGTTCATCTCTCTAAATGCTTCAAATAAGCCTTTGGATGATATCCGAGTTCGCCAGGCCATCTTTTACGCACTTGGCCTTGACCAGATCGCAGCGGTGGCTTTCGGTTCATATGGTCTAAAAGCTACTGGAATTATTTCACCTGGTGTGGATGGCCGTGTTGACCTGACCCCAACCTTTGTAGGCCGTGATATTAGTAAGGCTAAAGAACTACTGGCGAAAGCTGGATATCCGGAAGGTTTAACCCTTGAACTAACAGCTCCTAATACTGATCAGTTACGAATGGATATATGTGAAGCTGCCCAAGCCCAGCTCTCTGAAGCAGGTATACAGGTAAAGATCAACTACAAGGAATTCAACACTTGGGTTTCCGATATGATTAGCGGAAACGCTACAATCGGAGAATATGCCTTCACGGCCAGTACAGGAGAAGCTGGACGGGTACTGATGCGTTTTATGCCAGAGTATTCCGAATCAAAAGTCTTTAGTTGGTACGATGATGAATATATTAGAGTTTGCAAACAGGCACTTAGGACGATTGATGATACAGAGCGAAATAAGCTGTTTGCCCAATGTCAACAAATGTTGATGGATGCGTTCATTATCTATCCCGTTTGGCATAAGGAAATAAACGCAGCAGTCCAGGATTATGTAAAGGGGTTTAAAATTGAAACTTCTTACGAGCAACATTATTTACAGACAGTTTATTTTGATTGATCGCCAAAATTATTTTTCTAACCTAATGTATTTCGGTTAATGTATAACATGTGCGGGTAAGAAAAAATATTCCTAGGCAGAGGGGTTCAAGTTAATCCCTCTGCCTAAATTTAATAAGTATTTGGTCTCCCTAATCGGGTAAGATGCGATTATTCTTGAGAGGTGGCAATCCTTTGGTAAAATACATTTTTAAAAGACTACTGTTGATGGTCCCTGTTTTGATGGGGGTAATCATTATAGTTTTTTCAATGTTATATGTTGCGCCCGGAGACCCTGCCTTGTCGATACTTGGTGAAGCTGCTACAGAAAAGTCTATTCAACGGGTTCATGAGGAATTAGGGCTCAATGATCCCTACCTAGTCAGACTTGGAAGGTATTTTGGAGGACTCTTGCAGGGTGACTTTGGAGATTCTTATAAAACAAAGCGGCCTGTTATGGATGAGATCCTCAGTCGATATCCAACCACCCTAATTCTTACCTTTGGGAGCGTGGCCTTTGGATTAATAGTCGGTATCGTTTTCGGAATTGTGTCAGCTATCCGTCAATACTCATTTCTGGACAGGATTCTCACCGTTATCTCTTTGTTCGGTGTTTCTGCTCCGTCCTTTTGGGTGGCAATGTTGTTAGTATTGATCTTTTCGGTAAACCTTGGATGGCTTCCCGCAACCGGAAGCGATAAATTGGCTTGTTGGATTCTTCCAATTATTACGATGGGTTTACAGGTTAGCGCTTTTATTATGCGAATGACAAGATCAAGTATGTTAGAAGTCATTAGACAGGATTATATTCGTACTGCCAAAGCAAAAGGACAGTCGGAGATAAAGACTGTAATTCTGCACGCATTACCTAACGCGCTAATTCCAATAGTTACGGTTATTGGCCTTCAGATATGTCTGTTGCTTGCAGGTGCTGTTCTTGCCGAGACGGTCTTTGCGTTGCCAGGATTGGGGAAATATCTTGTTGATAGTATAGGTTATAAAGATTACCCTGCTGTGCAAGGAGTTGTTCTCTGGATTGGAATAAATGCTATTTTAATTAATTTGGTTGTTGACATACTTTACTGCTTTATAGACCCTCGTATTCTGAACAGGTATAAAGGGAAACCTTTATTTTGGAAGAAAAGGAAGGTGACGAAACTTAGTGATGTCTAAAAGTAGGGAAAAGAATTCAGTGATGAAAGATGTTTGGAGGAGACTAAAACGCAATAAACTTGCTATGATCAGTTTGGTTTTTTTGTTATTTCTTTTCTTTATTGCTTTGTTTGCCTCTTTTATAATGCCATATAACTACGCATCAATGAATGCCTCAATCCGCCTCCAATCACCCAATAGTGAGCATTGGTTTGGTACAGATAACTTTGGACGAGATATTTTTAGCCGAGTCCTTTTCGGGGCTAAGTATACGTTAATTATTGGTTTTGGTTGCACTACAGCAGCAGCAATAGGAGGCGTAATCCTCGGTTCAATAGCTGGTTATTATGAAAAACTAAATAATATTATTATGCGTTTCATCGATATTATCATGGGAATTCCAGTTTTCATGATGGCTTTAAGTATTATTGTGGCTCTTGGCGCCAATATGCGAAACATGATAATTGCTTTAGCCATAACCAATATTCCGGCATTTGCGCGAATTACTCGAGCGCAAGTTCTGGGAATTAAGCAACAGGAATATATTGAAGCAGCCCGATCTATTGGTGCCAGTAATTTACGGATTCTGACTCGGCACATTCTTCCCAATGCCTTTCCTCCTATATTAATTCAATTCACGCTTGGTACTGTTAGCGTTATTCTTTGGGGTGCATCACTCAGCTTTATCGGGCAAGGAGTTCAGCCACCAACCCCAGAATGGGGTCTTATGATTTCAGCAGCAAGAAGTTATCTGCGCGAATATCCGTATATGTCAATTATTCCAGGACTTGCCATTGTAGTGACAACTTATGCGCTAAATCTCTTGGGTGACGGCTTGCGTGATGCACTGGATCCTCGCTTAAAACAGTAATCGGAGGGATTAGTTTTGGAAATAAGAGATATTCCTGATGGAACAAATCTTCTCGAAGTAAAAGGGCTAGAAGTTCATTACACTGTGGATAAAGATGTTTCTCGGGCGGTAAATGGCATTAGCTTTGTGATTAACGAAGGGGAAACCCTTGGCCTCGTCGGTGAAACAGGTGCGGGAAAAACAACAACCGCCTTAGCTCTAATTGGTCTACTCCCCATGCCACCTGGGAAAATTGTTCGAGGCGAGATTTTTTACAGAGGCAATAATCTGGTTGGGCAAAACGAAAAATACATGCGGGAAAAGCGCGGTAGCAATATTACAATGATTTTTCAGGATCCCATGACTTCCCTCAATCCTTTGATTTCAGTGGGTAATCAAATCATGGAAGTTGTTTTGCTTCATGAGAATTTGTCAAAGTTAGAAGCAACTAAGAGAGCAGCAATGATGTTGGAAACAGTTGGAATTCCAGGAGATCGTTACAACGATTTTCCATATCAATTTTCCGGGGGAATGAAGCAACGAGTCATGATAGCAATGGCACTGGCCTGTGATCCTCGTCTTCTTATTGCTGATGAACCTACTACTGCTCTTGATGTAACAATCCAGGCTCAAGTTCTTAAGCTCATGAATAATTTAAAGAAAGAAAGAAATACGGCGGTGTTGTTGATAACTCACGATCTGGGAGTTGTTGCTGAAGTTTGCAACAATGTAGCGGTAATGTATGCAGGCCATATTGTCGAAAATGGTTCCGTTGAACAAATCTTTAATGATATGCGCCATCCGTATACCCAAGGTTTGTTTTTCGCCATACCTGATCTTGACTCTGAGAGTGAATTTTTAGAATCCCTAGAAGGCTTGATGCCAGATCCCATGCACTTGCCAGAAGGATGTCCCTTTCATCCACGTTGTAGGCACTGTATGGAAAAATGTAAGACTCAGGTTCCACAAAATTTAGAGGTAACTCCGGGACACCTTGTCAAATGTCACCTATATTCACAATAATTTTAAGGAGTCACTCATGAATAAACTTCTTGAAGTAAAAAATCTAAAAAAGTATTTCCCGACGGAATCAGGGAAATTGCATGCCGTTGATGATGTTAGTTTTTCACTAGAACAAGGAAAAACACTGGGGGTTGTCGGTGAATCGGGGTGTGGAAAGTCAACTCTTGCGAGAGTAATCGTTCATCTTCTAGAAGCAACAGGTGGTCACGTTTTTTTTGAAGGTAAAAATGTTACTAATCCCAACAAAAGACAGATGCACACATTGCGCCAAAACATGCAAATGGTTTTCCAGGATCCTTATGCATCAATTAACCCAAGGATGTCAGTTTCCGAGATTATCGGAGAGCCTCTTAAAATATACCATATCAGTAAAAACAGAAAAGATTATACTACACGCGTGAATGAAATCATGGACAAAGTAGGACTTGCAAGCCGGTTGGCAAATTCCTATCCTCATGAACTTGATGGTGGCAGAAGGCAGAGAGTGGGAATTGGAAGGGCGCTAGCTCTCAAACCAAAGTTCATTGCTTGTGATGAGCCAGTATCCGCGCTTGATGTTTCAATTCAAGCACAAATCCTTAACCTCTTGAAAGAATTACAAAAGCATTTTCAAGTGGCATATATTTTCATTACCCACGATCTTTCTGTTGTAAGGCATATTTCAAACGATATTGCTGTTATGTACATGGGAACGTTGGTTGAGAAAAGTGATTCCAAAGAATTGTTTAGATCAAACCTCCACCCCTATACTAAAGCATTACTATCTGCTATTCCACGTCCCAAAATTGGGGCCAATAAAGAACGTATTCTTCTAAGAGGAGAGATAAGTTCTCCTATTGAGCCTGCGGAAATGTGTCGTTTTGCCCCTCGTTGTGAGTATGCGATAAAAAAGTGTTTCTACGTGAAACCACTATTGGAAGAATTGCTTCCGAACCATTTCGTAGCGTGTCACCGTGCACGTGAAGTCAATAATTTACATGGAGTGCCTACATTTAGTATTGAAATTTAAGAAAAGGCAAAAAGAACCTGTTAGGCTAATCTGATGAGGGCAAACTGGTCATTTATGAGGTCGGGAGAAGATATCAAGAAATTTTTTGAGCATCCTTTTGAACAGTACTAAACTCCTGTTAACTATTTTGTAATTAGACTGGGGGGTATTAGGCTGTGAGGAAAAATGAACACAGTATTGTCATGGAACCCCTCTCTTATAGTTTATTACAGAACTAACAGAGATAACTGATAAAACAGAACGTGATTCAAATGCCATCTTTCTGTGGATTGGATAGCAAAAAATGTATTTCAACAACAAAGATTGAATGAACAAGGCTACCCCCATTTCCTTCATCATTGTATGAAGGTTTCTTTGCGACCCCAAATAGCCTGCTGAAGAAGCAAATCTAAATTTAGGATTGAGGATAAAAATGCTGATATTTTGGGCATCTGCAGCTGGAATAATTGCTGTGTTTTTGGCGCTTGGCGCATTAGGAGCAAAAAATGTTGGAAGCACCTCTGAATACTCATTGGCGGGCAAGCGGGCCAGTGCGTTCCTAGTTGCGGGTATTTTTATGGGATCCCTTGTTGGTGGGCCTGCAACCATTGGTTCAGTCCAGATGGCCTATGAGTGGGGGTTATCTGCTTTTTGGTTAAACTTTGGGGGTGGTTTGGGCTGTCTACTGATGGGCATTTGCCTGGCTAAACCTCTGCAGCGTTCGGGTCTTTCCACCATTCCTGAGTATCTTTATTACAGCTATGGTCATTCTGTAAGCATTTTGTCTCTTATCTCAATAACATGTGGGACCTTCTTTTCAGTGGTGGCTCAGTTCTTGGCGGGAATTGCCCTTTTTAGGAGCCTTTTGCCCTTGAGTGCCCACGAAGCAGCTGCTCTTGTAGGTTTCCTTATTCTGGGATTCATCTTTTTTGGCGGAATCCGAAGTTACAGCGCAATTGGGACCGCCAAAACATTTCTTCTGTACTTGGTTATGTTATCATGCTTGGTACTTGTTTGGAGAAAGGGTCATTCTGTTCCCGTTCTTTTGAGGGACCTACCTTTTGAGCCTTTTCTCAATCCCCTTGCAGGTGGAGTGTCAACCAATTTATCAGCTCTTATATCAATGATTGTAGGCATGGTCTGTACTCAGATTTTTGTGCAGGGAATATTTTCAGCGTCTAGCGTTGAGTCGGCCAGGAAAGGTGTTCTTGCTGCTTCTTTTGTTCTTCCAACAATGGGTTTTATCAGTGTGATAATTGGTCTCTCCTTGCGTCATTCCGGGATCGTTATCGAAGGAAGCCAAGCATTGCCCTATATCATCAAGGATCTATTTAACCCAGTCATTGGAGGCGTCTTTTGGGCGGGCATCCTTGTAGCTATCGTCTGCACAGCTGCGGGTCTCATTTTGGGCATTTCTACAAATATTGTATCAGATCTCACCGTAAGAATTTTCCCTGACTTAGAGGAGGGTACCCTTTTATTTCTTTCACGATTTACCGTTTTTGCATTGATTTGCTTGAGTGCAATTGTTTCTGCCAAGTCGTCAGGTAGCCTTATCCTAAAGTGGACCTACCTCGGCATGGGGTTGCGTGCAGCAGCAACCTTTTTCCCCTTTATTTTTGCCATAGTATTCCCCGGTCGGCTTCCAAGAACTTGGGGAGTGGCATCATCTGCGGGAGGATTTTTTACATTGTTGGCGGTTTCCGTTTTTAGAATTCCCTTAGATCCAGTTCTAGCAGCCATAGGAATTTCAGGGGTGTTGGCTTTTGCAGGATTTACGAAGACAATGTATTACACAAAGTAGTTTCTTTGTGTTAAGCTTCTTTTTGATTGATATTTCTTTTTTTAGGGTTTGAACTTTTCGTAGCAGACTATTTTGTCCAGCAGGCGTAATTAAGAAGATGAAAATTGAGAAGCAAGGAATCTTTTGGAATCACTGTATGAAAGATTTATCATAAAACGCAAACATCTTTTTAGATAGAGACGTTTATCATCTATCGAAAAAAGTTTTTTCAGGAGAACCGAAAAGATGTATTTTTGAGGGCTGTGCCTGATGTATTTTACTTTCAGCAGTGAAGCAAATGGACAAAGTGGTTAACCGATGAGGTTTGTTTGTGGCAAATATTAAACCATATTTATCCAATCACTTTTAGGTTACACACAGAGTTGCACCACCTAAATCTTAACAATTTATGAGTGAATAGAGCAAAAGATTTTTGGAGGGGAAAGACACCTAAAAGGAATTAGATGCACTGGAAATGACTTGATAGCTTTGAACAGAATAAGGCTTCCCTGTTCTCTCCCGGCAGAAATCTTTCTTTATTTCTTGGCGGACGGGAATGAATACTAATGCAGCAAAATGGTTTTTGCCAGAAGATTTACTGGAGACCTAATAACATTGAAGATATGGAGTTTCTTGAAGCAACACTAAGGGATTATAGTTTTGCTTTACATGTTCATGATGCCTTCACAGTCACTTTAGTGGTAAAAGGGGCGTTAAACCTTTATTTTCAAACAGGAGAATTTGTTCTTCGGCCAGGCATGCTTTTTTTGATCGGTTCGCAAGTACCGCAAGGAATAAAAAAAATGGGCCGGGGAGAATATTGCCTTTATAGAACCTTGTTATTTGGAGAGGAATTTGTTAAGAAACATTTCCCGGGTTTTGGAGAGGAACATAGAAGGGCAATAACTCTCATTTCCTCTCCCAAATTCTATAAAAAATTCAATGATGCCTTTTCTGAAAAACATTTTCCTTTAAATATCGATTTAGAATCTTGTACTAATCTCTTGGAACAAATATTTTCTCGGATGGATAATGGGATTACCCTTGAGAAATTATCCTTGTCTAAAGATATTAATACAATAACAAATTTCATAGACCAAAACATTCTCTACTCTCTAGATGTTCACAAACTTTCTCAGATCTTTTGTTTTAGTTATTCGCATTTTATAAGAAAATTCAAATCTGAAATGGGAATAACACCAAATACCTACCTGATCCAAAAGAAAATAATTAAGGCAAGAAAACGGTTAGCCGAAGGAGAGTCTATGTTGTCAATAGCCCATGCTTTGGGATTCTGTGATCAAAGTCATTTTTCCAATAGTTTTAAGAAGATGTTGGGTGTTTCTCCAACTCATTATGTAAACAAAGATAAGACTTAAAAAGGAATGAACAATTTCTGAATATTGAGAACCTAATAGGTGTCTACCATTGAATTATAGGATTAGACGGTCCCCTGGGGTTGGTTTATTATTGAGATGACGGAGGTGTGGCTCTTGGGGTCCGTAGGCCGGTTATCCGGTCTTACTTGGGTCTGAAATGCCGCCTCCGTCATTTATTTGTCGTCCGCTGGCGCAAGCTGGAATGATGCAGGTCCTTTGAAGACAGTTGCTTAAGTGGTAGACGAGACGCCGGGCGACAACCCAGTTACCCGGGGGGTGCTTTTCGTGACAGAAGGGCAGATAACAGTTGGGGTGGATGTAGGCAGCCACATGCACAGGGTGGCGATAGGGACGCCGGAGAAGAAGATAGCGGAAGAGTTCGACCTGCCACACAACAAGGATGGATTCGAGAGGTTTTTCGGTCGGATAACCCATTAGACCACCTTGTACCCGTTTCCATCCAAGGGCGGAAGCAACGAGGAGTTGAATCTTGTCACGACATCCATGGCACGAAACAGCGCGAAAGGCAACTGGACCTTGGCTGATCTTGGATGGACGTTATTCCCGCCCGGTAACATGAAGGAATGGGACGGCTTGATGAGCTGGTATGTTGGTTACTGCGGATCCCGCCCCGAAATAATGACAAAGAGTTGGGCTAAAGCCTGGTACCGTGCAGCCATAAGGTTAATGTGAAGTCTGTTCTCCTCGTCGGTTTCTCTTGCCGTAATCTGATAATCAGGTCAATAAAACCCCTAATGATTCTCCTGCCGCAGCCTTTTCCAGCAGACCGGCCCATAGCCTCTCCGCAGTGATCGGGAATCGGAGATAGCCTTGCCGCACCTGGCACAGTATCCACTTTTCGGTGGAATTGGACATCTGCGAGAAATGGTTTTGTTTGTGGCCTGTCGGTCCATCGTGAGGTCCTCCTTTCCGGGCGTACGGGTTGTCTAGGGACATCCAGATTCCCGCACTAAGGGGACACCCACTTTCCCGCACTAAGGGGACACCCACTTTCCCGCAGGTGTACACATTCCCTCTCGACCGCATTGGAGTGATTCGTGAACCTGAAATGTTTGACTGTTTCGTTTACTCCTCCTTTCGCAGTGCAGGCATGGCCCGTTGCTCCATCTCCCAGAGACGGTAACTGCTTCCGTCGACGTGCACGACGTGGCAGTGATGAAGAAGCCTGTCCAGAATAGCGGTAGTAAGGACTTCGTCTCCCGCAAGCATCTCCGGCCAATCCCGTATGCTTTTGTTCGACGTTATGATAGTGCTGGATCGTTCGTACCTTGCGCTGACGACCTTGAAAAACAGATGGGCGTCACTTTTGTCCAGGGTCTGGAATCCGAGTTCATCAATGACAAAAACACCAGAGGAAAGATACTTGCGCCTCCCGTTTCTGCGCGATGGATTTTGCTCATCTCTCCTGAGCCTGTTCAAAAGTTCGTTAGCCGTAAGAAAGGATGCGGAGAACCCGTTACATACTGCCCTCACACCCAGAGCGACGGCCAGGTGCGTCTTTCCAACTCCGGGAGGTCCTAAAAGCAGAATGTTTTCCTTTCTTCTGACATATTCGCAGGTCGAAAGCAGCTCGATCTCCTTTTTGTTAACGCTCCGCTGAAATGTGAAGTCGAAGCTTTCAAGGGTCTTGCCCTGCGGCAGGCCGGACAGCTTCAGCGATGTCCTTATCCTGCGCTCTTCCCGGTATTCACGTTCTCTTCTCAGGACCTTTTCCAGAAAGTCGCTGTAGGATGCGTTGTCCTTTACGGCCTGTTCCATGAGTTCCGCAACGAGGTGCTGGGCATGCTCGAAGCCCATCTCTTCCAGCAATGTCCTGCTTGAGTCCAGCCCCGTCATCTCCTTAAGTCTGGTCATGACCGTGCTCCCACAAGTTCTGCGTAGTGATCTATGGAACGCCTGGGGGCGTCTTCTATCTCCCAGCTTCTGGGTATTACGATCTCCCTGCCAATTTTCCCAAGAGGAGCAGGTGCCTTTCCTGTGTCGCTGTCTGTCCCTTCATAGTGGCTCTGGTCAACGAGAAGCCTGCAGTCGGTCTTCCTCGGGAAGACGCAGATCAGTTTCTCTTCGCCCCAGAACTCTACGGTGGAGGCGCAGCCTCTGACCTGCACTGTCCGCTTCGCCCACCGGTAAGGAACGCTGTACCTCCTGCCCTCGAAGGATACGAGACAATCCCGGCCGACTTCACGCGAAACCTGCACGTCGAAGGGTTCGGGAAGGGAAAAGGGAAGAGGCTTAAGGTGCTGCTTCTCAAGGTTCCAGCTGTCGTAGATGCTTTTACCCGTAACAGGGCATGTCAGCTTCCGTGATCTTGCGAGGATGCGAAGTCTGCTGGTTTCCTGCAGATCCTCCATATCCTCGAACCGGTCTTTCTCTGTAACCTGAAGTATCTTTACATCCTGAACCCTTCGTTCGGCCTTGCCCTTGTCTCTGGGCGTCCTGACCCTGTGGGGGTCTGGGGCAAAATCCATCTGCCTGGCATAGGAGGCATAGCCTTCGTTGATCTTCGACCAGACACCGCCCTCCGCTGGCTACCCCCGTTTTGAGGTTGTCGATCCTGACCGTAGACGGGATACCTCCCAGGAACTCGAATGCCCTGTTGTGGCAGGTAAGCCAGGAGAGCATGTTTTCGCCCCGGCTCCAGACGACGGACCACATCCGGGAGTGGGACAGCGTCATTATGAATGCCGAAATCTTCGTCTCTCCGCCAAGTTCATGGATATAGATCTTCTTCTGAAGCCAGTCCGCCTGACCCTGTGCCCCGGGCTTGGTCTCCACACGGCGGAAAGGGGCAGAGAAAGGGGTCTTGCGCCTCCTTTTGACAAACCTGTAGACACTCATGTAGCTCCCCGTATATCCGTGGTCCACGCAGAGTCTTTCGTACAATATCTGAACGGATTCCGGTCGCTTCTGTCCTTCTTGTTCCTTTATCCACTCGAGAACAAGGGGTTCGAAGGGAGCGCATGCTTCCTCCTGGAGCGATCTCCCATCCACGGCCCCTGTCCGCTGCCGTCCGAGCCTGTATCTCAAGGTGCTTTCGTCCACGCCAAAGGTGGACGCGATATCCCTGATACTTTTGTGGTTTGCTAGTTCTTCCGCACACATGATGTGATGCTCCTTTAGCTTCGCCACGGCCGGCACCCCCGTCCAGGTTCTTCCTGAAACAAGAATGCCACATCCGTTTACAAGACTTCACCTCAGGAATGTATCCATGTGCGGGAATCTGGGTGTCCCCTTAACTGTATTATATGGGTGTCTGTGACACGGGTCACAAGCATGTCTGAAAAGGATCCAGCAAACCACATGAAATGAATCCACTCATACATAATCCAGAACGGCATGCTTACCCCTTCCGGAGGGACTTTGAGGGAGGGAGACAACAGGAGAAATGATCCGTTATAATTACGCATAAAACAATACAATTAGTCCTATTGACAATTGCATGGTTCTTGTGTATTATATTGTTGGAGGTGAGGGGAATGCGATGTGGATGCATAAGCGACAATACAGCAGCTCGGAAACAAATAGTGTCGCAAGCATCGGTTTTTCGGGGAGACAAACGTTCCATGGTCCTTTTTGTCGATCCCCGGTCCGCGAGCGGTATATTCCCCTCTCTTTCCAGCATCCTTTTCGCCCCCCGTTCCGCAGGCTACAGGGGGGCGAAAAACCTTGACCTGGTTCTGGAACTGGGGCATGGCTACAACGGGCTCGGCCTGGAAGGGTGGTCCGATTCGGTTGCAAAAGCCTGCATCACGGACAGTGAGATCTATGGCGCCAACGATTTCTATTGGAACATGACGGCCCGTCAGGTTGTTTCGTCGCTGGTGAGGATCGCGGGAATGTTAAGGGTTCTTAAGGTCTTCCCGCACCTGGGCAACAAGGACGAGTCGATAACGCAGAGCGCCGCGGCCATGATGCGGGATATCTCAACCACCATGACGGGCTCGGGAACGGTAAGGAAGAACGAAAGGCCCCAATGGTGGGACAAGGCGACAGTAATGGATACCGATGCGATCCAGGTGATCACCCAGTCCACCTATTTCAACGCCGACAGGACAGCTGGTTGTGTCGCGAGTATCGTTTTCAGCGCCCTGTCTCAGCTCCACAACGGTCCGGATCCCTACTGCCAGCGGCCTTGTCTGCAGGATTGTTCCCGCGTTCTGGCGGATGTTTCCTGCCTTACGGTCCCGGAGCTTAGGCTGCTTCTATCTGTGTCGGAGCAATGGAGAAGAACAGAAGGTCTCTGTCTCTACGTGACTGACGTATCGGAGTGGCCGGCCATGCACAGGTCATGCGTCATCGATTGGCTCCGGGATCATGACTGCGAGTTTATGTGGAGCTCCCAGGGAGTTGTGCCAGCGCCTCTCATGGACATGACCAATGACATCTGGTGGGGGGCTACGCAAAATGGTTCCGTCCTCCAGGCATTTTCGGCGACGGTGGCCCGGACGACCCGGGAACGGTTCGAATCGCTCCCGGGGCTCTCCCGGGAATGTCCGGCAGATCTGCAAAGGGGCGAATGGCTCGTTTTTTGCAACGGCAGGTGGAGCGTAGAAGAACCGGTGTTTCTTTCGGAGGAGGGGATGATCATCGAGACAGAGAACGATCCGCAGTCGCTAAGTGCTCCTTTTGCGCCTCTCCTGGCCATGGAACCTGACCTGCTGGAAGCGATCCTGGATCAGGATTTAGAGGATGATGATGAATATGAAGCCTGAGAAGATCTGTTCCGGCGCTATCCTTGCCGGAAAAACAGGAGAGGTGATAGGAATGAATGAGAAAAATAAGAATAACAGGGGGTATGACCTGAAGAGCCTGAGGGCTCATCTGGGGTGGTATGTGATCAACAAGGACCAGAAGCAGCAGAGCTTTACCCAGACCGACTTCGCCCGACTTTTGAAAGCGACGACGGGAACGGTGTCGAAGTGGGAGAGAGGCCAGCTGTCTCAGGGCTCCATGACCGGCAATCACCAGATGGCTGCGACAGTCCTGGGATGGCTCCTGGACGCAGTCAAGGGGCCAGGCGGTATGTGGGGCAAGGTCCTCGTAGATCCCGACAGCCTCGACAGTGACGGCAGGGTGGCCGCCTGGGATAAGAACACTCCGACAGAACAGCATGAACAGGAGAGCTACGTTGATTTCTTGCGGCTGATGCTGTACACGGAGGATCACAGGAACCGCACCGAGCAGACCATCAAGGAGATCATCGATGATTTCCGCTCATCAGAGGCTGCCGTAAGTGTCGACCGCGAGAAGGTCGAGAAGATTCTGTCCCAAATAGAGGGGGTATGTGATGAACAGAACCGGAGCCGAAGGAGGTATTTCTGCTCCCGAGTGTCAGACGTCTACCGGGATCTGCTCCGTCTCTCCCAGGATATCCCAGGTGAGGATGAGGAGTTTCTGAGAATGGAAGCAGCCGACTATGTCTGGGATGTACCTGACGAGGGATCCAGACACAGACTGCAGGATATCCTGAGGGACGGAGGGGTCTTTGCCCTTTTGGCGGGGCTATACATCGATCTATGCAAGTTTGTCTGCCTGGGGCGGGATCCTGTGGATCCTGACAGCATGAACATCAAGGAGCGCTACAAGGTGAGACTTGCCGCTGAAGCTGAATCAACGGAATTGTATGAAGACGTATAGGATTCAGCTTTGAATTGAAATGGCAAGGGCAACAAAACGACTGCGGTCCCCGGATCATCGGGCAGGGGTGCGGATGAGGGGCCCCACGGCACCACCCGCAGGAGTTGTCACCCTGGGTCAAAGGGTGTGGATTGTAATGTAAAAGAAACATGCAACTGCAAGGGCAACTGCAAGGGCAACTGCAAGGGCAACTGCAAGGGCAACTGCAAGGGCAACTGCAACAGAAACAAAACGACTGCGGTCCCCGGATCACCGGGCAGGGGTGCGGATGAGGGGCCCCTCCGCACCACCCGCAGGAGTTGTCACTTTCGATTTTCCCCAGGGGGGCATGGAGATGCAAGGATTTGCCGATAGTCCGGCTGGCACTACCCAAAACCGTGACAATCTGCTGAAACAATTGCTGGATACCTACTCCATCGCACATTATCAGGGGCAGGATCTATCCGTTGTAAACATGGGCAATCTTCCAGCCCTGACCCCTGCAACCGGTGGAGCAGTCCATATTCTGATGGGTCCCCCAGAGAGTGGGAGAACAACAGTGGCAATCCATTTCTCTCTATCCGAAGCATGTCGTGGCCGTTACGTTTGGTACGCCGGTTTTGACTGGGACCAGAAATATTTCATCAAACTGGCACGGCAGTATTATCCAGAACCGCAAGTATTTCCAGAGAAACTGATGTTTGATTCAAAACCTGATTTGCAGCGGATGAGAGAGGTGGCAGCAATTTTGCCGGAGGGATCGATCATGGTGATCGATTACCTTCAAACCTACCCGATGGAGGACAGTGCATTACCAAAAACTTATAATCCTGGGATTGAGGGAAGGGTCTCCTTCCTCGCAGATGTCATCCAGAACTTGGCCAGGCAATACAAAAAGCGTTTTTTGGTGATTTCGAGCCAAAACAGGGCCTCTCTCAGGGCCAAGCTAGACGGAAAGAACAACGGAACAGATATTACCGGTGGTCTGGGTTCCGGGCGGATAGAATACTCAGCTGATTCTTTGATGGTCCTCCAGCAAGGGATAGAATCAGTTTCATTTGCAGAATGGAGAAAAAGATTTCCCCTCGAACCGGCCGAACAATTTCATGATCTGTCTCTTTCCGGGGTCACGATTGCCACCGCAAAAAATCGCTGGTCAGGTGGCACAACGCCCGAGTATAAATACCTGCTGACCAAAATACCCCCCCCTGTCAACCAGAACCGTAAACACGAAGATCGCGAGGCAATATCATGGAATATCGGTTCGATGGACGCAGGGCCTATCTGCCGATGGAGTTCTTCCAGCACAATATCTTTTCCGCCACTAGACGATCAGGAGAGGAAGAGGGTTCGGTCGTCTTGACAAAAGGACTTAACTGGAAGAGCGACCAGGTATCTATATGGAGTCCCAAAACTCTCCGGGCTACCCCGGACATGGGTGTCTTCTTGGCCGTTGTGGCTTTGACCCAGAGATCTGTAATAGAGGGCAGCTATAATAACGCGGATGCAGTGAGCCAGTGTTATGGATACGCAGAGTGGGGCATGAAAGACCTCTATAACTTGACCAGATCCATGCATGGCGGCGAGGGCCCCATTATTCTGGCCCAAACGATAAAGATGCTCGGAGAGACGAGGATAACGATAAAGTGCGCCGATCCATGTAGGCATCGAAACAGAAGCATTATTCATTACGGCCCTCTATGGAAGACAGATATTATCCCCCGCAAAGGTCCTTTGGGAAATCTGGTAAGGATCTCCCCTGTTCGTTTCCTGATACCTCCTTTTGACGAATCGCAGGAATCCTACCAATTCGCTTTTGCCGATCTTTGTAATATTCTGTCGAGTCCTACTGCGAAAGGCATTTTTTGGGCATTGCTCCCAAGAGAGCACCTTTCCGCCAAGCCCGGGAAATGGGGGGAGATTATCGGAGCAAAAAACAAAGACATCTCCAGATGGTGTAAGACGTCTTTCCGTCCCGCCCTTGATGAGCTTGTGAGCAAAGGATACTCGGTGAAAGAAAAAGACACTGGGGAAATTGTTATTAAGAGGCCGCCACTCAGTCGCATGGAGGCAGTGATGAAGACTGAAAGGATTAGGAAGATGGAGAAAAGAGCCGGAAAGGGGAATGTGCAAATATTGCCGGAAAAAATCAACTCCATGCCCGGCTCTGCAACAAAGGTGGCGTAATGCGTCAAACTGTGCGGTCTGATGCGTCAAGTTATGCCCTAAGATGAGTCAAGTTATGCAGAATCGCAGTTTAGGGATGCAGTTCCTGCAAGGTTTTTTGTAGAGATGGAAGCTTTAAAAGTCTTAAGAAGACTTAAAAGGGAACTTGGAAGGTTGCCCGATTCCTCCCCTGTTAAACTCTCAATAAAAATGTTATCCCGAATATTTGAACAAATGTTTTGTTATCAGGATTTGTGTGGCCGGCCCCGCGCCGACAGTGCGCGCTCCTGCGGCACGGATTTGGCACTATGTTGCGGGGGAGTTTGCGGAATAAGAAAAGCCTCGAAATAGGGAGTATTGGGAAGGGAAAAAACTGTGCGATCTGAATAATTACTTCGACCCACAAAACGCTCCCTCCCCAGGTCTGAAGCCCTGGGGCCCCTAGTCGCCTTTTGTGGAAAAACATTTTGGGTCTATTCATCCGGGAAAAAGCCCTTGAATCCCTTTCTCCCTTCAATGACAAAAGCTGGATCGTCGAGCAATTGAAAGACCTTTGAAATGTTGACGGGGGAATAATCCCATGCATCAACTCCTACGTTTACCACGGGACCTATCTTTCGGAAAATAGTGTGGACATGCCCACAGAACCACGATCCTTGTATTTGCGTCCTGCCAATCTCAACTGTTAAGGCAGCCAGTCCGTACCCCTCTGGTCTGTCATCCATCTCGGGTATCAGGGACTTGAAGATCCCCAGGGGAGAGTGGACAAGGGTCGCGTTTCTGGAATTCCAGCGGATATCAACAGGAGCTCCTTCCGGGATCACTTTATCAAAAACACGTTGATATTTCCCGATAGAGAACCGGTCATGATTGCCCATGAGAAGGATCTTTCGTTCACCGTGAAGGGACCTTGTCAGCTCGGCAAGGTCAACAGGGTTGTCACCCTTGGAGTGTATTAAGTCGCCGAGGAAGACGACGGAAGAGCCCTTGGCCGGGACGGAATCGTTGTGTCTCTCGATAAGACTGGCATGCATCTCGGAAAGAGTTTGAAAAGGTCTCCTGTCGTAAGAGATAATGCTTGTGTGTCCGAAGTGGTGGTCGGCGCTAAGCCAGGTCGAATCATCAAGGCTGATGGTGTTTTTGTTCATTTCAATTAATTATACCTCTTTGTATAGGTTGTTCGTTATTTTGGCTCTTGCAAGAATGGGTACATGATAAAGATTGTTGTTATGAAAAGCTAATATGTAGCCCGTATCTTTTATCCTTGCGCTAAATTCGGAAGGAAGGCTGGCGTTTGTTGGTGAACTCTGTCATAACGTGATATCATATCGCCAGGTGTTTTCCACCTTCCTTTAATAGGGAATACCTATCTGGTATTGTCTGATTCGCCCCCGCAAAGGGAGAAAAGATTGAGGGGTGAAACCATGGGAGTTAGGGATTTCTGTGTTCCCAGAGAGGATGTGCTTCGTGGGGAGATAAACGATGCCATCTTCGCAGCAGATTTCGGAGATCTTGTTTCCGATGGGGCCCCGGAGGTTTATAGAGACCCCGCCACTTTTTTCGCAAACACCCACCCTGCCAAAGAGCTTAAGAATATCGTAAATAAGGTCTTCAGGAGGCTATCCGACCCTACTGAGGGCGGGGCCGTCTACCGACTCAGCACAGGCTTCGGCGGCGGCAAAACCCATACCCTCATGGCCTTGTGGCATATTGCTAAAAGCATCGACAACCCTGACCTGGGGAGCGAACTGTTGCCCCCTGATATGAGACCGGGAAAGGCTACAGTGATCGGCATCGATGCGGGTAAGGCAGGAGTCCCGGTTTTCCAGGAACACGGGGGGACGCAGGTCCGAAGCCTCTGGGGTGAGATGTTCTGGCAGCTCGGTGGTGTGGAAGGCCTGGACAGACTTGGAGCGGCGGATGACACTAACGCTTCGCCCAGCAACGCGTTGATAAAATCGGTCCTTCCCGATGGCCCTCTACTGATCCTGCTTGACGAGCTCGTCATATACATGGCCAAACTCAGCGAGCAAGGGGAAGGGAATCTCCTGGGTTTCATCAATTCCCTGGCTTCGATCGTCCAGAGTCGCCCCCAGACCGTCCTTGTTGTCACGGATACGGCAGGACAGTCTGCCTATTCGACAGAAGCTGGCCGAATACACCAGGTCCTTCCGCAGACAACCACCCGCCTCGATGAAGTACTGAGCCGCTCTGCAACAGATTACGATCCCATCGGGGACGAAACGGCTCAGGTTATAGCAAGGCGCCTTTTCAAATCTGTCGATCCCTCTGCGGCCGATATTGTTGCTCAAAGGTACTCCGATCTCTATAAAAGGGTTTCCGAGGAATATCCGGAGCTTCTCTCTGGAGAGTATTGCACCTCCCAATACCGGGATGGTTTTGCAAAAAGCTACCCCTTTCACCCTCGGCTTCTTCTTACGGCGCAGGGGCGGCTGGGCAGCATGCCCGCTTTCCAGAAGAGCAGGGGAGTCCTGCGGCTGTTCGCGAGGATAATCCGTAACGTATGGGAGCATGGCTGGAACCCCGACATTATTACGGCAGGAGATATAGACTGGCTGGACAGCGCCATTCAGGGAGAACTCCTGCATCGCCTGGAGAGGGACCCCTTCAGTTCTGCTGTCACAGCGGACATAGGGAACCATGCAGCAAGCCTGGACGGAACTGATCCGAACGGATTGCACAGGAGAGTCGCCGGAGCGCTGCTGCTTGAGAGCCTTCCCCTTGAAAGCAGGAGCGGCCTGGACGTAGCAGAAATGACCCTGTCTGTCCTCCGGCTCCAGGATGCGGGGCCGGAACCCTCAGAAGCATTGGATAGATTGCTGTCCGTATGCTGGCACACCTACCCCATGCCGGGCGAGAGAGGGTGGCAGTTCCGATACGAACCCAACGTCATCAAGCAGATCGAGGAACATAAAGCGAGGATCCCCGATGCGGATGCGAGCATGAAGGTCCAGAGCCTTGTGCAAAAATATTTCCAGGGCCCGAGATTCAAAATGGTGCCTTGGCCCACATCCCCACGGGCGGTTCAGGATGCGGCTGATCTGCAGCTGGCCCTCTGCCTGGATCCCTCCTCTGCGGGAAGGGTGTGTTCCTTTTCTGATGATACAGATGTTGATGCCCCGATGCCCAGGCGCTTCAGGAATGCGATCATTGCCATTGCCCCAAGTCCGTCCTCATTTGCCGATGCGGTAGACCGGGCAAAGAAGCTGATCGCGACTGAAAGGATCGAGAACGAGAACCAGGGAGAATCCGGGAAAGTCGTGAGGCAGCAGATAGCCCGTATCAAGCCTGCATTGGAAAAGCAGCTTAAAGTACAGGCTTTCCGCTCCTTTGATGTGGTCGTCATGGCGGATGGAGAAAGAGGGAAACTTTACGAACAGTTCCAGTTCCCCGAGGAGACGGCTTTGACCCAGCCGAAGGGGCAGGAATCCCTACACAAGTTCTTGGAGGCCAATCAACTGATTTATAAGGACAGCGATTCCCTGGATCCCAACAGGTTTGTGGATCTGCTTCAAGGGGCCACCCCCTCCCTGGAAGTAAAGGGGGCATGGAAGTCGAGTTCAGTTATGGAAAGACTCTACGCAGCGCCGAACATGCGCTTGATCCCAGAGAAGGGTTTTGCCAGAAGGACCCTCCAAAGATCTATCCTGCAGGGAAAGATACTTGTAAAGGATATGAGCGACGGCACCGTATGGACTGCAGAACAAAAGATCTCAGGGCCGCTTGGGGAGAGAAGGAGTTCTCCTCACGGGGGCAGAATACCCCTCCCCGATTTGGACGATGAGACCCTGGTAACTCTCCCCACCAGCGAATGCTCAGTGGATTGGCTTAAATTGGACCAGGGGCCTGACGGCCCTCTTGATCCCCCTCCTCCGCCACCTCCTCCCCCCCCTGGCAATGGAGATGGAAATATTACCGTTATAGAGTGGGACCGGATGATCCAGGAATCTGTACGGCGCCCCCTTTTGACTCTCAACATCAAAGCCATGCAACCCGATGCATCGCTCAGGCTGGCAGCCCTGGGGCAGCCATTCGGGGCCAGAGAGGCTTTGATGACAGTGAACATCTCCGGCCGACTCAGAGGTGGAGGGCAGGCCAATTACAAGGTAGCCGGCTTCAAGGCCAACAGCCCTGTCCAGCCCTTTGTCGTTGCAAGGACCCTTTTTAGCGCAATGGAAACCGTTGTTGCTTTCGAAGCAAAGATGAACCTTTCTTTTGCAGAAACGGGTTGCGAAGGAGCACAGGAGAGGCTGGAGGCAATGCTCAAGTCTATTAAAGATCAGGGCATTGAGAACATCTCCGGAGAGGCAATATTCGGGTCCATGGAGGCTGGACAATGATAGAACTCAAGGATGCTCCTTTCTCTTTTCGCGTCACGTTCAGGAAGGGCGGAGAAGCCGCGATAATCTACCGCCGGATGCTGGACAAGCGATCCAGGGAGACTCTCAAAAGGATCGTTGCTGTATCCCCACAGGCACTTGCGGCTGGCAGGGGGCTCTTCAATACTGCTGTAAAGGACATTTACGGCAACGGTAATTCTGTTGTGTCCAATGGTCACCACCAGCCCCTTGATGCTGACTGGGGTGCCCGGATAGCCTGTTTTGGATTTGTCTCAGCAGGTCTGGCCGATCCCGAAAAGATCTACCGGGCAGCCATCAATCTGCAGCACACCGATGGTGCCGAGGCGGCATGGTGGTTGGGGAAGATCTGGAACAGCCAGACCTCCCGCCCTATAAGAGCTTTGCGAATACTTGTGGGAGCAGTAGGAAGGCAGGATTGACACGGCAATAGATACAGTTCAGATCGAAGGGGATGGTGTTCACGGTGTCTGGAAAAGAACATCCAAGGGTTCTGATCGAAGAGTGGCTCCCCGCCGCGGCCATCGGCGTGGAGTGTATGAGGGAGAGGGGAAGCGCAAGTGCCCTGGCACCAAATACTTTTCTTCATGTCTGGTGGGCAAGGCGTCCCCTGACAGTTAGCCGGGCTGCGGTGCTTGCGTCCCTGTTGCCCGCCGATTTCTCCAGGGACGTATTTGAGAGATTGCTGGGGTTCGGAAGGCCTGGGACTGAAATCGTTTCAATAAGACAGATGATGGACACCGGCGACAGAGTAGATGGCGGTTTCGGATGCGACAGGGCATTCAAGGGGTCTATCCCCGAAACAGAAGTTTTATCTGCTTTTAAAGCCATGCATGATCTATGGGGAGAAAAGATCGTGGTGATGGATCCCATGGCCGGAGGTGGCTCCATACCCTTTGAATCAGCCCGGCTTGGGATAAAAACAATAGCCAATGAATATAATCCGGTTGCATGCACGATCCTTAAAGCCTCAGACGAGTACCCCTTCTTGTTTGGAGAAGGTCTTTTTGAAAAGATAAGACAATGGAAAAACGTCTGGATGAAAAATATCTCCGCAAGGCTTGATAAGTTTTATCCAAAACACTCAGACGGATTAGTTCAAGCATATATCTTTGCCCGTACTGTTCCTTGTCCCGACACAGGACACCCCACTCCACTGATCCCCGATTGGCATCTGCTTAAGCCGAAAAGCGGAACAAGATGGGCTGCCTTCCCGAAGCCGGACAGGTCGACCGGAGAATGGCCCATTGAGGTCCTTCCCGTAGGAAAGGGTGTAACCCCTCCTTCTCCGACGTACAGCCACGGCAAGGGCGTATCTCTATTTACAGGGAATCAGATTGACTCCGATTACATTAAGACCATGGCGCAACAGGGAAGGATGGGGAGCGCTCTATACGCGGTAGCTGTTAAAAGGGGCGCGGGAGATCTTATCTTCCGGCCGCCCTATAAAGAGGATCTTGAGGCGCTTAAAATGGCCGAAGAAGAACTGGCTCGCCGGCGTCCCGAATGGGAGCGAAGGAATGTAATTCCAACCGAGACATATCCAGATGTAACGACCGATCCCCGCCCCAGGATCTATGGGATGCCTAAATGGGCCGACATGTTCTCCCCAAGGCAACTCCTCTGTTTCGGGGTGCTGGTTGAGGAACTACAGAAACTGAAACCCGAGATCCGCAAAAGAGAGGGAGAAGAAAAGGGTAATGCAGTGATAACTCTTTTATCTTTCGGGATTGAAAAGTTTCTTAACCATAATTGCCTTTCCACACGTTGGGAGAACACAAGGTCTGTGATTAAAGGAAAGTTCGATAGGCATGATTATGCTTTCAAGCCTACTTATGCGGAAATGGCACCATGCAATGCGGGTTCTGGGCTAGACTGGGCGATAATGAACAGCCTTGAAGCCTATCGGGATATGTGCAGGCTTCCCAAAAACCCTGATGCGAGACCCGTCGAGATAATGCAGGGTTCTGCTTCGGATCTTTTCATGATCGCCGACAGGTCCGTCACGGCCGTGGTCGTTGACCCACCCTACGCCGACAACGTTCAATACAGCGAACTGGCGGACTTTTTCTATGTCTGGCTCAAGCGCACCGTCGGGGACATTTACCCCGAGTGGTACATGACCCCACTGTCTCCCAACACCATGGAGATGGTGGTCAACGAGGCCCGTGTTCGTGCCGCCCTTCCGGACTTGTCCGGAGGTAAGGCCAAGGAGTCTGCCTACGCAGAGTACGAGAGGCAGATGACGGCGAGTTTCAGAGAGATTCGCAGAATATTGAAGGATGACGGGGTCCTTTCTGTGATGTTCACCCATAAGAAGCAGGAGGCCTGGGAGTCCCTTTTCGCGAGCCTCATAGCCGCCGGGTTCATTGTTACAGCCACATGGCCCATCAAGACCGAGAGCGAGCACAGCCTCCACCAGGCCAAAAAGAACGCTGCCCAGAGCACGGTAGTGCTGGTGGCCCGGAAACGTCCGGATAATGCCGGCACGGGTTACTTCGACAGGACCATGATCGAGGCGATTAACTTTAACGCCACGGAAGCGGCTAAACGACTTGAATCTGAAGGGCTCAACCCTGTCGATCAGCTGGTGGGGACTTTTGGCCCTGCGATGAAAGCTTTCAGCCGATACGATGAGGTCAGGACCGATACGGGCGAGAGGGTTCATGTGGGAGAGGCTATCAGGATCGCCTCAGATGCGGTCAGCGCCTGGAGGGTGGAGAAACTTGCCAGGAGAGGGCTCGAAGGGGTTGAACCGGAAGGGCGTTTCGCTCTTCTCTGCTGGGATGTCCTGAGGGCGGCCGAATTTCGCTTCAACGAGGCCAAGCTGTTGGGGAATGCGGTAGGAATGGAGATAGACAACCTCGTTGCAGCTGGCCTGGTCGTGAAGTCCGGGGACAATGTAAAGATCCTTTCGGCGGGAGAACGCCGTAGGGAAAGACCTCTGAACGCTCAACAGGCGGAGCAGTTGATCCTTGAAGGTAATTCGGGAGGCGGCAGAGGGCGAAGAGGGGTTTCTTTGAAGATCCATCCCCAGGATGATTCTTTCAGGACGGCCATGACGGATGCCCCGCCTTGGCCCTTGCATATCTGGAAGCAGGGAAT
>OFEK01000305.1_pt1 | contig 60167 bp, 51 predicted proteins | sample 1521131 | NCBI WGS metagenome assembly OFEK01 (sample SAMN05720209, study PRJEB24109) | activated sludge metagenome | isolation source: Anaerobic digester | place: China | collected 2015-12-16 | reverse complement strand
CGCCTGCCGCCGATCAGAACCCTGGCGCCTCCGGCTGCCGCTTCGGAGATCCAGGATTCGGCCCTGATCGCCTCGGCCTCGCCGATCATGGGACCGATATCGCAATCCCGATCCAGCGGATTGCCGACTTTGAGCCTGGCGGTCGCATCCAGAAAACGTTCCGTGAATTCTTCGGCGATGTCCCGGTGAAGGTAGAGCCGTTGCAGCGAGATGCAAACCTGGCCCGAGTTGGCAAAAGCGCTCATGACGCAGCGCGCAACCGCCTCATCCAGATTCGCGTCGGGTTCGATGATGGTCCCCGAATTGTTTCCCAGCTCCAGGGTGACTTTCTTGAGGCCCGCCTTGCGGATAATGGCTTCGCCCACCGGCGGGCTGCCGGTGAACGAGACCTTGGCCACTCGCGGGTCGCTCACCAGCCGGTCCCCCACCGCGCCTCCGGGTCCGGCGACGATGTTCAGGACGCCGGGCGGCAGCCCGGCCTCCTGGATGATCTCACCCAGGCGGAGGGCCGTCAGCGGAGTGGTCGACGCGGGCTTCAAGACGACCGCATTCCCCGCGGCCAGAGCGGGCCCCACCTTATGGGCCACCAGGTTCAGCGGGAAATTGAAGGGTGTGATTGCAGCGACGACCCCCACCGGGCTTCGCAGGTAAAACCCCATGCGTCCCTCGCCGGTGGCGCTCGCGTCCATCGGCACGGTCTCGCCGTGTATCCGTTTGGCCTCTTCCGCTGAGAACCGGATGGTCTCGATGCTCCGGGAAACCTCGCCGATCGAATATTTCCAAGGTTTGCCCACCTCCCGGCAGATCATGGCGGCAATCTCCTCGCTGTTGCTTTCGAGCAGGGAAGCCGCTTTCTCCAGGATGCGCGAACGCTTGTGCGCCGGGGTTCTCGAATAGCCCGTGAACGCTTCGCAGGCCGCGGCCACGGCCCTGTCCACGGTCTGCGCGGAAGCCACGGGCACCGTGGCGATCGTTTCACCCGTGTACTTGTCGATGACCGGCATCGATTCGGCGTCGGTGACCCATTGTCCGGCCACCAAAAGGCGACGGGGTGTTTCCGGTGTGTGCATGAGACGTTCCCCCCTCTGATTTCGCGTTGGCTTAAGCTAGTGGTCTCTGATGGTGACCGTGGCTTTCGACCGCGTCCCCCGGTTGTAGTACCGACTCGCGGAAAGGTTCACTATAACGGTCTCGTTGGAATCGGCGATGCCGTCGGAGACGGGAATCACCGTCAAAGTCGCGGACTTGACTCCAGCCGCGAGCCTGACCGAGCCGCTGAGCGTGGTGTAATCGTCCCCGGGTGCGGCGGTGCCGCCGACCGTGTATCTCACGGTCACGGCCCGGTTGGAAGGGCCGGACCTGGTGATTTTGAACCGTCCCGCGGCCCTCGGTTGTTCGTGAGCCACGGGGACGACGGCCCTGATGGTGAACGTCGGAACGGGGATACCATCCCAGCCGGCGAGCCTGGCCATCATCCACCAGAATGCCCTTCCTTTCAGGACGCAGTTCAAGGTCTGAGAATGGGCGCAGTCGCCGCAGTCGGCGGCGATTCGCGCAAGTTCCGAGTCCGGGTGGTGCGCGATCCAGGCTTGTGCCCAGTTGCGGTCCGGGATCTCGTCGCCGTTGCTGTCGTAGTCGCAGTTGTCATTGGCGAACAAAACCATGAAGTTCGTATTCGAGGTGGGATTGAAACTTTCTATATCCGCAAAATCAAACAAAACCTTCTTATTCAGCGTGCAAAAATTTCGGATCTGCTGGTTTCGCTTGTGGAGATTACCCGCGGCCCCCGATCCGTCCAGGTGGCCCGTCATGTAAATGAACCGCACTCCCGGATAGGCGGTTTCAAGCGCCGCCACGGCGTTGAGATAAGTGTTAATGCCGCCTTGGGTATTGTCGGAGACGCCTGCGCACCACGACCACATCACCACGTTCCGGTCATTGGCGGGGCGGTCGAGCATTTCGATGGTCGCACCCCTCCATGCCAGATCCCCGTTGTGCCCGAGGTCTCCATGTGCCCAGTAGTCGTTGAAAAATACCCCCCGGTGCAGCCCGGAGCCCGTGTAGCTGTAATAGTACGCAGAACCGGGCTCGCCCCGGAAAGCCTCGATCCCGCTCACCAGCTGGCTTCCGTGGGATGTGTGACCGTAGCCCAGGCGCAGATTCTTCTTTGCCTGGGTGATCCAGTAGGTGGGGACTAGGGCGAGGTTCGTGTGATTGTGATTGATGATGACGGACGAAGCACTCGGAGCGGTTTCCGCCCGCGCCGTGCCGCCGGCTCCCTGAAACGAACACAACGGGAGCAGCGAGACGACGAAGAGAATGCATAGACTCTGAGCAAGCCGAACGTTCATGGTCATCCCTCCTTGGTTGCAGGAAATACGCGAGTGCCTTCATGCACTCCGGCTTTCGAACCGGACGGGCGCGCAGAGCATTCCTCAGGCTCGGGCCCCGGGGCATCCACCGGTACGATCTTCCGACGGCCCTCAAGGTGCGCTTCGCACACCCGACACCGATAAATCGGCATTCCCATCGGATCGGCACGGTGATCCATCCAGTCACATGCCGATCACTTCTTTCCCCGGGACGTGAAGAAGGCTACAAGGCTCTTCACCAGTTCGGCCATGAATTCGTAGTCGAGCGTGTCCATTGTATCAGATGTACGGTGATAGTTGGGATTTCGAAAAAAGGCGGTGTCCGTGATCATGACCGCCTTGTATCCGAGATCCCAGAAAGACACATGGTCGCTTCGCCTCACCGACGGCAGTATCCAGCCGTTGAACGGAACGCTCAACCCGATAGCCGGAAGGCGCGGATTGTTGCCGAATGATTGGAGCAACTCCCGAGTGAATCGCCTCGATCCGGAATTCCCTACAATGGCTACAAAATCTCCCTGCTTCGGGTAATCGGCAAGATTGAGCGGAAAAGGGTAGCGTTGGGAATTGGGCCGGTGCGAACGGAAACCCACCATCTCGAGGCAGATCATGCCGTCGATGCGCTCCCCGGTCCTCTTCGCCTTCTCGGCGTACACCCTGCTTCCGCGACCTCGAGATCGAAATCCGGGGGGCTCCTCCAGGGTGAAGGAAACGAAGCTGACCGACAGATCGAGGTCTGTTGTGTCCCGGAGTCTCCTCAGTTCTCGGAGCGTTTCGAGCTGAACGGCAATGGAGCCGGCATTGTCGTCGGCCCCCACCGTGCCCCGCAGCGAATCGTAATGTGCGCCCAGCACGATGTTCCGGGAGGGATCGGGACGGAAATCGATCCTGGAAGCGACGTTGGTGACGGGGACGTCTCGAAACGTATAGAAGTCGACCAAAGGCTCCAAACCCTCGGCACGTTGGACGGATGCGATGTACGCGGCGGCCTTCAGAAGATTGTCGGGCCGGTAGATGCTTCGCTCCCCGATCTCCACGGTGAGTGCCCGGAGATGGGTTCGAAGGTTTTCCGATGTTTTGCCGATGTCCAGCATTTTCAAAACTCCCGACGACGGTTCCGCCTCTCCATAGATAAATCGAAGCCGGAGAGCGGAAGGTTAAACGAAAGCGACGGCTTGCCCGCGGACGCCGAGGAATTCTTCCCGTCCCGCAGGGATAATAAAAAAAACCCCTCCTGGAATGGCTTCCAGGAGGGGACGACGATCCGGGAGGATTCGGAGCGGACGGGCATCGCCACGGGATGCCCGTCGCCCCCTATGCGCATCGTTAGCGCCTGTGTTGCTGTTGCTGCTGCTGTTGTTGTCTTTGCTGCTGCAACTGCTGCTGACGCTGCTGTTGCGCCCTTTGCTGCTGCTGCTGTTGCTGACGCTGCTGCATCTGCTGCTGTCTCTGATGCTGCTGTTGCTGATGCTGCTGTTGCTGACGCTGCATCTGCTGTTGCCGCTGTTGCTGTCTTTGCTGTTGCATTTGCTGCTGGCGTTGTTGCTGTTGTTGACGTTGCTGTTGTCGCTGCTGCTGCAGCTGTTGCTGGCGTTGCTGCTGTTGTTGCTTTTGCTGTTGCATCTGCTGCTGTCGCTGCTGCTGCTGTTGCTGACGCTTCTGTTGCAACTGTTGCTGGCGTTGCTGCTGTTGTTGCTTTTGCTGTTGCATTTGCTGCTGGCGCTGTTGCTGCTGTTGGAGGCGCTGTTGCTGTTGCTGCTCCCTGCGCTGTTTCTGCTGCTCCATCTGCTGCTGCCGCTGCTGCTGTCGCTGCTGCTGCTGTTGCTGACGCTTCTGTTGCAACTGTTGCTGGCGTTGCTGCTGTTGTTGCTTTTGCTGTTGCATTTGCTGCTGGCGCTGTTGCTGCTGTTGGAGGCGCTGTTGCTGTTGCTGCTCCCTGCGCTGTTTCTGCTGCTCCATCTGCTGCTGCCGCTGCTGCTGGCGTTGCTGCTGCTGTTGGAGGCGCTGCTGCTGTTGCTGCTCTCCGCGCTGTTTCTGCTGCTCCATCTGCTGCTGCCGCTGCTGCTGGCGTTGCTGCTGCTGTTGGAGGCGCTGCTGCTGTTGCTGCTCTCCGCGCTGTCTTTGCTGCTGCATCTGCTGCTGGCGTTGTTGCTGTCTTTGCTGCTGCAACTGCTGCCTGTCCCCTCTCTGCTGAGGAGTTGCCGGTCCGCCGATTCTGTCACGCCGGTCACGAGGCGACCGGATGCCTTGCCTGCCTTCCCGCGTGCCGGTCCTGTCGGTGGGCTGTCTGCCCGGCATGGAAATCTGACGGGGAGATTTCACGTTCCCTTTGAGATTCCTTTGCTGCCCGGGAGTGCCGATTCGAGGTTTGTTCCTCTCGTTCGCCGAGACGAGCCTGTTCGTGGCCTTGGGCTGTTGGATCCTTCCTGCCTTGCCGGCCTGAGCGGTCCTGATCCTGTTTGTCCTGTTTTCTAAGGTTCTTGCATTGAGACGCTGGGATTGCTTGGCAATCTGCCTGTTGTTGTTGATTCTTCTCACGATGTCGTTGTGAGGCTTGTTGTGCACAAGCGCCTTATTGTTGAAATTGTATTTCTGTTTGTTATTGGCGTAATTGTTGAGGATCTTGTTGTTGACCACCGTCGAGCCATGGTAGTTGTTGATGATGGTGTTGCGGGTGATGTTGGTAATTCGGACGTTGCGGTAGTTGTTCACGCCGTAGAAATTGTTATGGTTCACGATGACGGCACGATTCCACCAGCGATATCCTCCGATATTGATATTGATTCCCGCAAAGCCCACGCCGCCGACCACCCTGACGCCCGGTCCCCACCATCTGTGGGTGTAGTAGGGTTCAAACGGCGCGAGGGGGAACCATCCGACGTCCACGCCCGTGCCTATCCATGCGACTCTGCCCGGATACCAGCAGGTGCAGGTATCCCAGACCGGTCCGACCGCGACTCGACGAACCCGGCGCACCGGCGGGGTCCAGTACCAGCATCCGCACGAATCGGGGCGGACCCAGTTGCCGTAGTGGTGCGTCGTGTAGCCGAAGTCTTCCTCGGGAACCCAGGTCTGGTCTTCGTTCCATTCAGTCCATCGGCCTTCGGTGAACGGTTCCCAGTCTTCCTGGACCTTGGTGGGACGCCACATGGTTCTTTGCTGGCCTTCGTACTCGACGGTGTCCCATCTGCCGTTTTCATCCAGGTCATAAGCGTCGTCCTGGAGTTCAGGCGGCATGTAGCGGACGGAGTCTCCCTTCACGTTCACGCGCTTGGTCCACAAGTCATCGCGGGCCGCGTTCCAGTCATCCCAGTCGGAATCCACCGTGCCGGCGCCGTCTTCGACCTCCTTTCCATCGCACAGAATGGAGGATGAACCGGCTGAAACCTGGTACTTGGCCGTCTCATTCTGCATGACGAAGTCTACGGTCCCGGTGATGCAAATGACTTCCATGGATTCGTCCCCGACGTATACGTCAAAAATGGTCCCCGGAGGTGCCACGACGTATCCGAAAGGAGTGGTGGTCTTGATCACGGTGTCCGAGCTCTTGTTATAGGCTCGAGTGACCCCTGACGCCACATCGCATTCGGTGACGTCCGGGCGAAGGGCGATGAGCTGGACCTGCGTGGTCGCCCCCACTCTGAGCCAGGTCTGGTTGGGCATGATGAACTCACCCTTGCCGTCCTCGCTGGAATAAAGAGCGTCGTCCAGGCCGAACGGAGCGTCCTTGACCGTTGCGACCCAGTCCTGGTCGTCAGGGACATAGCGAAGGAGTTCACCCTCCACGTGCGATATCCGCCCCACCATCACGGGCTCTTCGCCGGCCTTCGATCCCGGCGGGGACTGGGACATGGCGACGCCCACCCCCCACAGTGCGAGGACGAGTGTCAGTAGAGAAATGGTGCCGTATCTTCTCATTGTGCAGCTCCTTTTTGTGGATGGCATTCTGAATTCTCGGGATGACCTCATTGCGCTCGCACGCCAATGCAATGCTCATCTCCGTACAACCCGGAGGACACTGATCGGCCTGGAAACCAGCAATCGCCCCCCATTTTTCCCGCCGTGCTTCTTCAAATAATTCGATATGTAAAGAGATCAGGAATACTCTCTGCTGATTATTGTAAACTCGTGCCCATGTCAACCACAATGACGAATGAGTGTGATCGAAAAGTCTACAACATGAAAATAGTATTTTCGAGGCGCCGCGGAGTGCTCCCGGGCGAGGGGCAGGGGGCAGGCGGCGCTTTGAAGATGAGTTCGGTCGACCTTGAAAAACCGAGCTATTGGCAGTATAAGTTTGGCGGTTTTGTCGAAGGGGTCCGGATTCATGCCCCTGCAGGGAAAAACAGGCATGTGAGTGTGTTGACGTGGAATCCTGTCCGCCCGGATGGAAAGCACGCTTGATTTTTGCTGCTTCATGACAGAAACTGCCTCATGACTTTTTTGGGCTCTTTCCGCCGTGGAATGGATACTCGGGTTGCTTGACTGCGAGAGGATATGCATGCATAGAAATCGTTTCGGTTGGTGTTCGATGGTTGTTGCGTTGCTCCTGCTGTTGTCGGTCCCCTGGGCCGGGGGCGCGGCGGAACAGGCAGCCGGAAGGAAAATCAAGGTGCAGCCCATGCCCGGGAAAAAGGCGACGTCTGCCGCGTCGGCGCCGGCTGCAAAGGGTGCCGAGCCGCCGTCTGCAAAGGCGGGGGGCGCGGAATTGTCGCCCGGGCAGGTCAATGCCAGGTCGGCGGTATTAATGGAAGTATCCACTGGGGCGATTCTGTTCGAGCAGAATGCGGATGAAGTCATCGAACCGGCGTCGTTCACCAAGATCGCGTCGCTTTATCTTGTCTTTGAAGCGCTGCGGCAGGGGCGAATTCATCTCAATGACGAGATATGGATCAGTGAAGCGGCGTGGCGCACGGGCGGATCGAAAATGTTCGTGGGTGTCGGGACCAAGGTTCCCCTGGAGGAGTTGCTCAAGGGAATCGCCGTGGTTTCGGGGAATGACGCGTGCGTTGCGGCGGCGGAACATGTGAGCGGCAGTGCCGAGACCTTTGTGGAGGCGATGAACCGGAAGACTCGGGAGTTGGGGATGACGCACAGCCGGTTCCTCAATCCCCACGGCCTGCCCGTTGAAGGGCAGACCACCACTGCCAGAGACATGGCGATCCTGGATTCCGCGTACCTGAGGCAGTTCCCCGAGTCGCTCCAGTACCACTCGATGCGCGAATACACTTACAATAACATCGTTCAATACAATCGGAACCATCTGCTTCTCAAGGATCCGAGCGTCGACGGTCTCAAAACGGGATACGTGGCCGCGGCCGGATACCATTTGGCCGCCACGGCCAAACGTGACGGGATGAGGCTTCTTGCGGTGGTGATGGGGGCGGGCACCCCCGCCGTTCGGGAACGGGAGGCTCTCAAGCTGCTCAATTACGGTTTCCGGTACTACACGCTGGTGCAGCCTTTTCCCCAGGGGCAGCCCGTCACCACGGTGAAGGTCTGGAAAGGTCAGAGGGATCAGTTGGGTCTTTACCCGCAGGAGACGGCAAGTTTCCTCGTCAGTCAGGCGCAGAAGGCCCAGTTGAGATGGGAAATTCAAGCCCCCGCGGAGATAACCGCTCCTGTGCAGGCCGGTCAGAAGGTGGGGGAAGTCGTTTTCTACATTGGCGATCAGCCCAAGCGGACCGTCTCGCTGTTCAGCCAGGAAGACCTGCCCCTGGGCGGCTGGTTCAAGAGGGTCTGGCAATCGTTGCTGATGATCCACCTGATCGATTGGAAGCTGCTGACGGCGATCCTGGGTTCCATTGCCGTGGTGGTGATTCTGGTGATATTCCTGTTGGGTCGCAAGTCGTCGCCCCAGCGATCGAGGTCGACTTACGGCAGAAAGTGACGAAAAGGCCCGGGGCAGCCCGCATGGTCCGCCCCGGGCCTTTGAGCAGGCCTTGAGGGGACATCGCCTGCCGGGGCGCAGAGACTGTTCCGAACGAGCGATTGCTCTCTCACGGGGAAGGGTCTTGCGATTTCTTTTTGGAATCACCGATTCCACAAGAAGGCGCCATTCAGGTAGGCACCCCGAACTTGGGCAATATCCACCGGTTCAAAACGAACCATCCGATCACTCCTGCAACCAGCAAAATCGCTTCCCACGACATTGATTTCTCCTGTTGATGACTTGATGCGTCGTATGACAAAGTGGCCGGGGACCCGAAAAACCCACCGAAGCGCTCGTGCGGCGACCGCCCACGTCCAATCAGGCTCAACCGAAACGGCTGCCGGGCTTCGGGGCACACTGCGCCCCACGGTCCGATGCCGAGGCGTTTGACGTGGAAAAGCAGGAAAGCTGCTTCTCCACATCCGTTCCCCCGCATCCCGGGCAGCACACCGACACTTCGTCCCCGCGGCCGAACACCAGGGATTCGAACCCGGTTCCACACTTACGACAACGATACTCGTAGATCGGCATGGTCGAGACCTCCTCGAGTGGACCTCGCTGCAACGGAAGACTCCGTTCAAATAGCCATGATCCGTTAAAAAAGGAAGGGGAAAAATGACTTTCCCGCCCCTTCGAAGCACATACCCGTCTCCGCTGCGATGGCGGCCGACTTTTCCCGGGACGACCCCGGTTTCCGTGCGGTACGTTCGAGTTGGCTTTTGTCGGATCGAATCAATACAATTAGTAAGACGGAAGGCAACGGGAGTCTACAACCACGATGGCGATTTGTGCGGCGCCGCCTTTGCGGAAGTTGACAAGTCGGCGGATTGACTCTAAGGTAACCGCGTTCTTTTTTTGCGAAATCAGACCGTACAGGAGCATGGATCATGAAGTGTGATGAGAAATCGTGCGCGAGCTGTGTCAGCGCAGGCAAGAAATCCAAGGAAGAAGCGATTCGGTGCAAGTTGATGCGAATCAAGTACAAACTCCTCGTGATGAGCGGGAAGGGCGGAGTCGGGAAAAGCAGCGTGGCGACCTACCTTGCATTGGGTCTGGCTCGGAAGGGTTTCCGGGTGGGCTTGATGGACATCGATCTGCACGGTCCGAGCATCCCCAGAATGCTCGGGTTGCAGGGGCTCCTCAATATCACCTCCGAACAGGAGATCCTCCCTCACCAGTATATGCCGAACCTCAAGGTGGTCTCCATCGAGTCCATGATCGAGGACGCGGATGCGGCGATGATCTGGCGCGGTCCGTTGAAACACAATGTGATCCAGCAGTTTCTCAGGGACTGCAAGTGGGACGATCTCGATTTCCTGGTGATCGACAGTCCGCCCGGGACGGGTGATGAGCCTTTGACCATCTCCAGGCTGATCCCCGAGGCAAAGGCCATTATTGTGACCACGCCCCAGGAAGTCGCGCTTTCCGATGTGCGCAAATCGATCAATTTCTGCCGTAAGGTCAACCTGGACATGGTCGGCCTGGTTGAAAACATGTCGGGCCTTTTCTGCCCTCACTGCAACGAATTCATCCCGATCTTCCGAACCGGCGGAGGCAAGCGCACGTCCAAACTGATGAACATTCCCTTCCTCGGAGAGCTTCCTTTCGATCCTCGAGTGGTGGAAGGCGGCGACAAGGGCCGTCCGGTTCTCGAAGAGGACGGCGATTCTCCCTTCAAGAAGGCGGTGCTGGCGTTTGTGGACGCGGTTACCGCCCGTCTGAATGTCAAGGACGAACCGACAAGAGTCGAATCTGTTCACTAGGAAGGATCGATCTCCGCCATGTTCAGCATCTCCCTGCAACAAAGGTCCCTCACCGATGCGCAACGTGAAACCCTCCACCGGATGTGGCTCCGTTGCATGCGCAGGATCATTCTCAGCACGACGCTCGCCGGGAGCGGGCACCCGGGCGGCTCCATGTCGTCTCTGCACCTGGTGCTCATGCTTTACTGCACGCTCGAACACCGCCCGGACGATCCCTGCTGGGCCGAAAGGGATCGGGTGGTCGTCAGCATGGGGCATATCAGCCCATGCGTCTACAGTGTGCTGGCCGAATTCGGGTACACTCCCGAGGACAACTTCATCCTCGAATTCCGGCAGGCGGGATCGTCCTATGCGGGCCATGTCGAATGCTGCGTGCCCGGGGTCGAATGGAATACGGGAAACCTCGGTCAGGGGTTGTCCGTCGGGGCGGGAATGGCCCTCGGGCTCAAACTGAGAGGCAGTCGAGCCTCCACGTTCGTGCTCATGGGCGATGGGGAGCAGCAGAAGGGGCAGATCGCCGAGGCACGGCGGTTTGCCGTCAAGTACGAGCTCAACAACCTGTGCTGCGTCGTCGACCGGAACCACCTCCAGATCGGGGGAGATACGGACTCGGTCATGCCCCAGGAAATCGAAGCGGAATACGCCGCCTCCCAGTGGAATACGATTCGTGTCGGGGACGGCCACGATTTCGACGAGATCTTTCAGGCTCTGAGGCAAGTCCGCTCCAACGAGGTGGATGATCCCCGGTACCCTTCCGTTATCATAGCCGAAACGGTGATGGGGAAGGGTGTTTCCTTCATGGAAAACAAGGCCAAGTACCACGGATCGACGCTCAAAGACGATGAAGCGGCCGCAGCCCTGAAAGAACTGGGTCTCGATAATCCGCTTCCGACGCTGCGGGAAAGGCGCAAGACCCTGCGCGTCTTCCACGCCCCGTTTTGCCCGGCGTTCGATCACTCCAGAATCGAACCCGGTCAGCCCAAGACGTACGCAATGGATGTGACGACCGATTGCCGTTCGGCCTATGGGGCGGCACTCGAGGATCTGGCCCGACTCAACAATGCCGGGGAACACCCGAAAATCCTCGGGTTCAGTTGCGACCTGGAAGGCTCCGTAAAAATGGACGCTTTTCACCGGCAAAATCCGGGGTGTTTCTTTGAAGGAGGGATCCAGGAACACAATACCGCCACTCTGGCGGGAGCGGCCAGCAAGGAAGGCTTCGTGGTTTTTTTCAGTACTTTCGGGGTGTTCGGCGTATCCGAGGTCTACAATCAGCAGCGGCTCAACGACATCAACCACACCCATCTCAAGCTGGTCTGCACGCACTTGGGGCTCGATGTGGGGGAAGACGGTCAGACCCATCAGTGTATCGATTACATCGGCCTGGTGCAGAACCTCTACGGGTTTTCAATCTTTATGCCCGCGGATCCCAACCAGACGGACCGGATTGTTCGACATGTCGCCTCCCATCCGGGGAACCATTTTGTGGGGATGGGAAGGTCCAAGATGGGCATCATTTCGGACGAATCCGGCAAGCCGTTTTTCGGGGGAGATTACCGGTTTGTGCCCGGGAAGGCGGATTGGCTGCGGCGGGGTGGTCACGGCGCCATACTGAGCTGCGGGCCGGTGGTGCACAATGTCCTCCGGGCGGGCGAAGAATTGGCCGCGCGCCACGGCATCGAGATGAGTGTGCTGAACATGGCATCGATCAAGCCGCTCGATGTCGACGCCGTTTTGGAAGCCGCGGGTACCGGGTTCGTGATCACGGCTGAAGACCATCACATCGACACGGGCCTCGGCGCCAGGGTTTCGACCGTGCTGGCCGAGGCGGGGGCGGCCTGTCGGCTGATCCGCCTCGGGGTTCGAAGCTACGGGCTTTCCGGTCATCCCGAAGTTCTTTATCGCCTGGAAGGACTGGACGCGGAAGGGATTGTCAAAACCGTGCTGCAAGCTCGCTCAGACGGCCGGATAAAAGGTTGACCGCGGAATCGAAGAATTCGTCCGAAAAAAAAGCGAGCAAGTCCGGTTCGGCACGCCCTGTGCGCTCGAGAACGGCGGGAAGCACCGGGAGAGGAGGGACGATCAAAGCTCCGGCATAACTTGTGGCCCGGTGCCCCATCAGCAGCGATTTGTTTCGGCCCGCGGCCGCATGTGCGAATACCCTCAGAAGCGAGGCTTGCCAGAAAAGGCAGTACCTGATCCTGCCCGCGCCGGGGGCCCGAGGCGCCGCGCCCGACCATTTCAGAAACTCGTGAAGGAAACCGCTGATCCGCGCGACCGCGGAGCGGCGGGTCGCCTCCCGAAGGAATGCGGCATAGCCGTCCGGCGGTGCCGAGAGGGAGAGCCGCGCGGCCTCCATCTCACTTTCCACCCAATGATGACAATCCCCCGCGGAGAGCTTTGGGGGACAGAAACCGCGTTCCGGATGCGCCAGTCGATTGATGACCGGGTGATAGAGCTCATCCGCAAGAAAGTGAGAGGCCATTCCGAGCACCCACGCCAGGCCTTCATTCCGCAGAGACGTTTGCCTGCCGTCCAGCCGGGCGGCAAATGCTCCAAGCGGTGCTCGTGCTGCAAATCGGTGGAGGGCGCGGCCCGTATCGGAGAAGAAGAAAAAAGGCAGATCGTAGAACAGGGTGTCGGGAGAAATCGAGCCCAATCGGAATGCGAACCGATGGGCATGGAGCGATACGGGCAGGGTTCTCGAAGCGCGCATCGCGTCGAAACAACGGTCCGCTATCATCAGGTGGTATCGTTCTTTGGGCACGGGGTCGTCTTTCCGGCGACTTGGGCCGCGAGCAGGCGGTGGGTCTGCCCCGGTGGTGAGAACCGGCGTGATCCGGTCTGTATGAAAACCCGGCCGTCACCCCGGAAGGGACCCAAAGCCCGGCGGCTTTCCGCGGATTTGCGCCTGCCCGGAAATGACACGGATGATTTTCATGTTTCGTTATGAGCTTCCGACTCATGACGGTTTGCGGGGGGGGCTCCGCGGCTCAGGCGTCCGGGACATATCGCTTCAGGAACTCCTTGATGGCGTCCGGGATCAGTCTGCGGACATAGGCGCCGCGATCTCCTCCAAGCGTTTTTTCGTATTCATCAAAGCCCGGATGACTCCGCGCCAGCGTCGGAGTGTCATATATCTCCCTCGGGGAAGTGTCCCGGAAGAAACTCACCAGATCAACCATCGGTACATGCAGGCAGGGGTGGTCTTCGAGCCATCCGAGCCTCTTCATCGCCTCAAAACGGAGCTGATCCAGCAGGAAGAAGGTCAGATCCATCACCGACATTTTCATTGTGTTGTCAAGGAAGTGGAATCGCAGTCCCTGTCCCAGCCCCATCACCCCCATGACGAAATCGTGGAGGCACAGGGAGGCTTCCTCGTCGCCCCGGATCAACACCCCCAGGGTCGGGTCGCTCAAGTCGGTGATGGTGGTTTTTTCGTCAAAAGATTCGGCAAACCTCCGGCTCCAATTGGCGTATCCCTTGCCGGCACAAAGGCGGCGCCTCCGATCCTGCAAATCCAATATTTCTGCCACCGCGCACCCTCACTTGACCCTGTTGCGGTTCCATAGCCCCGCACAAACCGTTCCGCGCCGTGTCCCAATTCCCGCGTGACGTTCCGCACAGCTGACGTCAAAAAGCTTTTCGCCCGGGAAGCCGAATTCGCCGTCCATCGGCAAATCGCGTGTGGTGCGGTGCCCGGAGCGGTCCGTTAGAAAATGTCCGCCGAAAAAATGTAAATTTCGGTATCAGGCTCCTTCCATGCATCCGACGGGATTCCCGCCTTCCGGCAGGTCCACTCCAGGAACTCCCGGGTGTCCCAATGATTGTCCGTCGCAACCTGGGGCAGCAGCAGGCCCGTCTGGTAGTTCTTTCGGATGTAGATGCCGTGTTTCCCGATTTCTATGCGTTCCGTGTCGGAGATCCGCTCGAGGGGAGTGAGAACGGATATTTCGATGTCGACCCTGTCGAGCTCGTACGATTCGAGAGCGCAGAAGCGCGGATCGCCGAAAGCCGCTTCGACGGCCATGTTCCGTACCGTCTTGTACAGGGGTTCGATCGGTTCGATCATTCCGATGCAGCCCCGGAGCTCCTTGCCCGTGTGCAGGCATACGAAAGCGCCGCGCTTTTCTTCGAGCCGCGGTGATTCCGGGGAGGGTTCGGGCAGGGGCTCACCGAAACACCGGCTGCGAATGGCCTGGAAAGCAATCTGCCTGAGCGTTTGCTTTTCTTCCGCGGACAGTCCCAGATCAATCCCAACTTTGCCCCTGTGCATGCTGCGGTCCTCGCCCTTCGGTCTACTCCCTGTAGAAAGCCGCCGCCATATACCCGACCACACCACTGCGTTCTCCCGTGACGTCACCGGAATTGGCGTAGTGCAAAACCCTCGACACATTCGCTCCCAGCTTCCCGGATGCAAGCATAACGGCGACCATCGGACCGGCGCCGCATGCTTCGCAGGCTCCGTCGTTCAGGTCCCGAAAAAGACCCCGGCAGTCGAACGCCGCGACTCTCGCGGTCACTATCCCGTCCAGTTGTTTTGCCTCACGGTACGAGTGATAATGGGACAAATCGCTGCTGGCGATCAGCAACACGTTCTTGTTCCTGCACAACTTCTCGATGAGCTCCGCCAGCTCTGTGCAATGCTCGTAAGTCTGGTTGCCCATAATGATCGGCACCAGTTTGAACTCGCCGAGCACAACCTGCAGGAACGGCAGCTGAATTTCGAGTGAATGTTCCTGGTCTTCCGCCTGGGGATAATATCCTCTGACCTGCGGGTGTTCCAGGAACGCCTGGACGAGGTCGAAATCGAGCGGGACTACCCCCAGGGGAGTCCGGAAGCCTCCCAGGTGGTAAATGGTTGACGACGGGAAACGGGTTCGGTGACTTGGGGCCACAATCAGCACGCGCTCGAAGCGGCTGTCCTCCAGTTGCCGGTATGCGTGAGCGGCAACCTCGCCCGAAAACATGTATCCCGCGTGCGGGGCCACGAGGCCGATCAGGTTCTCCCTGCCGGGGTGCGGCCGGGCACGATCGAGATAGCCCGCGATCTCGTTTCTCAAGGTCTCGGGGTTGTCGGGATACCAGCTCCCGGCTATGACCGATTCTCTTATTTTCTCGGCGCACATATGTCCCTCAACGCAATTGAAAATCAGCTTCCCGCGAGCCGATCTCCCGAGGAATCGTCATTGCACTGCCGTTCATTCGTATCCACCCGGAAAGCCTGTCGCAAAAGGGAATGGGCAATTCCCACGTGCCTTGCCGCGCCATACCTTCGATTCCCGAGAGGAAACCGAAGCCCATGATTCTATTAAAACATCGGCTAAAATGAGTGTCAACGGCGATCTCGGATGGTCCCGTCATGGATGGTTGACGGGCGCGCTTGATCCGGTTCGAAAAATCCTATACCTTTTCCCATTCCGATCGTTATGATCGAATGCTTCCCGATCCGGCAGGCTGCGGCAATACAAATGCAAAGCGGAGTGAATAACCCGATGAGAGTCAACCTCGAAAACATCGCCATCGTTCTCAACGAGCCTCACTACCCGGAGAACATCGGAGCGGCGGCACGGTCCGCAAAGAATATGGGTATTCGGCGGCTTCTCGTGGTCAATCCGCTGGACTTCGATCTGGACCGTGTTCTGAAGATGGCGACTCACACCGCGCGAGACGTGGTGGAGGCCATGGAGATACACGACGACCTGCGGAATGCCCTGGCGCCTTTCCGGCACGTCGTGGGCACCACGGCGCGCCTGGGCTCGCGCCGGCAAAGGGTCAGGAATCCACGACAGATGGCCGATGAACTGGTCTCCATCAGCCGGGAAAACGAAGCGGCCATCCTGTTCGGGACGGAGAGCAGCGGGCTCACCAATGAGCAACTGAGGTTTTGCGATTTCCTGGTCACCATTCCCACGGCGGATTTCGCCTCCATAAACCTCGCCCAGGCAGTGATGATCGTGGCTTATGAGATCTATACGGCAAACCGGGAGGAGCCTCAGCGCTTCGTGCCTCGGCTCGCCGCGCGCAGAGAGCTCGAAGGCATGTACGACCAGCTCCGCGATACGCTGGCCAGGATCAATTTCATCAATCAGGATAATCCCGACTACTGGATGCTGAGTGTCCGGCGATTCTTCAGTCGAATAGGGCTCCGTGCCGGAGAAGTGAAAATCGTGAGAGGCATTTGCAGGCAGATCGACTGGTACTGTGACCGAAAGGATGAAGACGGTCCCGCTTCCGCACCGGATGGGAAGCATTCTCCCAACCGGTGACCGATCAGGTCCGCTCCTCGAGGACGATCTTGTGTTCGACCAGGGACATGCTCCTGATCCTGGCTTTCACGATCTTCTGTTCCCCGAAAATGCTCTGGACCCTGATCTGGCTTCCCTCGTCCTCCAACACGTCCACCGATTCCATGAACAACAGTTCTTTCCCGTCTTTAAGCAGGTACGCATTGGCTTCACACATCGCCTGTTCCACCTCCCTTGTGTCATGCGGACTATGAATCCATTTTCGATTTTACACCAAAACCTTCCGCTCCGCAATGCCCGAGAAACCGCCCGAGAAACCGCGCGTGAAATCGTCGTACGGATCCGGACCGTCGGCCGAAAAAGATCACGCCCGCCGTCAAGGCACTCTCGACACCGCCTTTGTGGTCACGAGCGGGACGATTTCCCGGGAGAGCGACTCGGGAAGCGCGTCGAGAAATTCCCCGAAACGGCATCCGAGCCTCTTGTCGAGCTCACCGCAAAACTTCCTGGCGTTCAGAAGCTCCGCGAACCAATCGGGATCGGTCAAGCCCCGGCGAACCATACTGAAATACAACGTTTGCAGCTTCCACCACTCGGGGGTCACTCCCAGCACCCGGCACACGTCCAGCAGCCGTACGGCTCTTCCCGCCGCACGGGAAGACGGACGCCTGTCGAGCAGCTCGAAGGCCTCAACGAGAGCCCCGCCCAGGTCGATCGATGCCGCTTCCAGTTGCAGCGACGTCCCCCACGACTTCGCGTCCTGGATGAGCGACTGGAGATGGCTGACATGCGCCCGGAAGCTGAAGTCGGTGGCTTGCCAGTCGTATTCTTCGCGGCTCGCATCGTTTTCGGCCTTGATGATGGCCCGGATGAGATCCTTGACTTCATCGGTGAGCACCCGCCTCACGGCAACCCGCAAATCGGCGGGTATCCGGATGCCCCACTGTCGGAGCGAAGTCAGCAGGGGTTGATGGGCCTGGTACAGGGTGCGCTGCAGTTCGACGAAGGAAGCAAAGGTCTTGCGGCTTACCTGGAGTGCGATGGACGTCCTCAAATCTCTTGAAACATCATGCAGACTGTAATAATCCGCTCCGAACCGCTCGTCGAGGATGCGTACCATAGGGACCGTATGATGTCCTTCGACCGCCTGCTGCAGGGCTTTCAGAATCGACTTGAATTCGGAGTCGTCTTCGTATCGCTTCACCGAGCATCGGAAATCCAGGCCTCCGAAATGCAGGACCGCGTAAAGAAAATCCTCCTCCTCCAACGTCCGGCCCGCCTTGACCTTTACATGGCCGAAGCGGCAGGGAACGGGGCTGCGGCCCAGGTCTTCCTCCTGTTGCGGCAGGACGTCGCAGCCGTAAAAGCTGAATCGCCGCCGGGGCGATCCGGCCAGCGACTGGATGGCGTAGTTGGCGGCGATGCGGCCCTTCCGGAGGATGCCGGGCTTGACGGTGTTCAAGTAGATGTTCGCCCCGTTTCCATGCTCGGGCAGGTTGCTGTGGGCCTGCTCGAGCGTGCGCAGAAACGCGGCTTCCGGGGACGCGGCTCCGGTCTTTTCCGCCAGGTGGATGGCGCGCGCGGCATGACGCAGTATCAATACCGATTCCAGGCCGCTGATGTCGTCAAAGAACCATCCGCAGGAGGTGTACATGAACATGGCGTGACGCTGCATCTCCAGGAGCTGCAGAAAGCGGTGGATGGAGCTGAAGTCCGAGCTGAGACGCATGTGACGCTCGATGAACGTCTCCAGGAGATGTTCCTGGTCGAGATATGCGTCGACGTATTCATCACGAGCCTTCCACGGATCCGGGCAGAGCGGCTGCATTTGGCGCTCGTAATGCCGTGCCAGCGTGTCGCGCAGCTGATCCAGGGCCTTCCGAAGCGGTCCGCGCCACCGTTGATGCCATCCCGGTCCGCCCCCGATGTGACAACCGCAGTCCCGCTCCCATCTGCCCACCCCATGAGCGCAGCTCCAGGCGGTGTTTTCGATGATCTCAACTTCGGCCCTCACCGGAAAAGAGGCGAGAAAGGTCGCATAGTTCACGATTTGGGTGGAGGGGTCCTGATCCATTTTTTCGAAGGCCGCGGCCAGGGCCATGTCCCCGAACTTGAAATGATGTCCGTAGGATTCTCCGTCGGTGGCGGTATGGACGAGCCATGGCTCACCGGGTTTCCGGTCGCGATCCGCGAACGCGGCATGGATTCTCGAAAGAAGGCTGCTGCTGTGCCCGAGCAATTGTTCGAAAGCAATTCCACGGGAAATGGCCGCGTCGAAAAAGAATAGATGGATGTGTTTCCCGCGGCCGCACAGGCATCGGTAAGCCCGACCGGTCGGTATCTTTCCGTTTGAGGCATCCGTCCAGTCGGAGCCGCTCCCGATGAAGCGCCATCGGGCCGCCTGGAAGGGTGACAGAATGGTGAATTTGATGCCGGCATCCGCCATTATTGCCAAAGTCTCGCGGTCAACCGCCGTTTCCGGCAGCCACATTCCCTCCGGACGGCGGCCGAAGCGCCGGCTGAAGTCGCGAATTCCCCACAACACCTGGGTGAGCTTGTCGCGACGATTGGCCAGGGGCATGATGATGTGATTGTATGCCTGGGCGATGGCATTGCCGTGTCCGTCGAACCGTGCCGCACTTTCGCGGTCGGCGTCGAGAATGGTCCGGTAGACCCACGGGTCGTGGTTTTCGAGCCAGTTGAGCAGGGTCGGTCCGAAGTTGAAGTTGAGGCGGCCGTAATTGTTGTACAGGTTCAGGATGCGGTTCTTTTCGTCCACTACGCGCGCGGCGGCGTTGGCGCGGTAGCATTCCGCGTTGATCCGTTCGTTCCAATCGTGGTGCGGGGCCGCGCTGTCTTCACGTTCAATTTCCTCCAGCCAGGGGTTTTCGCGGGGCGGCTGATAAAAATGGCCGTGAATGCACACGTGCTTGATCTCGGAGGGGTTTCTCATCATCGGATCTTTTTTTCCAAATAAAGGCGGTGCGGACATCATCGCACGCAAGCCGGCCGACGACTCGGCCGGTCCTCCGGGCGGGTTCGGGCGTTTGCGCCGCAATCCGTGCGGCGCACGAACGATCGACTCCGCGGTGAGGATGCCTGCTTGCGCTTCCGTTGTGTTTTTCGCATTGCCATTATACCCCATTGTGTCTCGATTGACTTGTCAAAGTGGCGGAGCGACCCGTTCGGAATGTGTTGAACTTCTTTCACAATGCAGGTATAGCAACTCTTGTCGCCGGGCGGCATGTTCGTTTTCGGTTTCGCCGCGCGCTTTTTCCGATTGTTGTTGTTCACTCACCAAGCCCCGGGGGCGAAACGAGGTCTGCATGAGATTCATCGATCTGGGAGCTCAGCAAAAACGCATCAGAAAGGCAATCGAAAACCGTATCCATGCCGTCCTCGATCACGGTCAGTACATCATGGGGCCGGAAATTGCCATGCTTGAGAAGAAGCTGGCCGAATACGTCGGGGTGGAGCACGGCGTCGGCTGTTCCTCGGGTACCGATGCGCTTCTTCTGGCGTTGATGGCTTGCGGTGTCGGTTCCGGGGATGCGGTGATCACTTCGCCTTTTACGTTCACGGCAACCGCCGAGGCCATAATGCTGGCCGGTGCCGTCCCCGTTTTCACCGATATCGATCCGGTTACCTTCAACATGGACACTGCCGCCCTGGAACGGGCGATTCGAGCCGCAACGGAATGGGATGCATCCCTTCATCCCTTGCCGGCCGGAGACCACGCCAAGCCTCCGCGGTTGAAGGCCGTCATGCCCGTAGACCTTTTCGGCATTCCGGCCGACTACGACCGGATCAATGCCCTGGCCGCGGACGGGGGGCTCGTCGTGATCGAGGACGCCGCCCAGTCCTTCGGAGGGGAGCACAAGGCCCGGAAAGCATGCGCATTGGCCGAAATCGCCTGTACGTCCTTCTTCCCCGCCAAGCCCCTCGGAGCATACGGGGACGGCGGTATGATCTTTACGGGCGACGGCCGGCTGGCTGCACGGATGAGGTCCCTGCTCGTCCACGGACAGGGCAGGGACAAGTACGAAAACCTCGAGATCGGCCTCAACGGGCGTCTCGATACGCTGCAGGCGGCCGTGTTGCTGGCCAAATTCGAGATTTTCCCCGAGGAACTGATTATGAGAGAAAGAGTTGCCGGCCAGTATTCGTTTTTCCTCGACCATGATTCCTCCGGGGTCCGCGTACCCAGAGTTCCCGCGGACTGTCGCTCCGCCTGGGCGCAGTATTCCGTCCTGGCCCGGGATGCGTCGCACCGGGCGCTCCTTCAGGAGAACCTCGGCAAAGCCGGGGTTCCCACGGCCATCTACTATCCCAGACCCCTGCATCTACAGCCCGCCTTCATCAGCCTCGGTTACCGGGAGGGCGATTTCCCGGTCAGTGAAGCTTGCGCAAGAAGAATTTTCAGCCTGCCGATGCACCCCTATCTCGAATCGGAAGACCAGGAACGGATCGCGCGGATCATCCTCTCCGCCTGACACCCCGGCGATGACTCGGCGCGCGGTTGAAGGGAGGATCGGCGGCGCTCAGAGGGGCCGCCGGTAGACCGTCAGTGTTTCTCTGCCGCAGCGGAGCCTGCGCACCGCGGCGAATTCTTCCGGCGGAAGATGCGGGCCGTTGACGAGCAGGTTGCCCCTCCAGCCGCCCAGGACCCGTTCGAGGCGCGCGATGGGCTTGTCGGGATAGATGTACAGGCAGTCGGCCCGGCTGATTCGCAGATCTAGATAATCCGCGCAGATGAACTCCGCGCGCGTGCTGATCCCGGCGATTCGAGCGGCCTTGCGGGCGGCCCCGCACAGATCGAGGTCCACTTCGATGCCCACCGCCCTGGTGAAAAGGGCGGCAATGCAGGCGACGATTCCGTCGCCGCTCCCCAGGTCGATGAACAGGCGGTTCCGGTCGAGGTCGAGCGTCCTGAAAAAGGTGTAGACGTGCGGCGCGCGCGAGGTCGCCCAGGCCCCAAGGGCAGTGAGCCGGTAGGGGAGGACCGCGTTTTGCCGCATATCCCGATAGAAGCTCCGATAGTAACGGGAGATCTTCGCGAAATCCCGGTTTCTGGCGTGCGTTGCAGCACCCGGTTGCAGAAGCGATCGGTTCGGGCTCATGGTGCTCCGCTTTCACGGATGTGACGGATTGAACCGCAGAGCCTCCCCCCGAGAGAAACCGACCGGGGGAGGGTCTTCCGGAAACGCGATACGCCATGGAATCTACTGTGAATCGGCCTGCCGCGCAACCGGTTCATCGACCCATTTTCGTTCGCCTGCAGCCGTTACGGTTGCAGCGCGGGTTCCTCTTTCGACGGAACAAAGGCGCCGGGGAGGGGAGAAGACGGCGGGGGATCGGGCTCTGATGCCGGGAATGCGTTTGTTTCATCACGAAGGGAAAAAAACTTGACTGGATCGATCGGTCCTACTAGTTTAGTAATCTTATAGAGCATGAGTTTGCATCCCCATGATGTTCTAGCGGGGTGGCACGGGAGGGGCGGGTCGCACCGAAGCGACGCAACGGCTTGAAAGTCGACCGGGGGAAGATCATGAGGCTGACATGCCGCAGTGAGTACGCTCTGCTGGCGCTGGTTTACCTGGCGCGTCACCAGGGCGAGACATTCATCCCGGTGCCGGCCATCGCGGCGGCCCAGGGCATTCCCCCGAAGTTCCTGGAACAAATCCTTCTGTCGCTCCGCCTTGCCAAGTATCTGCACAGTTCCAAGGGCAAGAACGGAGGTTTTCGACTGGCCAAACCCGCGGACACGATCACTCTTGCCGAGATCATCCGGCTTTTCGACGGCGCGCTGGCCCCGACGGAGTCCGCGAGCAAGTATTTCTACGAACCCACGCCCATTGAGAAGGAAGGCAAGCTGCTGGCTCTTTTCAAGGAAGTGCGGGATTATCTTTCGGACAGAATGGAACGCACGACCATCGCCGACGTAGCATAGCCCTTTCTTTTTTTTTGGAATAGAACATGACTAAAGCAATAGGCATAATCATATAATCTAAACAAAGTGTAGATTCTCAAGTGAACAGGCAACAGTCAAACCGGTCGCCCTCACTCATGGCGTGAACCCTGGAACGATTGCGCGGAGCAGGCCCCGGGCCGGTCTTTTCGCCGGCTTTCCGGGACTGTTTCGCCGAACACGAAAAGAGGAGAAAACAATGAGTCGGAACGGAAAGCGCATCCTGTTGGCGTTGGATGGGTCGAAGCAGGCGTTGGAAATGGTCAGGTATGCGGCGAGGTGCCTGCCGCGCGAGAATGAAATGGTGCTGTTCCACGTGATGAGCAAAGTGCCCGAACCGTTGCGCGACCTCGGATTTGATCCCGGATGGCATGGTGAGGATAAAAACCTTGCGGAGTGGGAGAAACAGCAGGAAGAGACCATCGAGGAATTCATGGAAACCGGGCGTCGAGCTTTACTGAGCGCGGGTTTTGCTTCGAGTGCGGTCAAGATCAGAGTCCGCGAGCTCAAAGAAGGCTTCGCGCGGGATATCGCCGCGGAAGCCCTGAACGGGTATGAGGCGGTCGTGCTCGGGCGCAGGGGCCTGAACCCGCTCCAGAACGCCGTTTTGGGAAGCATTGCGTCCAAGCTTGCCGTCAAGCTGTGTAAAATACCCGTGTGGCTGGTGGGCGGCAGACCCGCGAGGGGAAAGGTGCTGATTGCCGTGGATCGCTCGGACAGTGCCATGCAGGCTGTGGATCACGTGGGGAAAATGCTCGGCGGAACGGGCACCGCGATCGAGCTTGTTCACGTCGTCAGAGGACTGGACGGAACGCTGGCAGGATACCAGGAGGTCTTCATGGGTGAATACATGAAGAGACTGACCCGGGAGGCCGAGGAGCGGATCCGGCCCACTTTTGACGAAGCCATCGACCATTTGGAGGCCTTCGGGATTTCGGCGGGCAGAGTGACCACCAAAGTCATCAACGGAGTGAAAAGCCGTGCCGGCGCAATTCTCGAGGAAGCGGAAACCGGGGACTTCGGAACGATCGTGGCGGGCCGGAGAGGGTTGACCCGGACGGAGAACTACGACATGGGCAGAGTGATCGCCAAGCTCCTCCAGATGGCTCGGCGCCAGGCCGTATGGATCGTGGGATGCTAGCCCGGATGAAGGACAAAGAACGGATTGCCCCCCGGAACGGGGCCGATCGGTTTCGTCGCGCAGAGCCATGATCCGGGGGGTTGACACGGGAAGGCCGCTTCCCGAGCTTCCCGACGGATCGTCAGGCGCTTGAACCGGCACGGCATCCGCCGTTGAGGCGGATGTGAGTTTCCATCATGCACTCGTCCATGACCACGACAAGGCCCGCGGATCGAGCCCTTTCCGCGGCCTTTTCATGAAGAAGGCCGCGCTGCATCCAGACGGCATCCGCGCCCACCGCAACCGCCTCATCCACGATACCGGGGATCATCTCGACGTTCCTGAAGATGTCCACTACGTCGATGTGTTCCGGCACCGCTTTCAGATCGGGATAGCATTTCTCGCCCAGAACGTCGCGATACTTCGGATTCACGGGAATGATCCTGTACCCGTGCTCCTTCAAATACTTCGCAACCTTGTGGCTGTCTCTGTCCGCTTTGTGAGATATTCCGACGACGGCGACGGTCTTGCTTCGGCCGAGAATCAGCTTTGCTTCTTCTTTCGTAACATTGGATTTCACATCGGGGCATTCGATCATCGGTTCCGCTCCTCTCGATAATATAGATCACAGGTTGAAGATAGCCCCGGATTTCACGCCGGTCAAGGAACGCCCGGTGGTCGCCGCGGGTCCGGACCGCGGTGATCGTACTGGACATTCACGTCGTGTCGGTATTTAGTGAGCGCGGTGCGCCACGCATCCCGGAAACGGCCTTGAGCCCGGAGCTCACAACAAGGCTCTGAATGATCGTCGCCGTCCCCGCAAACCTTCATGAGCCGGGGGCCGGCAACGAGCGATCGGGGCGTGTCACGCCGGGGTGTTCTCATGGGAGGGCGCGCATCCGGAAAAGAGCCCGGTCCGGGCTTCCCGCCATGAAGGATGGACGCGGGTATTGAGTGCGGGGGAGAATTGGGGTTCTTCGAGGCGTTTCCGACTCCGATTTCCACCGGCATGACGCCGGCGCATACGCGGTGGAGCGGGAGAGCGGGTCGGCGAGCAGCGACGGCGGTCGGCGGATGACTGAGCGGAGCGGTCGGATCACTGGAAAAACGAGGGGAAAACGATGACGGACTGGATTGCGTACCTGATGCCTTACCGGGAGGTGATCCTCGGTGTTCTGGGGGGTATCGTTCTGGGCGGGCTCTATTTTCGGCTGAGGATACAACGTGCGTATGAGAAGGTGACGGCCGAGCTGGAAATGGAGAATGCCAGGCTGGGGGAACGGCTTTCCGGCAGGGAACGGCGACTGGAGGAATTGAACGTCTTGCTCGCCAGGGCGGCGACGGAAACCGATGGGCTTCGAGCCGGGCTTCAGGCCGAATCGGCGAGAAGAGCCGCCGCGGAGGAAAAGACGTCCCGCATTCCGGAGTTGGATGCGAAGCTCAAGGAGCGGGACGAGCGACTTCGAGTACTGGCCGACGAACAGGTTGGATTGCGCGCGCGGCTGGCGGAAGTGGAAACGAGGCTGGGAGAAGAGCGCAAGGCGTCGCATGAGAAGTTGAGCCTGCTCCAGGAAGCCCAGGCGCGGCTCTCGGATGCGTTCAAAGCGCTCTCGGCGGACGCACTGAAGAGCAACAACCAGTCCTTTCTCGAGCTCGCCCGGGCGACCCTCGAGAAATTCCAGGAGGGCGCGCGCTGCGATCTCGACAGTCGCCGTCAGGCGATAGGGGAGTTGGTCGGGCCGTTGCGGGAATCGCTGGTCAAGGTGGATGAGAAGATCGCCGAAATGGAAAAGGCGCGCTCCACGGCTTACGTCGGCTTGCACGAACAAATGAGAATGCTGGCCCTGACGCAGGACAGGCTCAATCGGGAGACGTCGGCCCTGGTGCAGGCACTGAAAACGCCCACCGTGCGCGGCCGCTGGGGGGAGATACAGCTCAGGAGGGTGGTCGAGATCGCCGGGATGCTCGAGTACTGCGATTTCGTGCAGCAGGAATCGACCTGCGGGGAGCACGGGCGGCTGCGGCCCGACATGATCGTCAAGCTGCCCAATCGCAAGAACGTGGTGGTGGATTCCAAGGCGCCTCTCCAGGCCTACCTGGAAGCCTTGGAGACGCGAGAGGAATCGGCCAGGATCGAAAAGCTGAAGGAGCACGCCCGCCACATCCGCTCTCACTTGAACCAACTCGGCGGCAAGGCCTACTGGGAACAGTTTTCCCCGGCCCCGGAATTCGCCGTGCTGTTTCTGCCGGGGGAGACGTTTTTCAGCGCGGCTCTGGAACAGGACCCGGCATTGATCGAGTACGGCGTCCAGAAGAAGGTCATCCTTGCGACACCCACCACCTTGATCGCTCTGTTGCGCGCGGTTGCCCACGGTTGGCGCCATGAACGGATCGCGGAGAACGCGATGGAAATCAGCGAATTGGGGAAGACGCTCTACGATCGGATTCGCTCTTTGGCGGGGCACCTTTCCGATTTGCGCAAAGGGCTGGATCGGGCGGTGGACGCCTACAACCGAACGGTCGGCTCGGTGGAGGGGCGCGTCCTCGTCGCCGCAAGGAAATTCAAAGAGCTCGGCGCTTCCACGGGAGAAGACATCGCCGTCTTGGAAAGCATGGACAGAACGACTCGAAGAATGGGTGGAGACGCGCAGGCGGAAGGCGCCGACCCATCCGGGAGCGATCGTCCGGGAAATGAAGGGAAAGACATGGAGCGCGGCCGGGGAGAGGGTGAGGGCGGGCAACCGCCCACGCCGGCTCGAACGGAGCTAAGTTGCCACAAACAATGAACTTTGCTATAGACACACACCGGTTCTTGCAGTAGTTTACAATATTGGAGTTGCAATGAAGAATGTTTTTGAGGGTGCGCCGGCTCCCTCGGGAGCCGGTTTTTATTCGCGGGTGGTCCGTATCGGACCGGAGCGCTTGCGGATCGGGTCGCCCGACGGCTACTGAAGGAACCTCTCTTTGAGTCTCTCCCAGGGGGCAAAGATGGCGACGAGTGCTGCCGATATCAGGTAGAGGGCCACGAGGGAGGCCGGAAAAGTCACAAAACCGATCGCATAGAAGGGGAACAGTGCCGCAAGCGAGAGTATGAATTTGACTCCCATCTCAGTCCATTTGCCTTTTTGATCCTGTCTATCGTTCATTGACCCGCTCCATTCCTGTTTCATGTTGACAATTGTGCCTTGTTTACCTGGTGAAGACGGACGAAAAACGTGGTTTAGGCTTTGCCGGAGCCTGTAAATTTAAGGCAAGACACCCGTCTTGGCAAGGGAAATGGGCTGTGCGTGGTGAGCATCTTTTCACAACCGCGGGTAAAGGGTTGACGTTTTGCAGATAAATCATATAAGAAGCGCGTTGAAATCTCAGATTCCATCATTTTTCGGTCATTTGATTGTATGGAATGTCCGCCTTGTGCATGGATGCGCGCGGGAAGCCGGTCTTATCGGCGCAAGTTCTGCACCAAATCCACCCAAATCGTGATCTTCGGAGATTGCACCCGAACGCTGGTGGGGGTTCTCGATATTTTTTCAATCAGCCTAGGAGGATGAAGAATGGCAAACGCAGTAACACAGAGTATTCTGGTGGTCGGAGGCGGCATGAGCGGGCTCACCGCCGCCATCGAAGCAGCAGAAGCGGGGCACGAAGTCTACCTCGTGGAGAAGAATCCGTATCTGGGAGGCCGAGTGGCTCAGCTTCATCAGTATTTCCCCAAATTGTGTCCCCCCTACTGTGGTCTGGAGATCAACTTTCGCCGGATCAAGAACAATCCCAGAGTCCGCGTCCTGACGCTTGCCGAGGTCGAGAGAGTGTCCGGCCAGGAAGGCAACTGGGACGTGTCCGTGAAGATCAACCCCCGTTACGTCAACGAGAACTGCACCGCGTGCGGCAAATGTGCCGAAGCCTGCGCCATGGAAATCGACAACGCCTTCAACTACGGCATGGACAAGATCAAGGCCGCGTACCTCCCCCACGACATGGCCTTCCCCATGCGTTACGTTCTCGACCCCGCACTCGTCAAGAGCGGCGAGGCACAGAAGGTGCAAGAGGCATGTGCCTACAATGCCATCGAGCTGGACATGCAGGCGAAATCGCTGAACCTGACCGTCGGTTCCATCATCTGGGCCACCGGCTGGCAGCCTTACGACGCGACCAGGCTGGACACGCTCGGCTTCGGGAAGTACCCCAACGTCATCACCAACGTGATGATGGAACGGCTGGCTTCCTTCGGCGGGCCCACCCAGGGCAAAATCGTTCGGCCTTCGGACGGGAAGGAACCTCAGACCATCGCTTTCGTTCAGTGCGCCGGTTCGCGGGATGAAAACCACCTCCCGTTCTGCTCCTCCATCTGCTGCATGGCCTCCATGAAGCAGGCCACTTACATTCGGGAGCAGTATCCGGACGCCAAAGTCTACATCTTCTTTATCGACATCCGGGCGACGGACAGACTTGAAGATTTCTACAGGAAGGTCAAGGAAGACCAGAATGTGATTTTCTTCAAGGGTAAAGTGGCCAAGATCGAAGAAGACGGCGCCACAAAGAATCTGACGCTGCGTGTCGAGGACACCACGGCCGGGTCGCTGCATGAAATCACCGTTGACATGGCGGTGCTGGCGACGGGCATGCAGCCGACCACTTCGGTGGCCGGCGCGCCGAACGGCATTCCCTTGGGCGACTACGGTTTTGTCGGTTCCGAAAACGGCAAGCCGGGGATTATCGGCGCCGGTTGCACGAGGACGCCCGCAGGTGTTTCCGAATCGGTTCAAGATGGAACGGCAGCAGCACTCAAAGCCATCCAGTCCATTGCCAGGAGGTAGACTCAATGGAGAAGAAGGTAGCAGTTTACATTTGTTCGGGATGTGGCATCGGCGATGCCCTCGACATAGAGCAACTGAGCAGCGTTGCCACATCGGATTGCAAAGCCCCGATCTGCAAGACCCACCCCAACCTTTGCAGCCCGGACGGGGTGAAGCTCATTCAAGGCGATATCGCCAACGAAGGGGTGAATTCGATCGTCATCGCCGCCTGTTCGCTGCGGGTGATGTACGACGTGTTCAACTTCCAGGGCGTGGTGCTGGATCGGGCCAACATTCGAGAGCAGGTGGTCTGGTCGCATCCGGCCAACGATGAAGATACTCAGATGATGGCCGAGGACTACGTTCGCATGAGCGTCACGCGCGTGAACAAGTCGGAATTGCCCGATCCGTACAAGCCGGAACAGGAAATGTCCAAGGACATCCTGGTGGTGGGCGGCGGCGTGACGGGTATGACCGCTGCCGTGGAAGCGGCCAAGGCCGGCTACGCGGTGATCCTGGTCGAGAAGGAAGCCGAACTGGGCGGCTTCCAGAAGAAAGTCACCCACAAAGTGACCTTTCCCTACAAGGAAATCACGGCCAACGACGTCGACCGACTGATCGCGGATGTGAAGAAGAACGACAAGATCAAGACCTATACCGGTGCCAAGGTCGAGAAGCTGGTGGGCGGTCCCTGCGTGTTCACCGCGTCGATCAAGCAGAACGGGTCTGTTGCGGAACATCCCATCGGCTCAGTGATCCTTGCGGCCGGCTGGCAGCCCTATGACCCGGCCAATCTGGACAAGAAGCTCGGGTTCGGGGCTTCCCCCAACGTCGTCACCAACGTGATGTTCGAAGAGCTGAGCCAGTCGGGTCAAATCGGGCGTCCGAGCGACGGCCGGGCGGTGAGAAACGTTGCCTTCCTGCAGTGCGCCGGGCAGCGTGATCCTCAACACCTGCCCTACTGTTCGTCGGTCTGCTGCTTCACCGCGCTCAAGCAGGCGATCCAGGTGAAGCAGAAGAACCCCGGCTCCAACGTTTTCGTGGTCTACAAGGAAATGCGGACTCCCGGTCAGGGGGAGGATTTCTACCGGAAAGCCCAGCAGGAAGGCGTGATTTTCGTCCGCTGCCAGGATCCCGAAGTCAAGGTGAGCGGCAGGGAACTCATGGTGGAAGCTCACGATGAATTGCTGGGCGAGAAGATCGTCCTGGGCGACCTGGACATGGTGGTTCTGGCCACCGGCATGGTTCCCGTAACGGCATTCGGGGAAGATTTCAAGGCGAAGGAAAAGAAAGAGGGAGAGGAGGAGAAGAGCGAAGTGCCGGCCGACGCCATCCTCGTTTCCGACGTACTCAACCTGGAATACCGCCAGGGGCCTGAGCTTCCCGGCCTGCAATACGGTTTCCCCGATTCTCATTTCATCTGCTTTCCTTATGAAAGCCGCCGCACGGGCATCTACGCAGCGGGTCCGGTGCGACGCCCGATGGGCACTGCCGGCGCCGTTGAAGATGCCGCGGGCGCCGTGATGAAGGCGATTCAGTGCGTGGAGCTGACGAGCCAGGGCATGGCCGTGCATCCCAGAGTGGGGGACTTGAGCTATCCCGAATTCTTCATGCAGCGTTGCACGCAGTGCAAGCGATGCACCGAGGAATGTCCTTTCGGGGCGATCAACGAGGATGAGAAAGGCAACCCGCTGCCCCAGCCCACGCGCTGCCGTCGATGCAGTGTGTGCATGGGCGCCTGCCCCGAGCGTATCATCTCCTTCAAGAACTACTCGGTGGCAATGATCGGCGACATGATCAAGTCCATCAACGTTCCGGACGAGTACGAGGAGAAGCCTCGCATTCTCGTATTGTGCTGCGAAAACGACGCCTACCCCGCACTCGACATGGTCGGCCTGCGCCGCATGAACTACAACGCGTGGGTGCGCGTCATCCCCGTGCGTTGCCTCGGTTCTCTGAACCTCGTGTGGGTGGCCGATACGCTTTCCAAGGGCATCGACGGCGTACTTCTGCTCGGGTGCCGTCACGGCGACAACTATCAGTGCCATTTCGTGAAAGGCAGCGAATTGGCCAACATCCGTTTGAGCAAGGTCAAGGAGACGCTGGATCGATTGGTCCTGGAGTCGGACCGTGTTCGTTTTGAAACCGTTGCCATCACCGACTACGACAAACTCCCCGCTCTACTGGACGAATACGCTGAAAGACTCGTCGAGGTTGGTCCCAACCCGTACAAGGGCTATTAACGGTCTATCGTGTTCGTCCGGGCATTGCCGGACGCCGCAGGGATGAGAGTGCGGAGCCGGAGGCCGGAGAGCCGGGCTTCCGGCTCCGGCCTCCGTCCGGCAATGCTTCGAACATATTCCCACAGTGAAATGCCAGGAGGTGAAAGGCATGAGCAATCGAGTTGACCCCAACTTGATGAAAGATCTGGAGGCCTTCGGACTTAAGGATGCCGCCAAGTGTTATAATTGCGGAACCTGTACGGCGGTGTGTCCGCTATCGACGCCGGACAATCCTTTTCCGAGGAAAATGGTCAGGTATGCGCAACTTGGGCAGAAGGACAAGATCCTCGCGTCCCCTGAACCCTGGCTCTGCTACTACTGCGGCGACTGCTCCACTCGATGCCCGCGAGGCGCGGATCCGGGCGAAACAATGATGGTCATGCGCCGTTATCTCACTTCCCTGTACGACTGGACGGGGTTCGCTCGCAAGTTCTACACTTCCGAAAAATTCGAAATCATGGCGGTCTCCATCGTCGGGTTGCTGGTCGGAATCGGCCTGCTGATTTTCAACACGGGCAAGCCCAACTGGGAACATGCGTACATCAATTCCTTGTGGCCGGCGCACAGTATCGAAGTGGCAGACCTTGTCATGGCCGCGATTTTGTCGTTCCTGCTACTGAGCAACGTCTTCCGGTGCTTCAAGGCCGTAATGGGGGATCTGGCGTTCAAGATTCCCCTGAAGACTTACGCCGGCGAGGTCAAGGAGCTTTTGATTCACACCTTGACCCAGAAACGCTTCGGGCTTTGCACGGATAAGAAACAGTGGTTCGTGCACCTGATGATCATGACCGGGTATGCTTCGGTGTTCCTGCTGGTTGTCGTCTTCATCCGGTGGTTCCAGCGGGATGCGGAAATCTACCCGATCTGGCATCCCATCAGGCTCGTGGGGTACTACTCGACCTTTGCCATCATGTACGGCACGACCTACGCCATCATCGGCCGTTTGAAAAAGAGCAAGCCCCCGTACAAGAATTCCCATGGAACCGACTGGATGTTCCTGATTCTTTTGCAGCTGACCACAATGACCGGTATCTTCATCCACTTCACCCGCCTCCTCGACTGGCCTTTGCCCACCTACGCTCTCTACGTCATCCACATGATGGTGGCCATCCCGATGCTGGTCCTGGAAGTGCCGTTCGCCAAATGGGCGCACCTTGCCTACAGGCCCGTGGTGCTCTTCCTGCTGAAAGTGAAGGAAAAATACCTGGCGGCGGAACCGGTTGCGGCCCCCGCTCTTGCCGTGGACAAGGCGGCAGTGGCGGAGTAACCGTTGGAAGGCGTCCATGCGCCTGAATGAAGAGTACTGGCCCACGAGAGTTGATGACCGGCTTTCGTGGGCTTTTTCACTTCATCGGGTCCTTTCCCCTGATGGCGGGTTCCGTTCAGGATCGTGAAGCAAACGCCCGGCAGGAAACGACGCGGTCGTGGGCCGCCGTGCGTTGACCCGGTCAATAACGGTTCGCGTTCGACACGGTGGCGCCGGAAACGCACAACGTCGCCCCGGTGATTGCGTGAGGAGGGGCGGGTCTGTTTCCACCCCCCCCTCACGTGCCGTCGGCACCGCATGTGGCGATCATGCGCCGCCTCTGCCCGGTGGAGGAACCCATAGTATGAGCGACCGCCGATTTTCTCCTTGTCAAGTTAAAGGAGAGTAATTTAATGTGCCATCTTCGGGCGGTCCGATGAACGAGCTTTAATTGATCCTTTGTTCTTGATGTTTCGACTTGAAGGTCAGACACACAATTCCTCCATCCGTCAAAAGGATCGGATTTCTTTTTCCTCTCCCGCCCCCTTCCCAGGAAAGGGGCGGGAGAACTCTTCTTCCTTCTCGGGATGATTCAAGCCGGCGGTGCGGCGGCATTTCCGAACGGAATCATTCAATGGATGGATTCTCTGTGCCCGAAGCTGCTTTTGGAACCCGATTTCCAGAGTCTTAAGCAAGGATGCGATCATGGCGAAAGAAGCGAAGACGGTCTACTCGTTCCCCAAGAATCCCCTCGAGGAGGTTCGCGCCTCCCTGACGGTGTTCAAAGGCAAGGATTACGTAGACCTGAGGATTTATTACAAGGGAGACGACGGCGAATACCATCCTTCCAAGAAAGGCCTGACGCTTTCCCTGGACCTGTTCTCGGAACTGGAGGAAAGCGTGCGCAAACTCGCAGAGGCCATAGGTGAGTGAGCCCGCGTTTTCGCCCTCAGGGGGGAAGGCCGTGCTTTCGACTTTGTTGAAATGAAGAAGAGGGCGGCAGGATCGTTTTGAAGCAGCTCGGGAGCAACCCGGGCTCCAGTCTTGATCGGGGGTGAACGTTCTTGTCCTTCCCGGGCTGTTCAGGTTCCGGCGTCCTTCGATGAGATTCCAACGGGTTGCTTTCGTTTGGCGCGAATCGCGGGACGCATTGAAGCGCGGAGTGTCGTGGAAGAGGGTGTCTTACCGGGTCGGCAACCGGGAAGGATCGTCTTCGCCCGGCAAGCCGAACAAACCGGGGATCGAGCGGCATCCGTTTCGTGAGTGCCGGGAGGGGTGTCGAGCTCGGCCGCCCCGGTGTGAATCAGCCGCCGCCGACCGGCGGAAACAGGGCCACCCGTTCGTCGCCTTCGAGAACGGTGTCCCAGTTCGAGCCGATGCCGTTTACAAGGATCAGCTTCACCTCATCCTCGGGCACACCGAACGCTTTTGCCACATCCCGCACACAGGAACCCCGACGAATTTCCAGGGCACATCCGACGGCACCGTCATATCCGGGAACGTACCTGCGCAGCGTTGCGGCAAGAAAGACTCTGAGGGCCATGCTGGAGTCTCGGTTCGTCGTGCTGCCGTGCCGGAGCCGCAATGACGCGCGGTATCCCGGTTTGAGGCAACACGCCGATCATTCTTCGGTTTCTTCCCGCGACCGCGAGGGAACCGATTCGGGGAAATCCCCCGTATTGTGCGTCACCGCCCATTGGAGGCGCCTTCCCCGGCGCGCCGAATGGTGTTCGTCCCGGTGCCTGTCAAAACGGCCTGAGGAACCATGTTTTCCCTGGGGAAAGCGCCTCATTGCCGGCAGCCTTGCGGGGTTCATCTTCCGGAAGACCTTCAAAATCGGGCGTTCAACTAGGATCGAACGTCGGGGGCGCTCTTCCGGTAGACGCGCTTTATTTGGATGTTTGAAACGAGAGCCATATACTCCTTGCCCTGTTCGAGGTCCACCCGGATGCTCCGGCTGTCGATTTCCATGTACCTCGAAATCACCGCCAGGATATCATTGCGCAGTGCTTCCATGATATCGGGTGTCAGGTCCATCCGGTCGTGCATGAGAACCACCTGCATGCGTCGACGGGCGACCTGACCGCTAGCCTTGTCCCCAAAGAACCTCCGGATTGCTTTCAGCATCAGATAATCCTCCCGTCTAGCTCCAGATGAATCGCTTCATGCGGGAAATGAAACCGTTTCCATTCTCTTCCTCGATGGGAATCTGCTCCCCATTGAGTCGAGCCGCGATCTTCTGGAAAGCAATTCCGGCCCTGCTCCCCCGATCATGTACCAGCGGCACGCCGCGGTTGGTGGAAATCACCACCTCCTCGCTTTCCGGAACCACCCCCAGCAGCGGCACCGCGAGGAGACTCACGATATCGGCTGTCGACATCATGTCGCCTTTTTTGACCATGCGTTGATTCAACCGGTTGACGATCAGGTGAATATCCCGGAGAAGTCCCGCCTCGAGCAGCCCGATGACGCGGTCGGCATCCCGAATGGCTGAGACCTCCGGCGTGGTCACGATCAAGGCCGTCTGGGCCCCCGCCACGGCATTTCGGAACCCCTGTTCGATACCCGCGGGACAGTCGATGAGAACGTAGTCGAACTCCTCGGCCAGTTCAGCGCACAGGCTCTTCATCTGCTCCGGTTGCACCGCGTTCTTTTCACGCGTCTGTGCCGCCGGGATGATGTAGAGATTGGCCAGTTTGCGGTCGCGGATCATCGCCTGCTGCTTGCGGCATTTTCCCTCGATGATGTCCACCAGGTTGTAGACGATGCGATTCTCGAGTCCCATGACGACGTCCAGGTTGCGCAACCCGATGTCCGCATCGATCATGACGACGCTGTGCTTCTTCTTCGCCAGCGTCGTTCCTATATTGGCAACGGTAGTTGTCTTGCCGACGCCGCCTTTGCCGGAGGTCACGACAATCACTTTTCCAGCCATGATTTGTCCCATCCGTTATTGAAGTTAACAGAAAAGAATCTCGAATCGTCCCGTGTGAGCGGTTCGAACGCCTACATCGTGCTCACTGCGATCTGGTTCTCGCGAATCTCGGCGATCTCGTATCTCTTGGGGACCGGCTTGTTCCCACGGGGCGGGACGGCGACGAGGTCCGCAATACGGAGCTGATTCGGTTCGATGCTCAGCGCCCAGATCCGCGCGGAACGGTCCCCCGTGGCCCCGGCATGGGCCAATCCCCTGAGGTTGCCGAACACGATGATGTCACCGGCGGCAATGATTTCAGCTCCCGGGTTCACGTCTCCCAGGACCACGCAATCCGTGGCTGATACCACTCGGGCCCCCGATCGACAGGTATTGCGCACGATGACGGGCTCCACGTCTTTGGGCACCGACCGCCGTTTCGCCGGGGCCGCCTCTTTGGCCGGACGGCTTCTGTCCAGAGAAAACCGGACTTCGTCGCTCAATCGCACTTCAACCAGTTTCAGTTTCGAATTTCTCGTCAGCAGATCGCAGAGCGCCGCGATTTCATCGGTGCGTAACGGCCTCGACCGAAGATCCAGGGATATTTCTGATTGACCGAAAAAGTCCTGGGATTCGGACATCCGCTGCGTCATGTATTCCAGAATGGACTCGAAAGGAGCCGTCTGGTGAATCACGAGGGTAAAACCTTCGCGACCGGCTTTCACCTGTATGGGAAGAGATTCATTCTTACTCATGAAATTCGATCAATCCAGCGGTTTTCGGTCCCGGTTCCTGTCGGGATCAAAACGCCCGACATGTGCGAAATGCCCCAATATGCTGCCGTGAGAGTCGGTCCGGGTTCAGTGTCCCAGTTCCTTCAATCTTTTAATTCTATCTTCTCCAACTGGTCTTTGCGAGATCAAAGTGCTCGAAGGAGTTCGTCCGGTTTGACAAGGAGACCTCACGGGTGTAATCGATCAAACCAACGATTACACTGGAAAATTTTCAACCGCATGCACACGGCCGGTTTCTCCTGAAGCCATTGCACTCTACAACAGTTCTCCGTTCCGGGGCAAGACCCATTGCCGCAACTGCGACCAGTTCCTGACGCGGGGGAACTCGTCGTCGAGGAGGGTTCGGTTCCATGGCTGGTCGAAAACCAGGGGTTGAATGCCTTCATCGGCCAGCATTCTGCAAGTTTCAAGGCGATCCTCCACAAAGCACCGTACGCCGAGATCCTTGAGAACTTTCAGCTTGGCTTCGGGTATGCCGGTGGCAACAACCCTTATATCGTCGGCGCTCACTTCGGAAAGGGTCATGTGGAGCCAGCGGATGATGCTTTCCGGCCAGATCCGCGCGGTGACGAACTGGAGGGGTCCATGCCTGGACAATTCCGTCAGGACCTCGGGCGCGTCGCTCACGGGAGGAATCTGGAGCGTGTGTTCGTCATCGAGGGTGAGGCAAATCAGGTCGTCGATGATTTCCTTTTCGAGATCCAGGCACTGATACAGGTTGTAACAACCGAGGTGTTCCTTGGTGAGATAGGTCAGGCCGTAACGGCCGTGAGCGAGCCGCACGAAGACCTCCATCGTGTCGGCGACAACCCCGTCGATATCGAAGGCCAGTTCGGACGGTGAAAAGCGGATTTCAGAATAGCCGGTCATGGTGGGCAATCCAGCGGGCAGGTCGAGGCCGGTTCGTCGAAACGGAACGAAATCTCGTAGACCCCGTCTTCCAGGGTGGTATGAATGGAATAGCCGACTTTGTGGAATACCGAAAGCATCTTCCGGTTGGCGGCCAGAACATAGGCCGTGAATCCCGTGATCCCCTTGCTCCCGGCGATTTCACAAAGATAGTGGAGCAAAAAGGTCCCGATTCCGATGCGCTGCCATTCGGCCGCCACCGCAAAGTCCACTTCCGCGATGTTGGTCTTCTGATCCAGGATGTACCGGCCAAGGCCGATGATGGTTTCACTGCCTATCTCGCCGGTGACGCCCACAATGGCCATCTCGTGTTCGTAGTCGATGTTGCACATGCCCTGCGTGTTCCGGTGAGGGAACACTTTCATGGCGGACAGGAAGCGGTAGTAAATGTCCTGGTCGGGTAGGGAATAAAAGAATTCCTGCACGCCTCTTTCGTCGGTGGGCTTGATGGGCCGGAAGAAGATGTTCCTGTCTCCGGGGAAAAGCCGATGCGTTTCCCACTGGCCCGGATACAGCGGTTCGTAGATCGGAGGCAGGATCTGGTCGTCATAAACGTACCGAAGTCGTTTCGCTTCCCCGAGGAGCCGTTCCCTGAACTTCGGGTGGGCAATATTGATAAGTGCCAGGGCACGCTCGCGGATGGTCTTTCCGTGCAGATAGGCGATGCCGAACTCGGTGACCACGTACCGCACCATGCTCCGGGAACTCACTACTCCGGCGCCGCTTGCCAGATGGCTGACTATGCGCGACCGGCGGCCGTCCGTGCTGGTGGACGGCAGCACGATGATGCTCTTGCCGTGACGGGCGGTCGCGGCACCGTGCGTGAAGTCCACGAAACCGCCGATCCCGCTGTGGATGGTGTGACCGATGGAATCCGAGCAGACCTGCCCGCTGAGGTCGATTTCCAGGGCGGAATTGATGGCGACCATCTGATCGTGGCGGCTGATCAGCCTGCGGTCGTTGACGTACTCGATGGGGTAGATCTCGACCTCGGGGTTGTTGTGAACGAAACTGTAGAGATCCGCGCTGCCCGTACACGCGCTGGTCACAATCCGGCCCGGGTGCACCTCTTTTTTCAGACCGGTGATGACGCCCTTCTTGACCAGATGCAGATGCGCGTCCGTGAGAATTTCGGTATGGACTCCCAGGTCCTTTTTGTCCTCCAGGTAGGTGAGCACGGAATTGACGATCCGGCCGACGCCGACCTGGAGGGTGGAACCGTCCTCGACGAGCAGCGACACGTACTTGGCGATCCGCTCCGTGATGGCGCTGCGCTCTCGAAAAACCACCTCGATCAGAGGTTCTTCGTACTCCACGAAGTGGTCGATCTGGGAAACGTGCAGGAAAGAATCGCCCAAAACCCGCGGCATTCTCGGATTGACCTGGGCGATGACGATCTTGGCCGCATCCGCGGCCGACTTCGTTATCTCGACGGCGATGCCCAGCGAGCAGAAGCCGTGTTCATCGGGCGGCGATACCTGTATCAGGCATATGTCGACCGCCCACAGGTTGTCTTCGCGGATCAAGCCGGGAATGGCCGAAAAATAGGTTGGAATATAGTCGGCATAGCCCTCGTTCACCGCTTTGCGCACGCGCGGCCCGACGAAGAACGTCTTCAGGCGGCAGTGATCCTTCAACTCACTCCAGTCTTCCGGCAGTTCCCCCACCGACAGGTTTTGCACCAGTTCCAGGTCCCGGTAACGCGGGAGCAGCTCGACAAGAGCACGGACCAGATGCTGCGGCTCACCGCAGGCGGAAGCGATGAATATCCGGTTGCCGTCTTTGATCGCCGCTTCGAGTGCGGACTTCGCGGTGTCGAGATGTTCGCGGTAGTGAGTCTTCCAGTGCTCGTCGAAAACCATGATGTCGGGGACCTCGCCTTGAGACTCTTAATGTTTACTCGAAATCGCGAGTGAAGGAAAGAATCTTCCATCCGGCGAGGCCTCATGGGCGGGGGATTCGCGTCGCAAAGCCACAAGACCCTTGTCGCCGTCCCTGGAATACCGATTCTCGTTCACAATCACGGAAAGGGGGATCAGCGGAAGGTGAGGCGGGGGGGGGACAGGCCCCCGTGTGGGACCCGGACAAGTTGCACGGGAAGGCTTCACGCCTCCCGCCCAATCTCCGCGCCCCGCGGGCGAGCCGGAACAAAACGCCATGGACGGGCCGTTCGCAACAAAACATCGACAGGTGCCGGGCCGGGGGCTTTCGAAAGAAAAGCCCATAGCGAGGGTGGCGGTCGGTCAATCCTTTCGTCCATGAGGTCTGCCGGGCGTCGCGCTACGCCGGGGCATCTCCATAGACCACGGGGGAGGGGGAGGGGGGTTGCTTAAAACCGGCGCGCTGGGCCAGAAGATCAAGATGCAGCGTCGTCCATTCCTCCAGCGGCAAATACGGCGGGTACAGCAACTCACCCGTGAGGACGAGCTTGAAGTAGTACTTGCACAGATTACAGTACTGGATGTGGTAATGAGTCTCGGCTTCCGCGTACAGGTAGCCGAGCGATTCATGGAAGCGGTTGTCGCAATAGCAACACTGGAGGCGGTTGAGTCCCCAGGATGTGCCGCACCAGGAACAATACCCGTTGCGTTGGCCTTCTTTTTCGAGGAAGAGCAGCGAGGGGAGCGACCCGCAGACCGGGCAATATCCTTTCAGCCACTCCTTCGGGATGGGGAAGCGTTGCAGCAGGTCTTCGGCCACCAGTTCCACCGAAGGCCTGAGGCAGTTCCTGGCCAGGAAGAGCAGGGACGCCGTATCCACTCCCGCCACATCCAGCCATTCCTCCCATGGCTCCATTTCATGCTGGAGGAAACTTCTCCAGATGGCCGTTCTCTCCTCGGGATGGTTTGCCAAGGCGCGGGAGAGGGACACATGGGCTCCCTTGAGCTGCACGTTGTCTTCCGGGAGGCTTCCGGCAATCATTCCGAGGAGGCTTTCCGCCGCCTCCGTGTCGAGCGGAAACTCCCAGCGCCTGAGCAGCGGGAAGGAGCCTTCCCAGCGGGCTCGCGCGTGTTCGGCGCTCAACTCGAACGGCTCCGGACGCGCGGCGCTCTTGCCGTCCGCCCTGAGCAGGAAGAGCGTTTCCAGGAAAGGATAGAGATCGGCGTAGGCCGGTTTCTCGGCTCTGGCCAGGGCAAAGGCTTGCCCGATACGGTCTTTCTCCGGGTTGTGCTGATTGTCCAAGATCGTCCTTTGCACGTTGAAAAGGGGAAGCCGCTTCGATGCGGCTTCCCCGGCATTGACCTTCAATTTCCTACGGACCGGAAACCGTCTTTCCCGATGCGCCGTCGCTGGGACGCGGAACAACCATTTCCGGCAGAGTCACGTACAATCCTGCATCACACGCCCAGGACGGTCTTGAGCACCCTGCGGGCGGGGCCTGCAAGCCTGCTCTTCCCGGTCGGTCGCTGTATACCGGGGCTCAGGCTCGCGACGGCCTTCTTGTGATACTTTCTCGGGTCATCGACCACCAGGAAGATCACACGAACTTCATTGGCATCCAGCAGTTGCGCCTTCGGGTACCTGGGTTTGAGTTTCTCGACGCGATCCTTGGCCATGGCCAGTATCTCGTCCCGATCCCCGAAGTTCATCGCCCCGGTCGGACAGATCTTGACGCAGGCCGGCACCAGACCGTTACTCACGCGGTCGATGCACATCGTGCATTTCACGAACGGGCCTTTGTCCTTTTTGCGCGGCACATCGTAGGGACACGACTCTCGAACGTCGTCAAGAGGGGCTTCAGCGGTTTTTTCCGTGTAAACCACCGCTCCCGTGGCCTCGTCCTGAATCACGGAGTCGGGAACGGTGCCTTCGATGACGTCCTTGCAAGGAGGAACGAGACAATGGCGGCACTGATCCGCAAAGAAATACCATGCCACCTTTCCTTCGTTTTCCACCTCGCTGAATCGGACCAGCTTGAAGGTATTGGCATCGAAATCGGGAGGGTTCTGGTGGCTTCCCGTGTTCTTGGTCAACGACCCCTCGTTCCTGTTCCAGTTCTTGCATGCTATCTGGCAGCCTCGACAGGCCGTGCACCGAGTCGTATCGATAAAAAAGCTCTTTCCCGCCATGGCTTATCCTTTCTTCCGTACATTGACCATGAATGCTTTGGATTCCGGAATACGGGTATTCGGGTCTCCCACGGAAGGAGTCAGCAGGTTGGCGCTGTCACCCCCTTCAGGCGGCCAGACCCATCCGAAATGCCATGGCAGACCGACCTGATGCACTTCCTGGTCTTGTATTTGGAACGGCTTCCACCGCTTGGTGACAATGGCCACCGCTTCGACGCTCCCTCGAGGAGACTCCACAATGACCTTGTCGCCGTTCTTGATTTCCTTGAGCTTGGCGAGTTCTTCGCTCATCTCCACGAACAGCTGCGGTTCGGCTTCGATGAGCCACGGGAGCCAGCGGGTGAGAACACCCGTCTGCCAATGCTCGGTGACGCGGTAGGTTGTCCCCACGAACGGGAATTTCGGGTCGCACGATTTGATGACGTCTTTTTCGGTGCCGAATACCGCCGCCACCGGGTTGGTGATCCGGGAACTGAACAGGTTCTTCTCCACCGGGCATTCCAGGGGTTCGTAATGCTCGGGGAAAGGACCGTCGGCCAATCCCGGGCCATAGATGGAAGCGTATCCGTCCGGCTTCATGATGAATGCCAGTTTGCCGTCTTCCCTGGCGGATCCGTCGGGGTTCTTGAGCGGATACCACGGTCCGTCGGGAACGTCGCCCTTCCATTTCTGAGTGGTGTACTTTCCGTCCTTGACCTCTCCGACGAACTCGATGACCGGCTTCTTCGGGTTCCACGGCTTTCCGGTGGGATCCACGGAGGCGCGGTTGTAGATGATCCTGCGGTTGACCGGCCAGGCCCATGCCCATTTCGGGTAAAGGCCGATGCCGCTGTCGTCGGTCTTGTCGCGGCGGGCCATGTTGTTCCCATCCTGGTTGTAGCTCTGGCAGTAGATCCAGTTGCCGCAGGACGTCGAACCGTCATCCTTGAGCATGGCGAAAGCGGGGACGAGATCCCCCTTCTTGAACGTTTTGTCGCCCACGGTGGTGTCCTTGAGCCAGTACCCGTTGATCTCCTTTGCCACCAGGTGGGGATCGAACTTGTGGTTGGTGCCGTAATTCCACTGGAGCTTCAGAATCGGGTCGGGGAACTTTCCTCCGGGTTTCTGGTAAAGCTTGCGGATCTCCAGGAACAGCTCGTAAATGATGTCGCCGTCGGGCAGGGATTGACCGGCGGGTTCCTGGGCCTTGTAGCGCCACTGCGCCCAGCGGCCGCTGTTGGCAATCGACCCTTCCTTCTCGAGAAAAGCGCAGCACGGCAGGAAGAAAACCTCCGTCTTGGTCTTCTTCGGGTTCATGCCGGGGCCTTTCCAGAAAGACGCCGTTTCGTTCTCGAACAGGTTGACGACGACCATCCAGTCCAGGTTGGCCATGGCTTGCCGGGTCTTGTTCGAATTGGCGCCGCTGCAGGCGGGGTTCTGTCCCCACGAGAAGAAGCCGGTGAACTCCTTTTTGTACATGGCGTCGAAGAGATCGAGCCAGCTGTATGCCTTGCCGTCATCGATCTTGGGAAGCCAGCCGTAGGCGAATTCGTTTTCCGGTTTGGCGGCATCGCCGTACAGCGTCTTGAGGAAGCTTACCAGGTACTTGGGACGGTTCTGCCACCAGTTGGCGCTCAACGGATCCTTGCTGACGGGCGTGTTCTTCTTGTTGTAATCCGCGAGTGTTGCCAGTGAAGCCGCCGGGGTCGGCAGGTAGCCGGGCAGGATGTGGAAAAGCAGGCCCTGGTCCGTCGACCCCTGCACGTTCGATTCGCCACGCAGGGCGTTCACGCCGCCGCCGGCAATCCCCATGTTCCCCAGGAGCAGCTGGATGATGGACATGGTCCGAATATTCTGGACCCCCACCGAATGCTGGCACCAGCCCATTGCGTACATGATGGTGCCGGCCTTGTCGGGAACACCGGTCGCGCTGTAGGCTTCGTAGACTTTCGTGAGATCGTCTTTCGGAGTTCCGGTCACCTTCGAGACGGTGTCGAGGTCGTACCGGCTGTAGTGCTTCGCGAGCAACTGGAACACACAACGCGGGTTCTGGAGCGTGAGGTCCTTCTTGGGGATGCCCTTTTCGTCGAGCTCATAGGCCCAGGAAGACTTGTCGTAGGAGCGTTTTTCGGCGTTGAAGCCGGAGAACAGGCCGTCCTTGAAGTCGAATTTCTCCCCGACAATGTATGAGGCGTTGGTGTAGTTTATCACGTAATCATTGAAGAATTTCTTGTTATCGAGAATATGTTTGATCATACCGCCCAAAAAGGCGATGTCCGTTCCGGACCGCAGGGGTGCGTAGATGTCGGATTTTGTCGAAGTCTTCGTGAAGCGCGGATCCACGTTGATGACCACGGCCCCCTTGTCCTTCGCCTTCATCACCCACCGGAACGAAATGGGATGGTTTTCCGCCGCGTTGCTTCCCATGATGAGGATGCAGTCCGCGTTTGCAAGGTCGATCCAGTGGTTGGTCATTGCGCCGCGTCCGTACGACTCTGCCAGAGCCGCTACAGTGGCGCTGTGTCAAATGCGGGCCTGATGTTCGATGTATACCAGCCCGAGGGCGCGAAGCATGCCCTGGTATATCCAGCACTCCTCGTTGTCCATGGCGGCGCTGCCCACCGATGCGATTCCCATGCAGCGGTTGACGACCTGGCCCTGGGCGTTCTTCTCGACGAAACTCGCATCCCGGCTCTTCTTGACCCGCTTGGCGATTTCCTGGAGCGCCCACTTCCAGTCCTTGGCGACCCACTTGTCACTGTTCGGCGCACGGTAGAGGACCTTGGTGACGCGCTTGGGGTTCTGGGCGAGCTGATACGATGAAGCTCCCTTTGCGCAAAGGGCTCCTCCATTGATGGGATGGTCCGCATCCCCTTCGGTGTAGATGACTTGACCGGTCTTCTTGTCGGTGTGGCAGATGATTCCGCATCCCACCGCACAGTAGCAGCAGATGGTGGGGGTTTCCTTGGCATCCTTGGTGCGCAGTTCCCACGTGTAAGCCTGTACCGGAGTGAGATTGAATCCCATCCCGCTCAAGGCGAGACCCGCAGTGGCTGCGCTAGAGATTTTGAGAAAATCTCTCCGTGTCAGCTTCATACTCTGCGTCCTTTCTCCTGAACTGCTCTTGCCGCGCATCACGACCGTCCGAATCCCGCAGTCATGCCGCGACGCGGTCCCCCCCGATGAGGCGGTGCCCGCCTTCAACAGGTTTCTCTCCTGTCATGAACAGGAGAGGATCGACGGGAGGCGCCCCGCCTCACGGTCACGACCGCGGCGAATTCGTCCGAACGGGATGCAATCAATCAGCCTTACGCAATCAGCCCTATGCAATCAACTCTACGCAATCAGTGCTCTGAACACTTGTAACTTCGATTCACAAACCTGAAACCGAATCATCCCTCCTTTTCTAATGTTGGATTTTTCTCAATCGTGACACCAGTATTCAAACTGCCGAAAACTTGGAATTTCAGTTCCGCAATTGGCAAAGTTCGCCGAAAAGAAACGCGACAACCATGCCCGGTGGGCTCTCGCTTTCCCGAGGCCGAGACGATGCACAATTGTTGCCGGTGAAGTGCGCGTGGCGTGCCTGTTTTATCAAAGTCACCATACTTGAGAGCCGCATCGGTGTCAATCCTTTAGGCGGGCTAAACCTTCAAGCGTGCACAAACAGCGGTCGTGCAAAGTCCGTCCCGCGCACGCACGGCGGCTGCGGTCTGCAAAGCGCCGGTCCACAGTGACTCGACGTCTGTCCCGCGCGCGGCGACTGCCAAAGATTGCGAGCGGGCGGGCAGGTGTGGAAAGAGACATGGGGAACACGCGACGAACGGAACATCCCGGCAGAGGGGACCTGTGAATTGCGGGGTTGCATATCCGCGCGGCCCCGTCACTTTGACGTCGATCATCATATCCTTTGCATTCAGCCTGGTGTAAGGTATGGATCAGAAGGGTCATCCGTTCTTTGGGCGGGAAGTGAACCTCGATATGGGCGCCAACGCAGCGCATCGGCTCCTCGAAGCAGGTGCCGCACGACATGTGAAAGGGAAAAAATGAGCAAGCTCATGCAGATCGACGTCCGGATCCAGGCCGTCTACGGCTCGGCCGGGCTGCGCGGCAATCTCCCGAACCTATCGAAGCTTTTGAAAGACCACAGGTACGACCGGGTGCTCGACGAAGAGCCCTCCCTCTACCAGATGGCGGACGTCCTTTCAAGAATTGCAAAAGACCCGGCCATCCCCGAAGGCGAAAAAAGACCGGTGCTCAAAATGGTGGGCCGCATCGTCGAGATTCGAGACACGGCCCGCGAATTACTCCTCGCCCGGAGGCTCGACGAACTGGACAAGGCGCTGTACCGGCTGGAAGACTGTTTCAAGGACCTGGAACAGGAACTCGACTAGAACTTCACGGCCATTCCCCCGGCGGCTGAACCGGTCGGCTGTCCGGCCGTTCCGCATGCCGGCGGCTCACGGTGACGTCCGGAGATCATCGGCCATGGATTTTCGGGCCGATCGTGGGCCCGATGAGGCCATGCCCGCTCTTGCACGGGACTCGATACCGGGTCGTGCGGGTCGGTTGTCCGCCGGTCACTCCCGCGCGGGAGAGAATCCGGATTTCAAGGGTTCTCGGGATACCGGTTCCCGCGGGGGTAACGTGCGGTCGGGCTATGAGCGCATGAGGCCTGCGAATCGTCCCGCTAGAACGGATATTCGAGGACAATGGTCTCGTCGCGTGCCGGTCCCACCGAAACGACCATGAGCGGAACGCCTGCCATTTCCTCCATGGCCTGCAGATATCGCCGCGTGTTGACCGGCAGGTCGACGAATTTCCGGACTGAGCCGATATCTTCCTCCCATCCGTGGAATTCTTCATAAACCGGTTCGCAGGCCTCCAGTGCGTCCAACTCGGGAGGCATGTATTCGATCTTCTTGGGACCGCAGTTATAGGATGTGACGATTTTCAGCTTCGGTATTCCCGTCAGGACGTCGAGCTTGGTGATCAGCAACCCGGACAGGCCGTTGAGGCGAATCGCCGTCTTTACCACGACCATGTCCAGCCACCCGCAACGCCTTGGCCGGCCGGTTGTGGACCCGAATTCTCCGCCCCTGGTGCGCATTCGTTCCCCGGTTTCGTCGAGCAGTTCCGAAGGAAAGGGACCTCCGCCGACGCGGGTCGTGTAAGCCTTTACCACTCCGAGCACCCTGTCGATTCTCGTCGGGCCGATTCCCGAACCGCATGCGGCGTTCCCGGCGACGGTGTTGGATGAAGTCACGAATGGATAGGTTCCGTGATCGATGTCCAAGTGGGTTCCCTGCGCCCCTTCAAAAAGGATGTTCCTGCCTTCACCGACCGCTTCCTGCAACCGTTCGGAAACGTTGTCCACCAAGGGCGCGAGCCGCTCGCCGTAGGCCAGGTATTCCTGTTCCATGGCGGCGGCATCGAGCGGTTTTTCGCCGAAGAACCGTTCCAGGAGGAAATTCTTCTCCTCGAGGTTGCGCCGGATCTTTTCTCCCAGCGTTTTGGGATCGGACAAGTCGTGAATCCTCACGCCGCATCGCGCCACTTTATCCTCGTAACAGGGGCCGATTCCCCGGCCCGTGGTTCCGATCTTCGTTTTTCCCTTCCGGTTTTCCCGGGCATTGTCCATGGCGCGGTGATAAGGCATGATGACGTGGGCGTAACGGCTGATCAGCAGGTTCTCCCGCGTCACCGGAATCCCGGCTTCGTGCAGCCTGTCCATTTCCCGGATGAGCACGCCGGGGTCGACCACCACCCCGTTGCCGATCATGCAGACTTTCCCCCTGTGCAGGATACCCGAAGGAACGAGGTGAAAAATATGCTTCTCACCGTTTACGACCAGGGTATGGCCGGCATTGTTCCCGCCCTGGAAACGAACGACGCAATCCGCCTTCTCCGTGAAAAGGTCGACGATCTTCCCTTTCCCTTCATCTCCCCACTGGCTTCCAACGATGACTACATTCGCCATGGCATTCTCTCTCTCCAGGAACACGACGTCTGCGGTTCGCCGTCGCCGGCCTTCCGCGGCTTCGGCGATCCATCTTCTGCGCGCTCAGCTCCGAGCGCAATCGAGGTCCCCTGAAACTGCTTCGGATAGGCAAAGGGGGCCGGGAATGACGTACTCGGGAAGAGTTGGGCGGCAGAACTTCCTACCAACAATCGAATTGCGGCGGTCGGCAACCGCAAAACCGGCATTGCCGGCTTTCTTCGGTGGCATGTGCCGAAGCGGGCTGAACAACATCCTCCATCACGGCTGACAAAAGGTTTGCAGGACCGATCCACAGAACTGTGTAGCGGAAAAACAACCTGCTGTCAAATAAAGTCGCAGTTCCGCAGCCGATTCGACGGCGGCACACAGCACAAACCCACGACAACCGGGGAAGCCTGAGAATGCCGTCGAAACGACGATTTTCCGCCCTTGTCCGGGCCGAACCCACGGGAAGCGAAATGCCCGTCACACGAGGCGTGTCAACGGCACGGACCGTGCCTCTCGATTTTCATGCCGGTGCAATCGGCCGTCGAGTCGGGTCCCCGTGGGCCGGTCAGAAGGTCCGGGGACCCGAGCAACGAGAACGGGCGGAAGAGATCACATGGAGCGCAATCGCCGTATGCGCTCCTCGATGGGGGGATGAGTGCTGAAGAGGTTGGCGAGTGACCGTCCGGAAAGTGGATTCACGATGAAGAGATGCGCCGTGGACGGGCTGGCGTCCTCCATGGGGTTCTGGTGCGAAGCCATGGCCAGTTTTTCCAGCGCCCGCGCAAGGGATTCCGGGTTGTGCGAGAAGGCGGCCCCGGTTTCGTCGGCGAGATATTCGCGCGACCTCGAAATGGCGAACTGTATCAGCATGGCCGCAATGGGTGCCAGGATCGCGGTAACCACCAGCCCGAGCATCCCTCCGCCTCTGTCTTCGTCACTGCCGCTGCGACCCCCGCCGAACAAGGCTCCCCACTGCGCCATCCTGGCGAGAATCATGACCACACCGGCCAAGGTCGCCGCGATTGAGCTCACCAGGATGTCGCGATTTTTCACATGAGCCAGTTCGTGTGCGAGCACCCCTCGAATTTCATCCGGCGTGAGAATGCGCCACAGGCCTTCGGTCACCGCAATCACTGCATTTTTCGGGTTTCTGCCGGTCGCGAAAGCGTTCGGCGCGGATTCCGGAATCAGGTAGACCCTCGGCATCGGCAAGTTGGCCGACGCGGAGAGCTCTCTGACAATCCGGTAAATCTGCGGGGCGTCGGCCTCAGTCAACGGCTGCGCCCGGTACATGGCCAACACGATCTTGTCCGAGAACCAATAACTGCCCACGTTCATGACGAGAGCCAAAACGAAGGCAATCATCATGCCGTGAGAACCTCCGACCGCACCCCCGATCCATATGATCAACACGGTGAGTGCCGCCAGGAGAACTGTCGTGCGAAACCTGCTTCCCATATAGAAAACCTCCTTGAGCGACGGCGTCCGGCGAGCCTGAGGCTCTTACCGGGACACCGGACGGAATCCGCCCGTCTGTCGTTCGATCATCGATCTCCCCCCGTCCGGGGAAACACCCGGACGATCATCCCGGTTCCGTACCTGGCAAGAGGGGATTCCCACAACCCCCGGTCGGCGTCACTCCGAACGAACTTCAACCTTGTGGGCGGTGCCGCGGTGCGGTGCCTGCCTAGGGATCTCGACGGACAAGACCCCGGCTTTCAGTTCGGCGCCGATGGATTCGGTGAGACAATCGCCGGGAATGGCAAACACCCTGCGAAAGGATCCATAAGGCCGTTCCCGGTGACACCGGCAGGCTGATGCCGGCGCGTCCTCAATCGAAATTTCCCGCTTTCCCCTTATCACCAGCCTGTTATCGGCAACTTCAACCGTGAGCTCCGACTCGAGCACTCCGGGCAGGTCGATGAAAAAACGGACCGCATCTTCCCGTTCCGTAACGTCCGCAGACGGCTCCCAATCCACGGGAGCGGTTTCCATATCCGGAGATTGCTCATTCTCAGGCTTGAAGCTCTCCGCATAAAGCGCGTCCATCCGTCGCTTCATTTCAGCAAGCTTGTTCAGCATCGTGTCTCTCACCACATCACTCTCCCGGGGAAATCACACTCAAGCGCGGGCTCCCGTGCGTCCGGCTCCGCCCGTGACGTCAGCGGTGAACCCGCGACCGTACGGCGACCTGCAACCGCCGGAGCCCGCCCTCCAAATAAGACTCATTGGTATGTATATATACCATACCCAACAATAGAGGAACACCGCGTCAATTGCCCCGCAAACCCCGGTTCATGTACAAACTAAGAGAGCGCCTCGGGGCTGTCAAGACGGGCCGAACGGCCTCGATGCCTTGCCGGGAAAGGGCTCGGCGACTATGATTCCATACACGGCGCCCCCGATTTATTATTGTGGTCGGAATGCCGAACGTGATAGTGTCGCAAGGTCAGCGGCTACGCGTGTCGAGGATCGATAATGCTTCAATAATACAGAGGATGGCAGAAAGGCGGCGGAACCGATGCGTTATTCGAAATACTTTATCCACACACTGTTCGAAGTCCCCAAGGAAGCGGAGACCCCATCGCATATCCTGCTTCTGCGCGGCTCCTACATTCACCCCGTGGCGGCGGGAGTCTATTCATTGCTGCCCCTGGGACACCGGGTCGCCGAGAAGATAAAGGCCATTCTGCGCGAAGAACTGAACGCCATCGACGGGCTTGAGGTCACCATGCCGGTTCTCAACCCGGCCGAGCTTTGGAAGAAGTCGTCACGGTACTACGATATCGGCCAGGAGCTTTTCCGGATCAAAGACCGCAAAGACAGGGAATTCGTTCTGGCCATGACTCACGAGGAAGTGATCACCGATATTGCGAGGCAGTTTTTGCGCTCATACCGTCACCTGCCCGTTATGCTTTACCAGATCCAGACGAAAATCCGCGATGAGGCGCGTCCGAGAGCCGGATTGCTCCGGGTTCGGGAATTCTTCATGAACGACGCTTACAGCTTTCATCCCGATTTTGCCGATCTGGACGCCTACTATCCGAGGATTTTCAACGCCTACCTGAGGATATTCACCCGGTGCGGGTTGACGACCGTGCCCATCGAGGCCGATTCGGGCATCATGGGCGGAACGGGTTCGCACGAGTTCATGCTCGAATCCCCCAACGGCGAAGACCGGTTCGTCGTGTGTACGCAGTGCGACTATCGGGCCAACACCGAAAAGGCGCAGGGCCTGATTCCCCCGGTGAAGTATTCGGGCGATGCTCCGCCCCCGATGGAAGCGGTTCCCACGCCGGGGATAAAAACCATCACGGCTCTGATGCGCTTTTTCGACTGTTCCGAAGACCGCATCCTCAAGACCGTGGCCTATGAAGCCGACGGCGAACTGGTTTTGGCGGTCATAAGAGGAGATTCTTCCGTTTCCGCTACCAAGCTCGCCAACCACCTGAAGGCCGTCAAGGTGGATCTTGCTCCTGAAGCAAGTCTTGCAGACAGGGGGCTGCATGCCGGGTTCCTCTCCCCGGTGGGCCTGCACGGTGTGAAGATCGTGTGCGACGCCTCGGTGACGGGACCGGCGCCCTTTGTTGCGGGTGGGAACGCGCCCGACGTCCATTACAGAAACGTCGTCTGCGGGCGCGATTTCACGCCCCTCGATGCGGCCGATCTCGCGGAGGTGCGCGAAGGCGATCGTTGCACCCGGTGTGCCGAGGGGGTTCTGCGTATCCGGCGGGGTATCGAACTGGGGCACACGTTCAAACTGGGCACGAAATACACTGCCGCGGAAAGCATGGACGCCGCGTATCTCGATGCCGCGGGGAATCAGCAGCGTGTGGTCATGGGATGCTACGGCATAGGCGTTGAGCGGCTGATGGCGTCCGCGGTGGAGCAGTGGCACGACGAGGGCGGCATGAGCTTTCCGTACAGCATCGCGCCATTCCAGGTGATTCTCTGTTCACTGGGCAGGAAACCCGAAATCCTGGAGGCGGCGGAAGCACTCTATGAACAACTTGGCGTCCACTATGACACCATTTATGACGATCGTGACGAATCTCCGGGAGTGAAACTCAAGGACGCGGACCTGCTGGGGATCCCCGTCCGGGTCGTCGTCAGTCAGAAGTTGCTGCAAAAGGGTGAAGTGGAAATCAAGGTCAGGCGAACCGGCGCCGTGATCATTTGCCCCCGGGATGAGCTGCTGGAAACCTTGGAGCGGATCGTCGCCGACCTGCAGCCTTCGTTTGAAGGCTTGCCGTTCATGGTGGAATAGTCCGCCCAGGTCCTGGAGTGACCGTCGGGAGCGGTTTTCTCGCCCGGTTTCGAGTAAAGATTCGGTTCTTTTTCCGTTCCATCGATTGCGGATTATCTCGCGGTCATCGGGAAAACCGGGACGCTCACGATGCGGTCGGTGGCCGCGGATTCGCGGAATGTGCCGCGTTGTTCCCGGCCATGCGGCAAATGAAAACCCCGATCGGGAGCCAAACCAATGAGTCGATCAATCGGATTTCTCCAGCTTGCGGTCGCCATGACCATAATGTTTGCCGCCGGAGCGGCGGGTGCGCAAATGAGCGGTCCGGACCGCCAGGCGCGATTCGATGTCCTGGATACCGACCACGACGGCAGGGTCAGTCACGACGAATTTGTTTCGGATGCGAAGAGACGGGCGGAAAGGCTTTTCGGCAGGTTTGACACCGACGGTGACGGGTATTTCACCGGCGATCAACTGGACAAAGCCCGAAAAGACGCCGCGGAGCGCCGGGGCAAAGTGCCCCCCAGAGGGGGGCAGCCCCGGTTCCAGGGTATGGATGCCAGCCGTGACGGCAAGGTGTCTCATGACGAGTTCATGTCCGGTTCAGCGGTGCAGGCCGAACGGGGGTTCCGGCGGATGGACGTCGACGGCGACGGGTACCTCAGCCGGGAGGAGTTTCTGAGGGCGCGTGCGCAGAAGCCGAAACGGCTGGATGACCGCTCGGAGCCGCCGGTCCGATAAACGCGCCTGACCGTGCCGAGTCGGTCAGATCAATTCAGCCACGATGATTTCTTTGGTCCGCGGAGTCACTTTGACCCGATCGTCGAGCCTGCGGCCGACCACCCAGCAGATCTTCTCCCCGTCGCACAGAAGGGGAATCCGACGGCGCTCGGAACGGGGGATCTTGGAATCGGTGAAGAAGTCCTGGAGCTTCTTTGTGCCGTGCAGTCCGAGCGGGCGAAAACGGTCGCCGGGTTTCCACGATCTGATGGTCATCGGCCAGCGGATTGCGTCCGCGTCCATGTGAGCGGTGTTCGGCACCGGGGTCGGCAAGGCCGCGCTCCCCGGTTTCGCGGAAACCTCCTTCCGGATATCGATAGTCATCCCCGCGTAATCGTAACGTCCCGGAGCAGGGACGATGAGACGCCCCGCCGCCGGCACCACAGGGCCGGCGCCGTCCGAGGCGAGTGCCAGAAAAATGCGGTGTCCCTCCGCGACGGCTCTCAAGCCCCCCGGAAGATGGATTTCCTTCCCCGAAGCATCGGTTGCGGCAAGCCTGCACAGGGCCAGAACGTGCGCCGTGGAAATCCCCATGAGATGCCCTCGGAACCGCTCGACGGCGTGGCGGAACACCCGCCTTTGCAGGGCGGGATGAAGGGCGCGGAGCGCCTCGCGATCCAGTTCGATGCGCTCGGAGGTTTCGGACGGGCAGGCTTGCGGCCACATGGCGCGCATTCGGTCCGACCACCAGGATTCCTCTTCGGCGACCAGTCGGGCGTGGCGAGAGAGCGTCCTGACCAGGTGGGGATGGAAGTGCTTTTCGAGGAGCGGGAGCACTTGAAGTCTCAGCACGTTGCGCCGGCAAACGGGTTCCAGGTTGGAGGAATCTTCACGGAACGGGATTCTCAGGTCGTGAAGGTATTCCAGGATTTCCGCCCTGGCGGCAAACAACAGCGGCCGGATCACGCCTTCATGCCCGAGAGGGCGCATCCCCTCCATGCCCGACGGCCCGACCCCCCGCAACAACCGAAGCAGGACCTCCTCGGCCTGATCGTTGGAGGTATGCCCCAGGGCGATCCGCTGTGCGGCGCACTGGTCGAGGGACCGCCGGAAAAAACGGTGCCGGCGCTCCCGTGCGGCCATTTCCATGGAAACCCCACGTCCCTGTCGATACCGACGCACGTCTTCTTCTGCGCAGATGATTGGCAGTTCCATCTTCTCGGCCACAGACCGCACGAAGACGCGGTCGGCGTCCGATTCCGCGCCGCGCAGCCGGTGGTTGAAATGAAGGACGGAGATTCGGCCGATGGCGAGGGATTCCCGTTGGTGAGCGAGCAGGTGAAGCAGGGCGATGGAATCCGGGCCTCCGGAAACGGCGACGAGCACATGGTCCCCACCGGAAATGAGGCCGTGCCGAAGGACGAAATCAGTGAGGCGATTGGGAAGCGAATGCTGCACGCCGGCTCGCTTTGGAAAGTGGTGCCAGACTGAGTGTTGGGCGGGGTACCCCCGCCCCGGACTTGCGGAGGCTGCCGTCTCCGATGGAGACAAACGACTCGATCTCAGGTCGTCTCGCAGTCGATCGTCCTGGGGGGGTGTCCTCCGGCATCGGGTTCTGCACCCGCGGATCGGGGAGGTTCGGACGTCAGCAGCGGAACGCTTTCCTTCCATTTCTTGCCGTTGATCAGCAGCTTGCCTTCGCTGTTGAGGACCGTGTTGTCGTCCAGGATGATGAGGCCAAACCGCTCGGCGACGTCGGCCCGGTACTGGTATTCCATGGAGCGTTTCCGCAACTGGAAATTCAGGACGATGAGAATCAACGCAAAAATGGAAACCACGCCCAGCAGAATGGCCGCCGAAATGAGAAAAATCTTGACCGACTTCTCTCCCACGCTGCCCACGAAGGACATGATCACGTCCAGCTTGTAAAAAAATCCGACGGCGACTCCCAACAACAGCAGCAGGGCGAGGAACGGGAGTTGGCGCAAGAGGGTCACCATCCTGTTGAGCTTATAGATGCGGTCGGATTTGTCGTCGGTTTCGTCGGTCGCCCCGCCCGGGACGGCGGGGGCCGAGTCCTTCGGGTCACCGAAATACTTGTTGAACCCGACGATGACCACTCCCACCAGAAACGTGACGGCCACGGGCACAAGGAAGGCCACCACGAAATAGACCCTCCAGGGGAAGGTCGCTTCGACGTTCCCGAACCGATCCCGGGCTCCGTCTCCCAGTTGGTACAGCCAGCAGATGATGAGAATGAGCAGCTCGATCCATCCAAGAAAGTAAAGATATTTCCTGAACAGCTCCTTGCGCTCGGCGTCATCGAAGAGTGCGGCGATACCCCCTGATGACCGGTCGGTGCTCTCGGCCTTTTTCATGCTTCCGTTCCTGCCCGCATTTTCTTTTATTTTGACATCTGCTCAGAAATACTTGATATCCAGTTGCAGGCAGGATAACAAATGCCGCCATGAGGGTCAACCGGGTTATGCCCCGTTATGGGGCGGTCCGGCGATTCTTCGTTCTTGAACATGTCATTGAAGCGCAAGTATCGAAGGAAACGTTTCGGATCGGCCGGCACTTGCGGCGCCGTCGTCTTTTTGCCGGGGTGCGCGGCAGCCCGTCTCGTTCGGAATGCAGAAACAGGAGGAAGCGATGTCCGGCAGTCCCGATCTGGTCCTGGAAACCGATTTCCCGGGTTTGAAACTGCTCAACCGCGGGAAAGTGAGAGACATCTACGACTTGGGCGATTCTCTCCTGATTGTCGCCACGGATCGCATTTCCGCGTTTGACGTGATCATGCCGAATCCCGTGCCGGACAAAGGCAGAATCCTGACGCGAATCACCGAGTTCTGGCTGCGTTTTTTGAGTGATGTGACGGAAAACCACCTGATCAGCAGCGACGTCTCGCGGTATCCGGAGCAGTGTCGGCCCTATGAACGGGTGCTGGCGGGGCGCAGCATGTGGGTAAAGAAGGCCCGGGTCTTCCCCGTGGAATGCATCGTGAGGGGGTACCTCGCCGGCTCGGGGTGGGAAGACTACCGGAAAACCGGACAGGTGTGCGGCATTGCCCTGCCCGCCGGCCTCCAGGAAGCACAGCAGCTTCCGGAGCCTATTTTCACCCCTTCGACGAAGGTGACTCTGGGCGAGCACGACGAGAACATCTCTTTTGACGCGATGGCGGCGGCCATTGGGGAAGATATGGCGCAGGGGGTTCGGGACGTCACCATAAAGGTATATTTGAAGGCTTCCTCCTACGCAAGGCAGCGCGGGATCATCCTGGCCGACACCAAGTTCGAATTCGGCCTGGTGGATGGACGTTTGACGCTGGTGGACGAAGTCCTCACGCCCGATTCAAGCCGTTTCTGGCCTGCCGATCGATACCGGGTCGGGAGCAGTCCGGAGAGTTTCGACAAGCAGTACCTGAGAGACTACCTGGTCCGCAGCGGATGGAAGAAGACCGACCCGCCGCCGGTGCTGCCGCCGGACGTCGTCGAGAACACCCGCAAGCGTTACCTGGAAGCGCTGGAACGGCTGTCCGGCCATGGGTTGGAAGGCTGATATGAAAGGTTCCCACTCGCCGGTGGAGCTCGAGAGCGTGGATTTTTCCGAGCGCACCTTCGCCATTCGCCGTTTCAGTCCCTCCGATGCGCTTCATCGGTCCCTGGACCGTCACGGCATCCTGAATCCCCCATGGGTTCTGAGCGAACGGGCCGGACGGTTCATCATCGTGGACGGCTTCAAACGGCTGGAATGGGCTCGGGATCGTCAGCTGCAAAGTGTTGACTGCATGGTCTTCCCGGCGGATTCAGACCGCGCGGCGCTCATGCTGAACCGAATCGAAGCCCGGCTTTTCGGACCTTCGCCCAATGCCGCGGAGAAAGCACAGATCGTTTCCAAGCTGGCGTGCCATGTGCCGTCGGAACGACTGCCCCGTGAGCTTGCGGGAATGCAGGGGCTCGTGTCGCATCCGGGCGCGGTTGAAGCCTGGCGCCGGGTGGCCGATTCCGGCGGGGCGCTTCTGCCGGCGCTCGGCGCCGAGGAAATCGGCGAGCGGGCGGCACTTGAAATCGTGAAATGGGATGAGGCGGACCGGAATGCGATGATTGCGCTGCTCAAGATATTGCGTTGCAGTTCGAGCATCCAGTTGGAGATTGTCGAGCGGGTGGATGAGATCTCGCGGCAGCAGGGTCGCAGCAGGCGGGAAGTCCTTCATGAAGGCGAGCTCACCCGGATTGCGGCCGATCCCGGGGCAAACCGCCGGCAGAAAACTCAGGAAATCAGGGAAGTGCTTCGGCGTTGGCGATTTCCGCGTTTGAGCGCGAGGGCGGACCGATTCGCCGAGGAACTCGTGGATGCCTCGCTCCCCGGGGGGATTGAAGTCGTGCCCCCGCCGTCGTTCGAAGGGGAGGACTGGCAGCTCAGAATCGGCTTTTCGGACCCGGAGCAGCTGCGCATACGCCTGGAAGCGGTGGAACGGTTTGCCCGGTCCCCGAACCTGGTTCGACTGATGCGCCGCGATGTCCCGTGTTGCAGGAAATGAACGGGGACGGCCGTGCCGTCGACGAAAGGGGTCTGTGTCCGAATCCATGAAATCCATGGCCCTCAAGCCGCCCGGAAAAATCGTGATCGAAGCGGACGTCGCTCATAGCCCGCTGGCTGAAACCCTGAGACAAAACCTGCCCCACGCCGGGGTGAGCGTCGTGGATCGCGTGCCGGAGAAAGCCGTCCACGATCCGGATGTGCTGGAAGTGGTCCGGTTCAGGGGCCGGTTCCTCAAATCCTGCCCCGGAACCCGCCAGTACAACTGCTGCGGGTATCGCATCCTCCACTTCGGCCTGCAGTGTTCGCTGGACTGCACCTACTGCATCCTTCAGGCCTATCTCAATCAGCCGAACCTGAGGCTTTTCGGGAACACCGATGATCTCTTCGAGGAGCTCGCGGCGGAAATCGACACGCATCCCGTACAGCTCTACCGAATCGGGACCGGGGAATTCACGGATTCGCTTCTGCTGGACCCGTGGACCGGCTTTTCCCGCCCGACGGTACGGTTTTTCGCCTCGCGCGCCAACGCCGTCCTCGAGCTGAAGACGAAAACCGATTACATTGGAAATCTTCGGGACTTGGATCATCGTGGACACACCATCGTGGCGTGGTCCCTCAACGCCGAAAGCGTGCGTCGGCGCGAAGAAGCCAAATCGGCCACGCTGCGGCAGCGCTTCGACGCCGCGCGAACCTGCGCCGAGCTTGGATACGCCCTGGCTTTCCATTTCGACCCGATGCTCGAATTTCCTCGCTGGAAAGAAGAGTACGGCGAGACGCTGGCGCGGTTGTTCGACGCGGTCGACCCGGCGCGCGTCGTGTGGATCAGCCTCGGCGCCTTCCGGTTTATGCCGGAGCTGAAGTCCTCCATCCGTTCCAGGCATCCCGGCAGCCGCATCACCTGCGGTGAATTCATCCCGGGACTCGACGGAAAGATGCGCTACTTCAGGGACATCCGTGTGGAGATGTATTCTTTCATGGTGGATCGCATCCGGTCGTTCGATCCCGAGCTGTGCGCGTACCTGTGCATGGAGGGAAACGACATCTGGCGCGACGCCTTCGGTTTTACGCCGGCCGAGCGGGGCGGTCTGGACGCGATGCTCGACCGGGCCGTGCTCCAACGGATGAAAGTCGGGGCGACCCTTTAATTTCCCGGCGAAATACAAGCTTTTGTTTTCCTTTTGAGCGCAACTTTTGTTATGAGAATTGCGCATTTTGTGACAATGATTGGCCAAGGATTGCGAGTGACGGCGGACGGGCTGTGCGGCGTCGGCGCGGGCCGGTGACCGGCAGGCCGTTGAGAGTATCATGGCGCCCACCGGCATGGGCGAGGTGGCTGTAGTGCAAGGGCGAACGGAGGAAGTGCATGGATTTTCAATTCACCGATGAACAACGCATGATCAAGGAAACGGTTTACAAATGGGCTGTCAACGAGCTCGGGCCGCTGCAGGAGAAAATCGACGACGAAGACTGGTTTCCACCGGATTTTTTCAAGAAGTGCGCGGAAATCGGGATCCTGGGGATCACCATTGACGAAAAATACGGAGGCCTCGGCGGCGACGTGCTGATGCAGACCCTGGCGGTCGAACAAATGAGCCGCATTTGCCCGGCGCTCGGCATGACCTACGGCACGCACTCCAATCTTTGCATGAACAACATCCACAGAAACGCCTCGGATGCGTTGAAGGAAAAATACCTGCCGTCCATGGTGGCGGGCGAGAAGATCGGCGCTCTGGGACTGACCGAACCCAACGCGGGGTCGGACGCCATGGGACTTCGGACCCGCGCGGTGAGAAAGGGCGACAAGTACATCTTGAACGGGACCAAGATGTTCATCACCAACGGGCCGGTTGCCGACGTACTATTGGTTTATGCGAAGACGGACCCGGAAAGAGGGGCCAAGGGGATCAGCGCATTCATCGTGGAAAAGGAGTTTCCCGGCTACAAGGTGTCGCGAAAACTCAGAAAATGCGGCATGCGCGGTTCACCGACCGGGGAACTGGTGTTCGAGGACTGCGAGGTCCCGGCCGAAAACCTGGTTGGGGAGGAGAACAAGGGAGTGAACGTGGTGACCAGCGGCCTGGACATAGAACGCATCGTGCTGGCGGGGGGGTCCCTGGGCATGGCTCAACAGGCTCTGGATTATTCCATCCGGTATTCCGTCGAACGCGAGCAGTTCGGCCGGCCGATTGCGAGCTTCCAGATGATCCAGCAGAAACTGGCCGACATGTACGCTCGCACCGAAGCCGCGAAGCTGCTGGTCTACAAAGCCGCCCAGGTGGCCCGGAATTCTCCGCGAGGCGGGAAGGGCACCGAATTGACCAAGCTGGCGGCCGCCGGCATCCTGTTTGCGGCCGAGACGGCCACGTGGGTTTGCGATCAGGCGGTGCAGATACACGGCGGGTATGGGTACTGCCTGGAATTCCCGGTGCAAAAGCTGTGGCGGGATGCGAAACTCTACGAAATCGGCGCGGGAACGAGTGAAATCCGGCGCCTGATCGTGGCGAGGGAACTGACGCGGGAGGAGTTCGCCCGCAAGTCGAACCGGTAGGAAGGACTCGAGCCGGGATGCCGTCGGTTGGATGTGCCTTCCAGGCGAGCCAACGAAGACCCGGGTTGCGGAGCGATGCCCGCTCCGTCGATTTAGCCATAATTCTTTGACGTTACGAGAATAATGGTGTAGATGTTTTTCTCCCGCACCGCCCTGCCGGTCTGCGGCTGGGAACAGACCCCGCCCGTCCCGTCCATGACGGAGGAAACAGGTTACTTGATCGTACGCGGCTTGGCATGACTCGATGGGGAAGAGGCAAACAACATGGAATATGGACTGAGGCGGTACGAGGCGACTCGAAGGCTTACCTGGTTCGTTTTCTTTCTGCTCTGCCTTGCGTTGGCGAGTTCCATGGCCGACTGGTACGAAGCCAACCACCCGCAGGCGAGTCTATCGCTTCAGTCCCCGCCTCAGCAGACGGAACGGCTCGGAGCAGGCTCGGGCGCCCGGGACAAAGCGGCTCCCGCAGTCCCGGTCGTGCGTCCCGAGGAACTCAAGTCGGCTGACTTTTGGACCCGGTGCCGTTGGATCGGGCTGGAGCCGATGGGCTGGCTTTTGACCTACATCGCCTGTGTGGCGGTGCTGTTTCTGGCGGGCCGATTGCTGTGGCTTCTGGTTCAATTCGGCGGAGAGATCATGGTCAAGAGGATGCTGACCGGGACGATCCGGCCGGGCGCCTCCAAGCCGAACCCGTTGACCTCGAAGCTGCCGCCCAGCCCGGAGCGGCTGTTCCCGGCCGAGCGCCTCAGGACCAAGGTCGACTTTCTACCTCTGCAATTGTTCTTCCACCCTTTCCAGCGCCTGAAGCTCATGCTTGTCAAGACGCCCCGTTCCACGCTCTCCTCCGCGGAGTTGATGGAAAAGGAACGAAGAATCGTCGAAACCGACTGGCAAATCCTCTACAACTCCTGGGCGCCGTTCCGGTGGCTTCTGTGGTTCCTCCCCGCCCTGGCGCTGGCCCAGACGTGCTGGATGCTGTATCTTTACCTCCAGCCGGCGTTGACGGGGCAGAAGGAAATACAGGAGATTTTCGGCTACGTGCTGCACAGCCTGGTGCCCCTGATCCAGGCGATCCTGCTGGCCATCGTTTTGAAGCTCGCATCGACCCTGCTGATGCGGATCGAGGATCTCTACCTCTCCAACGTGGACGCCATGCTCTACGACCAGTTCATCTCTCAACTGCCCTTTCAGAGCAGCGACACCGTCATCATGCTGGAGGCGCTGCAACATCATTTCAACGAGATCAACGCCACATTGCGGCGCATCGAGCATTCGTTCATTCCTGAAGAGAAGGAAGCCCGGGAGGAAAGCACGTGAAGCCGGGGGACAAGGCGAATCTGATCGGGCCGGTGGTGCGCGGGTGGCTCGAACGCCATCCGGCTTTCTCCGCAAGTCCCCTGGGCGACTGGGGAGAACTGGTCGGGGAGCAGGTGGCCAGGTATTCGCGGCCCAAATCGCTCAAAAACAAGGTTCTCGTCGTGGTCGCATTCGATTCCATCTGGAAACACCACCTGGAATTGAATCGCCATGCGGTGATGGAGAAGATCAACGAGAACCGCCGGGAGCCTTTGGTCGAGGAGATGATCGTTCGGGTCGGCGGGGTGCCCGAATCCGACCCGGTACTGAACCCGGCCTACGTGCAGCTCGCCAAACTGAAGACCACGCGCAATCGGGGCAGGAAATACGAAAAAACGCCCGTCCGTCCGCTCGCCCCCGAAGAAAAAGCCCT
>OFEK01000303.1_pt1 | contig 60342 bp, 56 predicted proteins | sample 1521131 | NCBI WGS metagenome assembly OFEK01 (sample SAMN05720209, study PRJEB24109) | activated sludge metagenome | isolation source: Anaerobic digester | place: China | collected 2015-12-16 | reverse complement strand
ACCGGGCCGATCGTCATCGCAGCGGTCGACTTCGGGAGGAAGGGGGAGGATACGGTGGGGGTGTTCAGGAACGGCGTATGGTATCTGGATAAAGACAACGATGAAATCTCCGACATTACCCTCACCTTAGGCTTGGCTGGAGATAGGCCAGTATCAGGAGACTGGAGCGGAGACGGAAAGGATACCGCAGGGATATTCAAAGACGGGTTATGGAATCTGGACGACAACAATGATGGGATCGCTGACTTAACCATATACTACGGAATGGCTGGAGATATTCCAGTAACAGGAGATTGGAACAAAGACGGAACCAACACGATTGGCGTCTTCAGACCATCTAGTCGACAGTTTATACTGGATTACAACAATGACGCCGTTCCTGATACACGAATCAACTACGGCCTTTCTAGCGACATTCCAATAACAGGAGACTGGAACAAGGACGGAACCGACACGATTGGCGTCTTCAGACCATCTAGTCGACAGTTTATACTGGATTACAATAACGATGCCGTTCCAGATGCACGCATCACCTACGGCCTTTCTAGCGACATTCCAATAACAGGAGATTGGAACGGGGACGGAACCGACACGATTGGCGTCTTCCGACCATCTAGTCGACAGTTTATACTGGATTACAATAACGACGCCGTTCCAGATGCACGAATTACCTATGGCCTTTCTAGCGACATTCCAATAACAGGAGATTGGGCCTAGACTATTAGAAGAGATATGTGGATGGCGATTTCAGTCGCCAAAAGATGGTGAGGGAGCTTTAGCATGGAGTTCAGCTTCCTAACATCCCAATGGGAGGGACCCAAAAGATCGGCGTCTCCCCCCAACCTTCATCTTTTTCGGCTTCATGTTTTTCGTTGCCTTAAATCGATCCCCAAAATCGAATCCCCTCTACAAATATTAAACTAACGAATTATAGTTTTATTTATGTCATAAAAGATTAATATACCTTATTTAGATACTGGTCATCCAAGAGACTAAGACAATATAGTTGGAGGCGAGGTCTATTAATATACTCGTAACGGGATGTGCAGGATTTATAGGCAGCCATATAGTGGAACGGCTCTTGTTATACGGGCATGAGGTCATAGGCATTGATAATTATGATTCGTATTATGATCCACAAATAAAAAGGAGAAATGTAGCCCCATTCATCGCCGATGATAATTTCATTTCAATTGAAGGAGACATTAGAGACGAAGAACTCATATGCAAAATTTTAGAAAATATAGATTGCATTTTTCACGAAGCTGCACAGGCCGGGGTTAGAGCTTCTGTTGAGGATCCTATGAAGTCACATGAAATAAACGCAACAGGAACTTTAAAATTATTAAAAGCAGCTTTAGATTCTGACGTCAAAACATTTGTGTATGCTTCATCCTCATCAGTTTATGGTAGAGTTCGATATCTTCCTTTTGACGAAGAACACCCCAAATCTCCTGTATCTCCTTATGGTATATCAAAACTTATAGCAGAGTATTACTGCAATATCTTCTATGAATTATATGGGTTGAAGACTACGTCATTGAGATATTTTACGGTCTATGGACCAAGAATGAGACCCGATCTTGCAATAAATATTTTCACTCAATGTGCGCTCAGAAATAGGACAATAGAAATATTCGGAGATGGACTCAGAACTCGTGATTTTACATTTATCGACGATGTAGTTGATGCTAATATTTTAGCAATGAATGACAAACGTGGTGTTTATAATATTGGCAGTGGGAACAGTATATCCATAAGGGATCTTGCTGACCATATTATAAGATTAACTAAAAGTTCATCTAAACTAAAATTTTTAAGCCCTGCTAAGGGGGACTCTGAGCATACGATGGCTTGCATTAAAAGGGCCGAGGATAGACTGGGCTGGAAACCAAAAGTAGATATAAATAAAGGTCTAGAAAGGTATGTTAAGTGGGCGACGAAAGAGAGGAATGATGATTAATGATATCTGTGGTGATCCCCGTATATAATGAAGAAGAAAATATAGTCGAAATGCATAGAGAATTGAGATCCGCCCTTCAAAAGATCAACGATGATTACGAAATTATATACATTGATGACGGATCCACTGACAAATCGTTTGAAGAATTAATTAAAGTTCGCAGAGGAGAGGATAATGTAATAATTATTAAATTCAGAAAGAATTTTGGTCAAACTGCCGCCATGAGTGCTGGATTTGATCATGCTAAAGGGGACATTGTTATAACCATGGATAGTGACCTTCAAAATGATCCTTCCGATATACCCAAAATGATAGAAAGAATGGAAGCAGAAGATTATGATGTTATTTGCGGTTGGCGCTTTAAGAGAAGGGATTCTTTTGCAAAAAGAGCCGTTTCGAAATTTTCAAATTTTTTGAGAAGAACTCTGGTTAGAGGACCAGATGTTCACGATTCGGGTTGTACTCTTAGGGTATATAAAAAATGCTGTTTAAGTGGACTAGATCTATACGGTGAGATGCACCGTTATATTCCCAATATATTGAATTGGAAAGGATATAAGATTGGGGAGATTAAAGTCAATCATCGGAAGAGATCCCGCGGGGTCACTAAATACAATTGGAGGAGAGTTGTAAAAGGCTTCCTCGATTTGATCATAGTAGCTTTTTGGCAGGAGTTCTCATTTCGACCCATACACGCTTTTGGACTTTTGGGTATGATCTTAGGCATATTAGGACTGATCATCGGGTCGTATTTAGTAGTTCAGAGATTATTTTTCGGTGAAGCGTTAACGGAAAGACCTTTATTTATGGGATCTATTTTTATGGTAATAATTGGTGTACAGTTTTTTGTCACCGGCATTCTAGCAGATATAATGATAAAGACGTATTATCGCCAGAGCAAGGAGAAAAATTACCTGATTGAGAAGGTGATATAATGGATAAACATAAAAAGAAAGCTTTTGGCGAATATGATAATATCGGTGAATATCATAAAGAAATAGATGATAACTGGAAATATTATCCAATATATATTACTAAGATGGAATACGTCGAGGCCTATCTCGGAAAAAAAGGTGCCAATAAAAGGATCCTTGATGTAGGTTGTGGAGAGGGGGTTTTAGTTGAGAAATACTATAAGGAAGGAATGGATATAATAGGATTAGATAAATTTTATTCGTCAGATTTTATTATACGGGGCGATATCACAAAAATGCCTTTTAAATCTGAAAGATATGATTTAGTCCTATGTTTAGATGTCATCGAACATCTAAATTTCGATGAACAAGAAAAAGCTCTAATAGAAATTCGAAGAGTATTAAGAGATGATGGGCACTTATTGATTGCGATCCCGAATCTCGCACATTTTGCATCCAGAATCTCATTTTTATTGACTGGGAATCTTATTCGAACTTCGAATATTGAGCGACACAAAGGAGATAGGCCAATTAACGAATATGTAAAATTGCTCAGAATAAAAAAGTTTGAAATTATAAAAAGGAAAGGCTTGTTCCCAACTTTTCCAATTTCGTCTGTATTAACATATTGTTTTCCTGGTAAGGTTGTGCGGTTACATAGAATCCTCAATAAGTTATTTGCGTATCCTAATTTTTGCTTTTTGAACATTATAATTGCAAGAAAAGCTTCTTCGGTCCAGCAGACGCTGAGCGATGATCTATAGATTAATGCTGGTAGATTCAATAAGACCTCGAATTCTTAAGCCGTGCTCCAATGGATACAAGTCCAGTTAATCCCAGAAATATAAAATAAGAAATAAATATTATATGTATTGCAAACCCCGTGGCTATCGCCGCCTCCTTCGGAAGCCCTACGGCTACAAAGGCGATCGCCCAGAGCCCCTCATAGACGCCAAATGACCCGATGCTAGGAACCGGCGCGATGCTGGTGAATATCGCGAAGGTGGTCCCCAAGACGATCAATGCGAAGGTCAGCTCAAGGCCCAACCCCCAGAGGAGGATGTAGTACATAAGATATTGAGAGGTCCATATGCCTAGGGAGATCGTTATCACCAGAAAAAGGACCTTCCTATTTCTGACCGCCTCGATCCGCCCTTCCGCCACTCTCAGCCCATTTATCGATCGGCGGATGACATCCACGCTATCCAGGTTGAACCTCATGGTCAGTCTATGGAGCGCCTCTACGGAAGATCTCCCGCCGATGACGAGAACAAAGAAGGCTAAGACCACCACAGCCCCCGAAAGGGCGATCGCCGAAAGAAGTCCCGAGATCATTCCCGGGAGCTCCCCGGCCAGGACCACGGCGGCGAAGAAGAAGATCGATATGGATATCAGGTCCATCATCCTCGCCAGCACCAGGGTGGCGGCGCCGTCCACGAGGCTCTTTTTGTGTAGCTTTTTCAGCAGGTAGATGTAGGAGAGCTCTCCTGTCCTCGCAGGCATGATCCCGTTCATCATGTTGTGGACGCATACTATAGCGAATAGGTCCGCCACCCTTACCTCCTTATTTAGGAGTACGTTGAACCTGAGGGCTCGAAATAGATAGCATGAAGCGTACGCTCCAAGGCCCAGGAGGACGTATCCAGGGTCGATGCTCTTCAAGGTCGTCAGAAGGTCGGCGAACTCTACGCGGGAGAGGAGCAGGGCTAGCAGGGCGGAGGTGACAATGAAGGCGGAGGCCTTGGCGAAGTGTAGGTAGGTCAATTGTGATGCTCCTTGAAGAATGATCCTAGATGAATATCTAGATTGTTCGTACCTATCAGGATTGTGATCTCAAACGATGATAAAGGGAACTATTTGGTTGGATGTATAATATCCATCCCCTTCCTTTGAGACGATCTTAATTGTGAAGTTGTGAGGGCCCTCATCCAATATCGAAGAGGCGAACGAGGCCCTAAATCCAGAATATCTGAAGTTCTTGTTATCATAGGCCTTTGCCACATCAGGCCTATCAAGACCGTATATAGTAGGGATATTTAGCTCATCACCTATCGTGATGAAGACCGCTTTCGCCGGGCTGTTTGCGTGCTTATCTACGGCCCAGCCGGTTATATCGAAGGTGTCTTCGTTTACTTTATCGATAACGATAGATCCAGTCTGGAGGTGTATCGCCTTCTGGTTTAGCCTGTCTATATAGCTATATGTACCTACATTAAATTTAGAATATTCATTTATATTTATGCCGTCTTTTGCAAAAACATTTAATTTATATTTCTCAAGCTTAGCGGCTCTTTCTCGAACCACTGAAGCGTGAGGATGCAATTTCTCTAAATTTATATCAGGTTGGATCTGGTAATTTTCTAAGTAATATTGCATGGCTACTCCACCGATGTGCTGGGATTTGCCTCCATCTATTCCTGGCAAAAAGTGCAAAATAAAACCTAATGATAAAAGAATGAAAATAATTCCTAGCAAGAAAAGGTTTATGTACTTTCTTTCTCTAAAAAATAATAAAAAATTGCTAGAATTATGCATCTTTTCTTGTGTAACCGAATTTTTTGTATAGAATATTGATAAGACATAAATACATATTATTGGCAGAAAAATAGCAAGACTATGTCTAAAATGTGGAATAAAAAATATATTTTTAGCAGAACCAACGTATAAATCCAACCCAGATCGAGTTAAAGCCACCTGCAACGAGGTCAGAGTTCCAAAAGCTAATAAACTGTACAATTTTGAAGTTCGATCCAACTCGAGGCAGTGGCGATTAATATACAATAGACTAAAGAAAAATGCGGAGATTATTAATCCAAAGAATAGTGCTATTTCATTTTGGTGTATAACTTGGGACCCTAATGTGCCCATAAAGCATAAAAATTTTTGAATTGGATAGTTTCTAAGAGCATCAAGCATGGAAGAATAAGCGGAGGTACTATGAATACCTGCTGAAGGGAATCCTAAAAGCTCGTAATTAATATAGAATACCAATATAGCGCTCATGATCCATATCGCGATCTTGCTCAATTTATTATTCGTTTCTTGGATGACAAGCTGAAATAGACCTGCAAACCATATAGATAATCCTGCAGCGAAGGAAAATGTACACATAACTCCCATAAAGATAGATCCAAAAAATATTTTGTATGAATCTCTTGATAAATCAATCAAATAGATTGTCATTGAAGCCGTTAGTATTAGAATGGGATATTGGACACTTCCCGTATTATATATGAACCGCATCATATAATAGGGATTAAATGCATAATAAACAAGGGGAATTAAAAGTATTAAGGTCATAATATCCAAATTTACATCTTTTTTCAGAAAATATATAATAACGATTATGCTACATATATAGATTATATATCCTAAATAAAACATAATTTTTATATTCATATTTGTTAAAATAGATCCTATTAACATTAATGCACTAGGCAATATAGGTCTTGAATCATTCTGCGGAGCTATCAGGCTACCTAGATTAAAATTCCCTTCATAATGTTGAATTGTCCAAACAACTATCGTATCCCATTGGTCCCATTGTGGGACATCAACCGCATAGCTTTTAATATAGTAAAATCCGTAAATGATAGGAGCAATGCATATGACGACAACCAGATATAAAATAAATATATTAAATTGGTTCTTTGAAAATTTCATCTTAAATATCTCCATAATGCAGCCTAAATTTTATCTGAAACAGCTACCATGGGGAAATCAACTGCTCTGTGCATTGAACTATGCCCCATAAAACCATTCTAAGGTCTTTTTTAAACCTTCATCCAGGCCAACTTTCGGTCTCCATCCTAGTAATTCCTTAGCAAGAGTTATATCGGGTTTTCTCCTAACAGGATCATCTTTAGGCATTGGTTGATACGATATACCGGAATCCGATCCGGTTATTTCTAAAATTTTTTTTCCTAGATCGAGCACTGAAGTTTCGCAATCGTTGCCAATGTTCACAATATACCCTCTAGCTGTATCCAGACCTGCCAACCTAAGGAGACCTTCAATCTGGTCGGTCACATAGCAGAAGCTTCTCGTCTGCGATCCATCTCCAAATACGGTTATGGGCGAACCTTTTAAAGCCTGATCAATGAATCTGGGAACTGCCCGGCCATATATGCCGTCCGCCCTCATCCTGGGACCATAGGTATTGAATAAGCGAGCAATCCTCGTATCCATTCCATACTGAGTCTTGTATGCAGTTACATAAGCTTCACCACATCTCTTTGCTTCGTCGTAACAGCTACGAGGTCCGACAGAGTTGACATATCCATAGCAACTTTCTGAAGTTGGCATTTCGTGTGGATTACCGTAGATCTCACTGGTAGATGTGTAGAGCAACCGTGAACAATGCTTTCTTGAGATCTCAAGAGAAACCGTTAATCCAATAGTATTAGCCTTGAGTATCTCCAAGGGATAGTGCTCGAATTCTAAGGGAGATGCCCGGCTAGCCATGTGAATTACAAGGTCTATCTTCTCATTAAACGAAATGGCCTCTGATATGTCGTGCTCAATGAATTGAAATCTCTCGGACCCTACAAGATGCGAAATATTCGCTTTTAATCCGCTAGATAGGTTATCCAGACAGACGACTTCTGCCCCCTGGTATAAGAGAACGTCACAGATCCAGGACCCCAGGAATCCAGCGCCGCCTGTAACCAGTACTCTTTGATCCTTGAAGGATATGTTACCCAGATGTTTTATAATCTGGCCGAGATCGGTATCAAATTTGTATACCACCTTAATGCATCTCCATGAAAGATAATAAATGCTTGTCCCGATAGAATTTTAGAAATTTATGTTAGTCACGAATCAACGTCTTAAGAAAATATCTTAGTTCTTCTCCAAGGTCCTCTCTCTGCAACGACATTTCGATGCTAGATTTCATCCATTCCAGCTTGTCGCCTATGTCGTAGCGTCTGCATTTTGTTATCAGACCGATGGGACATGTCAAAAGTCGGAGCGAGTCTGTGAGCTGGATCTCGCCCCCATATCCGGGACCAACTGCTTTCAGGTGATCGAAGATCTCAGGCTCCAGGATGTATCGACCTATGGCTCCAAGATCTGAAGGCGCTTCTTCTAGTGCCGGTTTCTCTACGATGTCTCTTATTCTGTAGGTGTAATCATCAATTGAATCTCCGTCGATTATTCCATAATCTTCTATTTTATATTGTTTTACTTTCTCTATGGCTATTATTGAACGATGGTATTTATTGAAGGAGTCAATCATCTGGCACGTACAGGTCTTCTCGCCAGCATAAGGGATTGTAATGGTGTCTCCCAGGAGGACGGCAAATGGCTCGCCATCGCAGTGTTTTTCTGCATGTAGTATCGCATCTCCCAAGCCCTTTTGATCTTTCTGCCTAATATAATGGATATTGGCCATATTCGAGAGCTTTTCCGCCTCTTTGAAGAGCTTCGAATCGCCTTTCTGTTTCAGTTTCCACTCCAGCTCGAAACAAGAATCAAAATGATCCTCGATGGCCCTTTTGCCTCGGCCTGTTACTATCAGTATGTCGTCTATGCCTGATAATAGCGCCTCTTCCACGACATACTGGATGACGGGTTTATCCACCACCGGGAGCATCTCTTTTGGCTGCGCTTTTGTCATCGGAAGAAACCTAGTGCCTAAGCCGGCTGCAGGTATAACCGCCTTCCTGACCTTTTGGACGTTCATGTCATGTCTCCTAGAAGTTCTAGTTAAAACCTCAACCTACCAGCATATCCCCTCTATCCCCTTGCATGATAAAACCTTTCTCCCTTCTATGATCACTCTGGACTTCATCAGATCGAACTCATCATCTAGGATGCCAAACTCTGGCCATTCTGTCATTATCAGACAGGCATCGCAATCTTTCAAAGCTTCAGCTGTGCTCCTGCAGTATTTAATATCAGGTATTACTTCTCGCATTTTGGGAATAGCCACGGGATCGTAGGCCCTAACGATGACGCCTCTATTTTTCAGATCCATGATCACATTTAAAGCCCTCGATTCGCGGACATCGTCGGTGTCGCCCTTAAAGGCTAACCCCAATACTGCCACCTCTTTCCCTCTCAGATCGCCGACCCTCTTCGATAATAAATGTACCATCTTTTTTGGTTGACGTTCGTTAACCTCGATTACCGATTTCAGCAAGATCGGGTCTTCACCGAGGGTCTCTCCGAGGCGCACCAGTGCCAGGACGTCTTTTGGGAAACAGCTACCACCAAAGCCAGCGCCAGCATCGAGAAAGTGAGGAGATATGCGATGGTCTAGGCCGACACCCCTCATCACCTCATAGACATCTACGCCGATACCTTTGCAGATGTTGCCTATCTCGTTGGCGAAGGAGATCTTAGTGGCGAGAAGAGCGTTGGATGCATGTTTGACCATCTCTGCAGCTGAGATTCCTATCCTGAGAACATGGGAATTCAGCCCATTATATACAGATTCTACCAGATCTCCGGCCTTACCATCAGAACTTCCGATAACTATTCTGTCAGGGTGCATGAAATCCTGGACTGCCACGCCTTCTCTCAGGAACTCTGGGTTCATGGCAAATCCTATATCTCTTGATATTCCAACGGCATTGTTCAGAACTGCAGGCATCACCAGGTTCTTCGTAGTTCCAGGAGGGACGGTGCTCTTCACCACAACTACGTGATATCCGTCCCCTTTGCGCAGATGTTCTCCGATGGACTTGCTGGCAGACTCTATCATGGAGAGATCGGCATTACCATCAGGGCGGGAAGGAGTTCCCACACATATAAAGGAGAGGTCAGCGTCGGAGATACCATCATAGTCACTACTTGCTATCAAGTTCCTGCCCACGTGCTTGTGCAAAAGATCATCAAGACCTTTTTCATATATAGGCGGTTTTCCGGAGTTGATTGCCTCTACTTTGCTTTTCTCGATTTCTATAATAGTTACATTATGACCCAGTTCAGCGAAGCATGCAGAAGATACTAAGCCGACGTAACCCCCCCCTACAACTGCTATGCTCACTTTTTCGCATTCGAGGCTAAATTGGTCCTTTTTGTTTGTCATTCCTTCACCATTTTTGAACTTGATTTCCATTTATCTATACCTTCTAGATAATACTTACTCATAGCCATATCATAAAGTTTGGGATAGGACTTTGCAGAATGTTTATCAGATAATGAGCAAAATATATCAATGAGTTTTATATAAAACTTATACGATAGAGGTCGTTTCTTGGATGAGTTAATTCCCAAAAATTCTTCTAGCTCGGGGTGCTTCGTGTAAAATATGCCTGCCGCATAGCCGCATTTTACCTGCCGCCCTCTAAATGAAGCATATGATATGTCGTGATAATGGTATCCCAGTGCTCTACTGTTATAAATTATCCTCAATCCACGTTTTTTTAATCTATATGCCATTTCGATGTCTTCCCAAGCAGCAAATGGAAAATCTGTATCGAATAACTGACCCCCCAGAACGAAATCACGATGAAGAGATATGTTAGACGTATAAAAAAAAGTAAATGGAACGTCGTTTTGATCTGGGATTATGGAATAGCCGAATTGAAGCCCCATCTCTTGAATGTGCTTCATAAAAGGGGTTACTTTCATATCTTCTGGCCATATCGTACGTCCCAAGATACATATATTATTATCTAAATTATACATCTTATGTTTAGCGAAGTGTTCCTTTATCATTTCTGGATGTGGTACGATGTCATCACCAGTTAAAAGGAGAATTTCACCAGATGAGGATTGAATGCCCTTATTTCTGGCTTCGGCCGGGCCACTATTTTCTTGATATAGATATATTACATTAAAGGGGGGGAATCTTTCAAAGAATCTATCTATTACGGACTTAGTATCATCTGTTGATCCATCGTCTATTATTATAATTTCTTTAATTAAATTTTGATGAGTTTGTTTTAGATATGCATCCAAGACCATACTGAGAATCTCGCAACGATTGTAGGTAGGAATGACTACGCTGAACATTAGTTATTCACCTCACAGTTAGTTCGTCTCAAAGATAAATTAGGATTGTAATAGGGATCATTATTTAAGACATTACCCCATTTCTTTAACATATAGTCAACTTCATATTTATTTAAGCTATGCCCTCGACTCATAGACTCATGATGGAGTAATTCTGCGTAAGGAGTATAAGTAATTAGATAACCTTTTGCGCGGATCTTAAGACAAAGATCCACATCATTGTAGGATACTGCTAAGTTTTCGTCAAATCCGCCAACCTCTTCAAAGACATCTTTGCGAATCATCATAGCAGCGGCTGTTACCGCTGAATAGTTCCTGATGGTATCGGCTAATCCGAAATAGCCTGGACTTCCATTTTTCTTTTTTATAAATACATGGCCGGCAACTTTGTTACTCGGATCAGGGCTTAGTCCAAGAATAACCCCCGCATGCTGAATAGTATTATCTGGGTATAGAAGTTTACATCCAACGGCACCTACCTCTGGCCTTTGAGCATGTTCAAGTATGGCTTCGATCCAATCTGGCGTTATTACTTCAATATCATTATTTAAGAATAAAAGGAATTCCCCATTTGCATATTTACTTGATATATTATTTATTTTAGAGAAGTTGAACTGTTCAGGATATCTTATAACAATATTATCAAGCATATTTAAATAGTCCACCGCATCAGATTCTGTACTGTTGTTGTCTGCAACTATCAATTCATAATTGCTATACGTTGTTTTACTATTTATGCTTTCTATACAATTTCTTAAAATGCTTCCATGATCCTTCGTAGGAATAATAATACTAACCTTAGGATTACCTATAATATCCCTTTTTATTCGATAAGAGCTAAGCCATTTACCGTCACAAACTATTCCTTTTATCCCTCGTCTGATAAGCGCATCATTGAGTGCCTTCTTCGCTGCCTGGATATTGATTAAGTATTTGGCATTGGGATCGCTCGCAATAGATCCTGGAATCTTTCGCCAATGATATAGGACTTTGGGTATGTGAACTATATTTCTCTGGTCAATATTTTCTATAAATCTCAAGAGGAAGTCATAATCTTGACTACCTTCGAAACCAAGCCTAAATCCTCCAATTTTATCTACAACTTGCTTTCTATATACTCCTAAATGGCACGTATACATGCAAGATAATATTAGATCTGGAGACCAATCAGGTTTGAAAAAAACATCGCATCTATTGCCCGCCTCATCTAGTTTATCTTCATCCGAATATATGAAGTCAATCTCAGAATTTTGATTTATAATTTTTACAACTTCATAAAGTGCAAATGGTGCGATCTCGTCATCATGATCAAGGAACGCTACGAACTCTCCGTTTGCTAGAGAAAGTGCCTGATTAGAGTTTCCAGCAATGCCTTCGTTTTTATCAAGATATTTAATTTTAATCCGGTCATCCTTATGAGAATATTCCTTTAAAAGATTCTTTAAATTTGATTTTGTCGATCCGCCCTCTGCAATACAGAGTTCCCAGTTATTATAAACCTGGTTTAAAACGGATTCAACTGCTCTTCGAAGACATATCTCATCCGTATTCCAAACGGGAGTAATAATGCTGATCTTTGGTCTATATTTAAAAGCTTTTGATTTTATTCTCATTTTATTTAATTCACTCACAGTTGGTTCATTCTTACGAATCCATAAATCATATTCGTTATATTTAATATTTATTTCTTCATTGTAGTTTTTGTACTTTCCCCAAAAACTCGTCAAGCCTTCATTTGCCAAAATCCTGAATCCTCTCAGGCCAAGATCATACCTCTGTCGTCGATGAGTACCTTGGGGCAATGCCTTATCAACAATTCCATTTTGATATTTCATCAAGAGCCGCCATACAACGCTTTGCCGCATATCAATAATCTCATTAGCCAGTATTTTGGCATTATTTTCAGACTCACGAAGCTTGTCGCTAATCTCAGCGATTCTTCCCTCCCGCTCTGACACCGCCTGATCGAGGGACCTCGCCCGCTCCCCCGCCTCCGCCAGCTCTAGAGAAAGCTCGGCGATCCTCCCCTCCCTCTCCGAGACTGCCAGTTCAAGGCATTGGCCCCGCTCCCTCGCGCTCTCCAGCTCCTCCTTCAGAGCTTCGAGCCGCTCCGACGCCTCCTGGCTCTTCGCCAGGGCCTCGGCTACCTCCCGCCTGAGGGGCTCCTCGTGCTCCCTCAGGAAAGGCTCCACGGACCGGTCGAAGATCGCCTTCAGGTCCGCCGTCGGGACGGGCGGGCTCTTCGGGTTGTTGCTCGGCCTCGCCAAAAGGACGAACTGGTAGACGTCGGAATTTGGCAGAGCCTCGATGAAGCGTCTGATCTCCTCGGGGACCTCCTCAGGGCTTCGCCGCAGCTCCGTCCCCCCGACGGGGTGGCGGGTCGTCCTCACCTCTTCGACGGAGTAGCCGGAGTCGGCGAGGAGGTCTAGGACGTTCTTGAGGCCGAAGAACCGGAGGTGGGTCTCGTCGAGGAGCCCCATGGAGGTGTACCGGAATTCTCCATTGAGGAGGTTGATGAGGACGTCGCCGTGGCAGACGTTCGGGATCGAGACGACGACGCTGCCATGGGGCTTCAGGTACCGCCTCACCTTCTTGAGGACGGCGGCCGGATACTTCAGGTGCTCCAGGACGTCTCCGAAGACGGCCACGTCTATCGAGCCGGGAGCTAGATAATCATCGAGGTCGATCTCCTCCACGTTTCCAGTGATCATCAGGTCGCAGTGCTCCTCGGCGATCTTCGCCGCCTCGCCGTCGACCTCGATCCCGATGACCCGGTTTCCGCGGACCTTGAGTATCCTTGTCAGATATCCAGTAGAGGTTCCTACCTCTAAAATTGTGTTATTGGTCCCTGCCAGCTCGACGATCAGAGAGTGGCTGTCGTTCTTGTCTCCGAGGTTTATGAGGGATGCCGGCTCGTATCTCTTGGAGCTCGGAGGCTCGAAATGCTGAGCGGGGGAGGGGGAGGGGGAGGAGGAGGGCGAGGGGGACGGAGGCGATGGCAGATCCTTATCCGCTCCCGAAACCTGGTTTTCAGGGCCTTCATCTTCTCCTCTGCAAAGCTCCTTCCAGACCTTGATCTCTTGTTGGAAAATCTCCAAAATCTCTTCAGGTATATCTCCCTTGAAGGCCACTCCAATTACCGTATGGGGAAATTGCTCATCCCCAGCGAAATCTGAGTAATGTCTGTTGAAATCCTGAAGAAGAATGTTGAACGCCTCCGGGGTGAAGCGCCAGTAATCATTTGGATAATCGTGGATCGGAAAGTTCATCACAGAGCTGATCACGACCAGCCCATCCGGCTTCAAGATCCTGCGGATCTCTTCCATCGCTCTTCGGGGATACTCTACGTGCTCCAAAGTATCAAGACAGAGAACGGTTCCCACCGACTCGTCGGGAAGATCGATATGATGAAGGTTCAGCACTCTGTCCACCCCGACGCCTTCGCGCATATCGGAGCCGACGTACTCCATATCAGGAAAGATGGGGTGGAGATCTGCAAACCCCTCCTGGCCGGGGACCTGGTGAGAGCCGAATTCGTATATGGGCTCAATTATGGGCAAGGACTTAGCACATATATTTACGAAATGCTTAATTAATTCCCTCATATAGATAATTCCGCCTATTATTCTGAGTTCTTAATAAATTGTATGTACTCGTCCACCACCCGGCCAGCCTCGCCGAGGGCCACCACCGCGCCATCGTTGAGAAATAAGCATCGGTCGCATAAATCCCTTACCGACCCCAGGGCGTGGGAGACGTAGACGATCGTCTTTCCCGCCCGCCTTATCTCCTCGATCTTCGCTCCGCACTTCTTCTGGAAGGCCTCGTCCCCCACCGATAGGACCTCGTCGACGAGGAGGATGTCGGGGTTGGCCTCTATCGCCGTCGCGAAGGCGAGCTTGACGTACATCCCGGATGAGAAGTTCTTCAGCTTCATGTTCTCAAACCGCTTCAGGTCTGCGAACTCCAGGATCTCCTCCCTTTTCCCCTCCACCTCCCGCCTCGATAGGCCCATGATCGCCCCGTAGAGGCGGATGTTCTCGATGGCGGTGAGCTCCGGATGAAAGCCGACCCCGAGCTCCAGGAAGGGGGCGACCTTCCCGGCGATCGCCACCCGGCCGGCGTCGGGGCGGAGGACCCCCGCCAGGATCTTGAGGAGGGTGGACTTGCCGCAGCCGTTCGGCCCGATCACCCCGAAGGTCTCCCCCCGCCGGACGGAAAAGGTGACCTCCTCCAGGGCGGAGAAGACCTCGTAGGAGTACCTCCCGCCCCTGGCGAGGCCGAAGAGGTGGTCGTAGAAGGTCGACTTCCTCTCGTGGGGGATCCGAAACCGCTTCGAGACCCCCTCGACGACGACCGCCTCCTCCCCGAGGTCCCTCGTCCCGTTGACGATCTCCCCGATCTGCCGGATCCCGGGCAGGGATAACCTCGAAGCCATTTCAGATCTCCTCCGCAAACCTTCCCTCAAGCCTCCCAAAGACGGCTCCGCCGACGAGGAGGGCCGCCCCCGCCGCCGCGGCGACGAAGGCTAGGTCTGCGGCGGAGGGGGCCGTCGCGTAGAGGAGCGCCTCCCGGTACATCTCGATGGTCACCGTCACCGGGTTCAGCATGTATGCGGCCAGGTATTTATCGGGGACGATCTCCGCCGGGTAGACTATCGGCGAGAGGAAGAACCCCGCCTGGAGGAGGACGTCCCAGATCTGGTTTAGGTCCCTGTAGTAGACGTACAGGGCGGAGAGGACCAGGCTCATCCCGTAGACGAGGCCGAGGAAGGCGAGGTGGATCAGGGGGAAGAAGAGGACGTTTGCTGAGAGGTCTACGCCGAAGAAGATGAGGAGGGGTATCAGAACCGAGAACTCGAGGATCGAGCTCGTGAAGCTCGATAGGACGGTGCTGAGGACCAGGACCTGCCGCGGGACGTAGACCTTGGTGACGAGGCTCGGCCTTCCCACGATCGCCGAGATGGAGGTCATGGTGCCGTTAGCGAGAAACCGCCAGGCGACGATCCCTATCAGGAGGTAGAGGGCGAAGCTGTCATCCTCGAACTTGAAGACGTTGCTGAAGACGAGGTATAAGACGAGCATCATCAGTAGCGGGTTCAATAGCGACCAGAGAAAACCGAGGACCGAGCTCTGGTACTTCACCTTCAGGTCGCTGACGGTCAAGATCCGTATCAATTCCCTGTACTCGACGATCCACATCTCAGGGCCCCCTGATCTCGCTCCACGTCCTTATATGTTTGCGTATCTCCCCCGCCGGGACGCGGCGGAGGACCGATTTCCGCTTCCTCAGCATCCGGGGCACCCCAGCAAGGCCGTCGACCTTAGCCCGGAGGGCTGTCCGGCCTCGCCCCCGGAGGGCATAGTAGGGGATGACGGCGAGGGACCGGCCGACGATCCAGGGCAGCGACGAGACCAATAGCCCCGCCGGCAGGTCCTTGACGGGGTACCAGAGAACGTTCCTGTTCCCGTAGTAGACCGAAAGGTCCGACCCAAAGCCGGCGGTCCCCCCGTGGATGTGGCGGACGACCGCCCCCGGTACGTAGAGGCACCTCCACCCGGCGAGCTGGCCCCGGAGGGCCAGGTCCACGTCCTCCATGTAGGCGAAGAACTCCTCGTCGAAGAGGCCTATCTCATCGAGCATCTTTCGCCGGTAGAGGGCCGCCCCCGCCGAGGGGCCGAAGACCTCCTCTTGGGCGTCGTACTGGCCCCGGTCCTCCTCGCCCATCCCCCGGTCCCAGGCGGCGCCGCTCCGGGAGAGGCAGATCCCCGCCGAGTTGATCCTTCGATCGCAGAAGAGCATCTTGGAGGCGCACATCCCCACCCGGTCGTCTCTGGCCATCGCCTCGGCGAGGCTCTTGATGAAGTCCTTCTCGGCGACGGTGTCGTTGTTGAGGGTGAGGATCTCCTCGCCCCTCGCCCGCCTTATCCCGGCGTTGACCCCGGCGGCGAACCCCAGGTTCACCTCGCTCCTCACCACCCTCACCTCGGGGAACTCCGCCGCCAAGTATTCGGCGGTCCCGTCCTCCGAGCCGTTGTCGACGACGATCGTCTCGAAGTCATCGAAGCTCTGGACCGATAGGGACGAGAGGCACCCCTCCAGGTACCGCCTCCCGTTGTAGCTCGGGATGACGACGCTTATCAGCCCCGGCCGAGCCGTACCCTCCTCAGCCATCCCCTTCATCCGGCGCCCCCTCAACAGGGACGATCCTTCCCCCTCGGAGGGATCATCCCCTGAATCCGTAGCACCTCAAAAGCTCCTCGATCCCCTCATCCAGAGAGTACCGGGCTCTGAACCCCAGGACCTCCTCGGCCTTTGTGGTATCGGCTAAGGTGTCCCGAACGTAGTTTTTGATGGGGTTATCGACGTGCTCGGCCTTCAGGTCCAGGCCCATCCTCTCCGCCAGGATCTCGGCGACGGCGTTGAAGCTGTAGCTCTTCCCGGTGCCGACGTTCAGCGCCCCGGTGCAGTCGGAGGCCATGGCCAGCCGGAGGGCCGATACGACGTCCTTGACGTAGACGAAGTCCCGGGTTTGAGAGCCGTCCCCGTAGATGACGGGGGCCCTCCCCGCCGTCATCTCCCAGAGGAACTGGGTGACGATGTTCGCGTACTGCCTCTTCGCCCCCTCCCTCGGGCCGTATACGGAGAAGAACCTCATGCCTACGGCCCTGACGCCGAAGAGCTTTCTGTACAATTCCGCCATCCTCTCCATGGCGAACCGGGCCTCGGTGTAGTAGTCGGTGACGAGGACCTCCATATCCTCCCTGTGGGGCGGCGTCTGGCCGCTGTAGAGGGAGGAGGTGGAGGCGTAGACGACCCTGGATCCGGTCTTTTTTGCCAGCTCCAGGACGGCGATCATCCCCTTCATCGCCTCGGCTACCAGCATCGGGTCCCTCTTGTACATCGGCGAGGAGGAGGGGATCCCCAGGTGGTATATCTCCTCAGGCCTGATATTCAGATCGAGGAGCTCTGAGGACCTCCCGCGGACTAGGTCGATCTTTCCCGACAGCCCCTCCAGGTTCTCCATGCTTCCGGTGCTCAGATCGTCCAGGACGACCACCTCCCGGCGGCTAGCCAGAAGGTCCTCCACCAGGTTCGATCCTATGAACCCGGCACCGCCCGTAACCAGCGTGACCAATATGTATCCTCCAATAATTATTAGTATAATTTATAATTTTAGGCCGCCGCCTCGATCTCCTCCCTCAGGGCCCTCAACGACTCCCGGAGGGGCGAGGGCACCTCCGCCATGAGCCGGGCCGCCTTGGAGGTGTCGAGGGAGGAGTCCCTCGGCCTCTTCGCCCTCCACCTCATATCCGACATCCTCGAGGGGGCGATCAGCCCCTCGTCGAGGCCGAAGGCCCTCGCGATCTCGACGGCGAAGCCGTGTCGTGATACCCTCGTCGCCCCCGCCATGTGGTAGACCCCCGCAAGCCTCCTCTCCCCGGCCTCGAGGAGCATCCTCGCGAGGTTGGTGTTGAGGGTGGGGGTTATGAACTGGTCGGTGACGATCCGGACCTCCTCGCCGGCGGCGAGCCGCTCGACGAGCCAGAGGGCGAAGTTGACCTTCCCGCTCGCCGGCCGCGCCCCGTAGATGACAGAGGTCCTGGCGACGAAGTCGCAGAACCCCTCCGCCGAAAGCTTCGTCCGGCCGTAGCAGTTGACGGGGTCGGTCCGATCCTCCTCCCGGTACATCCCCCGCAGGCCATCGAAGACGTAATCGGTGGAGACGTAGACCAGATGGGCCCCCGCCTCTGCCGCAGCCCTCGCGACCCGCTCCGTCCCCAGGACGTTCGTCCTCCAGGCTAGATCCGGATCATCCTCGCACCTGTCGACGTCCGTCAGGGCGGCGGTGTGGAATACTACCTCGGGGGCGACCTCCGCGATCGCCCTCTCGACCTCCTCCCCCTCCAACAGGTCGAGCCTCACCGCCGCCCCAAACTCTGGGGAATGGTGGCAAGATCCGGAGAAGACCTGATGCCCCTCCGCGACGGCGACCTCGGCGAGCCTGGAGCCCAAGAGGCCGCTCCCCCCGGTAATGAGAAGCCGCATCCTCACCACTCCAGCTTCCACGGCGTCGGATGGAGGACCCGTTCGTCGACGAGGGGCATCCACCACCCCTCGTTCTCGACGTACCACCGGACCGTCGCCTCCATCCCCTCGCGGAAGCCGCGCTCAGGCCGCCAGCCTAGCTCCCTTCTGATCTTCGAGGAGTTGAGGCTGTACCTGACGTCGTGGCCGGGGCGGTCCTCGACGAACTCGATCGCATCCTCGTCCTTTCCCATGATCGAGAGGAGGGTCCTCACCACCGCGAGGTTCGTCCTCTCCTCCCCGGAGGAGACGTTATAGACCTCGCCGGCCTCCCCCGCCTCCAGGACCATCTCCACCGCCCGGCAGTGGTCGAGGACGTATATCCAGTCCCGGACGTTCTCCCCCGTCCCGTATATGGGGACCTTCAGGGACCTGTTGGCCCGGATGATCGCCTTGGGGATCAGCTTTTCGGGGAACTGGCGGGGGCCGTAGTTGTTGGTGCAGCGGGTGATCATGGCGGATAAACCGTAGGTCCTGGCGTAGGCGGAGACGAAGACGTCGGAGGCGGCCTTGCTCGCGGAGTAGGGGGACGACGGCCGCAAGCCGTCGGTCTCTCGGAAGGAGCCCGAGAGGATGTCGCCGTAGACCTCGTCCGTCGATATGTGGACGAGCCTCGCCTCCGGATTTCTCGTCCTCAGGGCCTCGAGGATCGAGAAGGTCCCACCGACGTTGCTCGCGAGGAACGGCTCGGGGCCGGAGATGCTCCGGTCGACGTGGGTCTCGGCGGCGAAGTTCACCACCGCGTCGGCGCTGCTGACGAGCCTGGCCATCAGACGGCGGTCGGAGATGTCCCCCTCGACGAAGGTGTACCTCTCCTCATCGACCCCCCTCAGGCTCTCGGGGTTGGAGCCCGCCTTCAGGGCGTCGACGTTGACGATCCGGGCCTCTTGGTGCCGGCCGAGATAGTGGCGGATGAAGTTGCTCCCGATGAACCCCATCCCGCCTGTTACGAGGAGCCTCATAGCATCACAACAGGATCTCCGAGCTGTCCCCGGCTATAAACCTGTGGCCGGCAGGCCTCCGGTCGTTCTCCCGGATGGCGACGTTCTTTCCGATCAGGCTCTCCACGATCCTTCCGGCCCTCGATATGGTGCACCCCTCCATGATGACGCTGTCCTCCACCTCCGTCCCCTCGATGGTGCAGCCGTCGTTTATCGAGGTGTAAGGGCCGATGTACGAGTCCCGGATCGCGCAGTTTGCGCCGAGGATGCACGGCCCCTTGATCTCGGAGTTCTCGATGACGGAGCCCTTGCCGACGACCGCCCTCCCGAAGATCCTGGAGGACCTCAGAACCCCCTCGTTCTTCGGCTTCATCTCGTCGAGGATCAGTCGGTTCGCCTCCAGGATGTCCTCGGCCTTCCCCGTGTCCTTCCACCACCCGTCGACGATCGACGCCTCCACCCGCCGGCCGCTGTCCAGGAGCCACTGGATGGCGTCGGTGATCTCGAGCTCGTTCCTCCAGGAGGGCTTTATCCTCTTGCACGCCTCGACGATCGAGGGCCTGAAGAAGTATATCCCCACCAGGGCGTAGTTGGACGGCGGCACCTTCGGCTTCTCCACCAGCCGCCTCACCCGCCCCTCCTCGTCCAGATCGGCGACCCCGAACCTCTGGGGGTCCTCCACCTCCGTCAGGAGGACGAGGGAGTCGGGGCCCGACTCCCGGAACTTCTCCGAATGTTTGAGGATCCCGCCCTTTATGACGTTGTCCCCGAGGTACATCACGAACTCGTCGTCCCCGAGGAACTCCTCGGCGACGAGGATCGTATGGGCCAGCCCCGCCGGATCCCCCTGGAATATGAACTCCACCTCAGAATCCCAAGTCCTCGACCTGACCGTCTCTATGACCTGCTCCTTATTCGGGCCGACGATGATCCCCACCTCCTCGGCCCCCGCCTCGATGACGTCCTCGATGGCGTAGAAGAGGACGGGCTTGTTGGCTATCGGTATCAGCTGCTTCTGTTGAGAGTGGGTTATCGGCCGAAGCCTCGTCCCCCGCCCGCCGGACAGAATCAGAGCCTTCATATTTTTTTTCTCCTGTGCATCAGAATCAACTTTCTCAGAACAAGGAGCCTTCTATGATAAGGGTTTTCAATCCAGGCCAGCTCTTATCCCTCTCTGTCAGAACAGGATGATCGATCGGCCACTTTATATTCACCTCGGGATCATCCCAGATCAGGCCCCCTTCAGATTCTGGCGAGTAGGGGTTGTCGACTTTGTACATGACCTCTGCTATATCGCTCAGCACCAAAAACCCGTGGGCAAAACCTCTCGGCACGTAAAGCTGGTACCTGTTATTCTCTGAGAGGATCGCAGAAGCGTATCGTTTGAAGGTCGTCGAATCCCTCCGAAGGTCGACCGCCACGTCATAGATTACACCCCTGGTACACTGGACGATCTTCGCCTGGGCGCGGGGCTCTCGCTGGAAGTGCATCCCCCTCAGGACGCCGTACGCGGACCTGGAGCAGTTGTCCTGGACGAACTCGCCCTCGATCCCGGACCTCGCAAGATCCTCCTTCTTGTACGTCTCAAGGAAGTACCCCCGGTCGTCCCTGAAGATCTTGGGCCTTATCAGAAGAACGCCCGGAAGGCCCAGCTCTTCGAACTCAAACGGCATGGGACCTCCAGCAAGACCTCTTCTCAAGAGAGATCCTCTGCCGTCGGTGCGAGGCGAAGGCGACCTCCTCGCCCCCGGGGGCGACCCCGATCCGGCCGAAGGTTGCCCTCACCTTCAACCCCATCCCTTCCTCTCGGCCTCTGATAGGTAGTGGTTCAGCTGGTCCTCGATGATATCCCCGAGGCTCCTCCTCGCGACGAACCCGAGGCCGGATATCTTGGTGGTCTCCGAGAGGAGGATCGGGACCTCAGCGGGCCTGAACCTCTCGGGATCGAACTCGATCGCGACCCTATCCGCCCCCGAGAGGGCGACGACCCCGCCGTCCTCGGCCCCGAACTCCACCTCCCCCCGGAGGAGCATCCCGTCGAGCCTCGTCTTATCGAAGACCAATCCGAAGATCTCCGAGGGGTCCCGCTCTGTGGGGTCGGCCACCGCCTTCTCACCCCGGAAGGTCTCGATCCCGTCGACGGGGTAGCCCGCCCTCTCGAGGCTGAGGAGGAGGTAGCTGAGGACGGAGTTCGCCCTCATCGACCCCTGGTTGTAGACGTCCCCGAACCGTCCCTTATCGGCCAGGAGGAGGTAGCCGTCGATGACGTCGGCGACGTGGGACCAGTCCCGGAAGGCGTTGACGTTTCCTATCCGGATCTTATCCGCCTCGCCCATCTTCAGCCTCATCACCTGGCTTGTGATGACGCTGGTGACGAACATCATCCCCCGACCGGCTCCCTCGTGGTTGAAGGCCCTCGAGACGATCGTCTTGAGGCCGTAGGAGTGGCAGTAGTTCCTCGTCAAAAAGTCCCCGTAGACTTTGCTGGCGGCGTAGGGGGACATGGGCCGGAGGGGGTTTGTCTCCGTTATGGGGAGCTCCGGGATCGTTGCCGGCTCGGGGAAGACCGTCCCGTACTTATCTCGCGCCCTCCGAAGCTGCTCCTCGGAGGAGATGACGAGGCCGTACTCCTCGCTCGATCCGGCGAAGACGACCTTCGGGTCAACGTCCTTTATCCTGATCGCCTCCAGGAGGTTTGCGGTCCCCAGGCAGTTCGCCTCCGCCGTCTCCAGGGGGCTAGCAAAGGACCGGGGGACGAAGGACTGGGCAGCGAGGTGGAAGACCAGGTCCGGATCGCTCACCGTCAGGGCCGAACCCAGGCTCGAGATGTCGGCCAGGTCTCCCTCCAGGAGCTTCACCTGGGGTCCAATCCCCTCGCGCTTCAGGTTGTGGGGGAGGATCCCATCGGCCCTCCTCCTCATCAGTCCGAAGACCTCCGCCCCCTCATCCACCAGCCGCTTTCCGAGCTTCGACCCCACAAAGCCGCTGATGCCGGTTACGAGAACGCTTTTCCCTTTCAGGTCCATTTGATAACCGCTCCTGGGATCTTCATTTATTACTTTTTTAGATGCATCGATCAGATCCGCCCTATCCGACTAGGCCTTCATATAAACCTTCGAACCTCTCCGCGACCTTCCTCCATCCGTACCTCTCCTCCACAAGCCTCCTCCCCGCCGCCCCCATCCTCTGGGCCTCCGGCCCGCTCTGGAGGAGGCGGGCTATCGCCTCGGCGAGGACCTCGGGCTTGCCGGCCTCGACGACGAGCCCTGCGCCGACCCGCTCGACCTCCTCCGCGACCCCGACGATCCCGGTGCAGATCACCGGCCTTCCGCAGGCCATCGCCTCCAGGGCGACCATCCCGAACCCCTCCTGGGCCCGGGAGGTGGACGGGAGGATGAAGATGTCGCATCTGTTATAATACTTCGCCACCATCTCTTCGGGGACGAAGCCGAGGAACTGGACGGCCTCCTCCAGCCCCAGACGGGCGGAAGCCCTCCGATAATGATCGAGGAGCTCCCCGCCGCCCCCGACGAGGAGCTTTACGTCGCCGACCTCCTCCTTCACCGCCACCAGGGCCGAGAGGAGGTCCTCGAGCCCCTTGTACCGGTGATGCCTGTCCAGGAGGCTGAGGAAGAAGAGGGTCCTCCCGTCGGAAGCCGCCCCCTCGGGCCTGAACCGCGCAAGGTCTACGCCGACGGGTATAACCTCGACCTTCTCCTCAAGCCCCCGGAGGTGAGGAGAGTTCTGGTACTCCGGCTGGATGACGGTGATCTTCTTGGCCAGGCGGAGGAGGAGCCTCAAACCCGTCCTGTTGTAGAGCCGGGCGATCCCCTCGAAGGGGCCTTCGCCGACGATGTCGTTATAATATGTCAAAACCAGGGGTTTTCGTTTTGCAGCGGCGGCGATGGCGCTCCAGTCGGCGGACCACGGCGTCGGGAGGTGGGTGTGTAGGAGGTCGAACTCCTCCCTCAGGATCGCTATGGGAAGCCCCGGGGTGACGTTGGTATTGGCGACCTTCCCGACGTAGGGGAGCCTCCGGACCCTGACCCCCTCGAGGACCTCCTCCTTCGCCGAGACCGGCTCGTTGGCGCAGAGGACGGCGACCTCGTGGCCAAGACCCACCAGCCCTCTCGTGAGGCCGGCGACGGCGTTCTCGACCCCGCCGACGGCAGGGGGATAGCGGGGTGGGGTCTGGAGGATCCTCATCCCGCCACCTCAGAGACCTCCTACGATAACCTCAAAGCTCCTCATATGCCCCTTCCAGCCTCCCCACGATGATGGACCAGTCATACCCCTTCGCGATCTCCTTCGATGGTCCCGCCATCCTCTTATAGCCGCCACCCGCGAGAAGCCCCTCCACCTTCGAGGCGATGGACGATGCCGAAGGCCGGCATAAGACGCCGTTTTTCCCCTCCCTGATCAGGTCGGCGGCAGCGCTCTTCTCCGAGTCGACGACGACGGCCGGAAGGCCGCAGGCGTTCGCCTCCAGAACGCTGATCCCGAACCCCTCCCTCGTCGAGGGGAGGACGAAGATCCTCGCGGCCTTCATCTTCGCTATGAGATCGTCTTCGTCTTCCAGAAACCCCAGGAGGTCGACGTTCTCCTCCAGCCCCCGATCCCGGACGAGCCTGCGGTGAGCGGCCATCTCGGGGCCGTCCCCCACGATCCCGCACCGGATCTCGGGGATCGCCTCCCGGAGGAGCCCCACCGCCTCGATGAGGAGGTCGACCCGCTTGTGGGCTGAGAGCCTCCCGACGTAGATGACGTCGTAGAGGGTCTCCCCTGCTCCGACCGATCCTATCCGATCCAGGTCTACGCCGTTTTTGACCACCTCCATCCGGTCAGCCCCGACCCCCATCCCCAACAGGTCGGCCCTCACCCGCTCCGAGACGGGGATGATCCTCTCGGGGAGCCTCAGAGCCCCCCGCTCCACCAGGATCCCCAGGGGCGCCATCCTCCCCAGGTACTCCCGCCAGTAGTCGCCCCAGACCTCGTGCCAGGTTATGACGAGGGGCGCCCCCCGGCGGAGGGATTGGAGCTTGGCTGAGAAGCAGGGAAGGTAGGGGAACTGCTGGGCGTCGATGACGTCGAAATCCCCCCTGAGCTTGGGCAGGAGCCGGGCCGAAAACCGGACCGCGGCCGAGATCGACCTCCTCCCGCCGACGTAAAGGCTCCCGGGCGGGCAGACCCCGTGGAGGAAGACGCCATCCCTCTCGACCAGATCGTCACCCTGCCAGTGCTTCATCCCGAAGATGTGAACCTCGTGCCCCCTCCCCGCCAGCCTCCGGGAGACCTCCCATACCCTCCTCTCGGCCCCACCTTTGACGTAGGGGTATATCACGTCGTGGACGTAGGCGATCTTCATGACGATCGCGCCCAAAAGCTGGACTCTCCAAGCTGGGGGGTCTGCCGTTCCATCCTCATACCTCCGTCCTTTTGGCCTCCATCGACCCTTCGGAGCTCACCGTCCATTTACCTCCCCGGATTTTAGGAGGAGGAGGCTGATGAAGACGGCTGAGAATATCGTCTGGATTCCGATGATGACGAGGATCATCGCCATCATCGACTCCTGCATCTCCTGGATGGACCCGTATCCAGCCCCCCTCCAGCGGAGGACGACGTCCAGCCCCAGGGCCACCCCCCCACCTAGAAAGGCCAACCCCGCCAGAAGCTCCTTCTCCAGGGAGTGGTAGCTGGTCAATATCCTGGCGATCCACCCCGAACCCTCCACCCCGTAGGTCTTGCCGAAGGCGGCTATGTAGACCCCTGACAAGAGAGTCTGATACCCAATTATCAGGAGCATGCTCCCGAGGATGAGGGAATGGGCCCTCAGCTCAGAAGCTGGCTCCTGCCTCAGGACGAAGAGGGTGAGGGCAAGGCCGAGGACGAGGGCGACGGCTCCGGGGAGGAGGAGGAAGGGGCCCGGCCTGTAGAGGATCATGAACCGGAGGTGCCTCCACCCGTCGGTGAAGGAGCGGAGCTTCGAGGCCCCCCTTCGGGGATGGTAGGTGATCGGGACCTCCTCTATCGAGAGGCCCTTCCGCGAGGCCTCGATCACCATCTCCGAGGCGAACTCCATCCCCCCAGCCCGGAGGTGGAGCCGATCGAGGGCCTCCCGAGTCATCGCCCTCATCCCAGAGTGGGCGTCGGAGATCCCCGCCCCGAAGAGGAGGTTGAGGATCCCCGTCAGGAGGGGGTTTCCTAGGTACCGGTGGAGGGCGGGCATGGCCCCCTCCTCGATCTGGCCTTTAAGCCTCGTCCCGATGACGAAATCGGCTCTGCCGCTCTCGAGAAGCCTTATAAACCCGGGCATATCGGCGGGATCGTAGGTGAGATCTCCGTCCATCATGACTATGTACCTCCCCCGCGCCCTCGCAAACCCCGCCAGGTAGGCGTTGCCGTATCCGAGCTTCTCCGGCCTGACCACCTCCGCCCCGAGGGATATGGCGATCTCCGGCGTCGCGTCCCCGGAGCTGTCCGCCACGATCACCTCCCCCTCGATCCCCATCTCCTCGAAGACGGCTCTCGCCCGGCGGATGCACTCTCCTATCGTCTCCTCCTCGTCCATGGCGGGGATGACCAGGCTCACAAGATCCACAAATCAACACCAGAGTTCCCTCTTTTAAGCTTTCTGCTTCTCTCAAGACTTTAAATTGCAGAAGATCTCCCCCCATCCCGGAGGAGACGATCCCCCCGAGGCCTCAGAACCGGGGGACCGGAAAAGAAACTTATATGAACGGCGATGGAAACCTTTCCCCAACATGGAGAGGGAGAGGTCTTACGAGCTATGGGGAGTCGCGGCGGCCGTCCTTCTGGGGCTCTCTCTGAGGCTGGTCCCCGCAAGAAACGCCCTGGCGGGGGGAGAGGTCCAATTTTACGGCTACGACTCGTTCTATCACATGAGAAGGGCCCTCTACACCGCCGAGAACTTCCCCTCTGCCCTATGGTTCGACTCCTACCTCAACCATCCTATCGGCTTCGAACTCACTTGGCCGCCCCTCTTCGATCAGATCGTGGCGGCGGCGGCCCTCCTTCTGGGAGGATCGCCCCGGGCCGTGGAGGCCGCAGGAGCCATCATTCCCCCGATCCTCGGATCGCTGATGATCCTCCTCCTGTACCTCCTGGCGAGGAAGCTCTTCGGGACGAAGGTGGCCCTCCTCGCCGCCCTCCTCCTTGCCATCGATCCAAAGCACATCGCCAGGACGATCTTCGGGCTGCCCGATCACGATCCGATGGAGCTGCTCCTGATGCTGGGGGCGATCCTTCTCCTCGCCTCCGCCCTCACCGACCGGGACCGGAGGCTCAGGTTTGGGGCCGCGGCCGGAGCCCTCCTCGCCGCCGTCGGCTACACCTGGCTGGGGGCTCCGATATACATGATCGGGATCCTGATCTACGCCGCGGTCCAGATCTCCCTCGACCTCCGGGAGGGGGCCGATCCTGGGGACGCCATCGCCCCGATGGCTGCGGCCTTTGGGGTCGCCCTCCTCCTCTTCCTCCCCTTCTGGGATGAGCCCTGGCTCCTCCCCTCCTTCGTCGGAGCCCTGGGGTCTCTCGTCGCCCTCGGAATACTCTACCCTCTATCCAGGCTCTTCGTCGCCAAAAGGGTCCCCTGGCAGGCCTTTGGGCCCCTGGTGGCAATCCTGGGCTACATCCTTTTGATCTTAAGCTACGCCACGGAGATCGGCCGATATCTTCACTCCCTCTTCCGGGAGGGTCTCGCCTACTTCTTCGATAGCGAACTATCGAGGGTGGGGGTCGAGGAGGCTATGCCGATATTCAGAGTCTACGACCTCGCATCCCTCTCGATCCTCGGCCTCATATTCGCCCTGGGGGGGCTTTTCATCCTCGCCCGGGGGGTCCGGCCCTCCACCGGCCTGAGACCTGATCGGCTCCTCTTCCTCATCTGGGCCGGCCTCGCCGCAGCCCTGGCGATCTCCCAGACCAGGTTCCTCTTCCTCTTCTCGGTCAGCGGGTCAGTCCTCGTCTCCCTCCTCTTCTTCTGGGGGATGGAAAAGATCTGGTCGTCGGATCTATCTCAGAGGGCCGACCCCCGGGTCGTCAGGTTGGCCGTCGCCCTCCTCCTCCTAGCCCTCCTCATCCCCGCCGTCGTCAGCCTTCCGGCGGTGGTCAGGTACAAGCCGGAGATCGCCGGAGACTGGACCGACTCCCTCGACTGGGTCGGCGAGAACGCCCCCCCGACGGAGGGGTTCGAGCTGCCCGTCGAGGCCGGGAATTACTCCATCCTCAGCTGGTGGGATTACGGCAACTGGATTCTTTACAGATCGAAGAGGCCGGTGGTGGCGAACAACTTCCAGGCCGGGGCAACGGATTCCGCCCGGTTCTTCCTGGCGGAAGAGGAGGAAGAGGCCCTGAACGTAGCCGACCGGCGGGGCGTCCGATACGTCATCACCGACGAGAAGATGGTCTACAGAAAGCTCCCCGCCATAGCCCGCTGGATCGATGAGGATCCGGCCAGCTACGTCAGCATAGCCGCAGATTCGGAGGTCTTGACCTACGAGCACTCCCCGAGGTTTCTCGCCACCGTTCTCGCGAGGCTCCACCTCCGGGACTGCTCGGACCTCGGCTCCTTCCGGCTGGTCTACGAGTCAAAGACCACTTCGGGGCTGAGGTTTCCCGTCAGCAGAGTCAAGGTCTTCGAGCGGGTCAAGGGTGCGAGGATAGCTGGGACGACCCCTTACGACGAGCCGATGGGGGTGATCCTGGATATGACGTCAAACCAGGGGAGAAGGTTCCAGTACTTCAGCTCGACGACGCCGGTCGACGGCCGCTACGAGATCGTCGTCCCCTATTCGACCGGGGGGACGGATGGGACCCATTCGGTCGGACCTTATCTCCTCGGCCCGTTGAAGGACTTCCCGGGAGGGGACGCGACGGAGGTGGAGGTGAGCGAGGAGGACGTCCTCGGCGGCGGGACGGTAGAGGTCAACTTCTGACCGAGCCATCTCCCGCCCTGTAGAGATCCGATGCCGTCCGCCGGCTCAGGGACGGTTCCCTTCGAGGACGAGGATCCCCACCCGCTCGCCGATCTCGATCCAGGCCCACGCCCAGATGACGGCCTCAAACCCCCGGATCAGGTCGCCCTGGTCGAGAAAGTAGCGGCAGTCGGATAGGTAGGCATCGATGTTGGCAGAAAACCTCTCCCCCTCCTCCCCTCGGGGCGATGCCCTCTCTCTGGCCTCCTCGGCCCTCCTGAGCCACTTCTCCGTCTCCGCCCTGAGATCCTCCTCCAGGCTCAGAGGTCCCCCCCCCCGACCACCGGATCTCGGGACGGGTCCAGATCTATTGGCAGAGCTAGACCGATGGGTCCAGCCGGCCCTGGGGCCGATCCAGGAGATCCGGACCACATCCCCCGACCTCCGGCGCCTAATCGAGGATCCTGACCCCGAATTCGTCGGCATCGACCCTCAACATCGTCTTGATCTGGTAGCCCTGGCCCCTCAGCCTCTCGGCCCCAGACCCCCGCTCTATCACCGCGACGACGTCCACCACCTGGGCGCCGGCGGCCTTCAGCGCCTCCAGGGTGGCGAGGGCCGTCCCCCCGGTGCTGACGACGTCGTCGACGACGATCACCCTATCGCCGGGGGAGATGCCGTTGAGGTAGAGCTGCCCCTTGGAGTACCCGGTCACCTGGCTCACCTCGATCTCCCCCGGGAGGCCGTACCTCCTCTTCCGGATGATCACCAGGGGTATGTCGGTGAAGAGGGAGAGGGCGGTCCCGATGTGGATCCCCATCGCCTCGATGGTGACGATCTTGTCGACGTCCAGGTTTGCGGTCCTGATGATGTGGGTCACCACCTCCCTGATCAGGTCCGGCCTCACCTCGGGGACGCCGTCGGTGATCGGGTGGATGAAGTAGTTGTAATCGCCCCGCTTGTAGATGGGGGCCTCCAATAGAGACCTCTTCAGCCTTTCAAGCATCGCCAAATTCCTCCGCTGCCTGGCTTTACAGTGCCTGGGGCCGGAGCTTAAAGGTTGTGGCTGCCATCGCGCCGGATTTGGATCCTCTCAAACCTGCTGGTATCTCAGGAAAGATTTTTATGAGAGAAAAGACCTTTATTATTTTGCGGCGTTGAGTCGCAGATCGATATACTGGAGCGGAGGACATGAGAAAAAAAATGATGGTTTTGATGGCGGCGACGATGATCTTCATCCTATCGGCTTCGCTGGCCATATCGCAGCCTTCTTCGGAAGCCTCTCCGGAGGAGACGGGTTTCATGTTTGTAACCACCCCCGAGTCCCTGACAGCAGCCCCCACCGGCGAATGCCAGGAGCTGGCGAGGTACCTCGACTGCGTCTCGGGGAAGAAGGCGGACATCGTCTTCGTCTTCGACACCACCGGGAGCATGGGCGAGGAGATCGACGAGATGAAGTCGATCGCGAAGGAGTTCGCAGATAACCTCGCATCCTCCGGGATAGACTACCGGCTGGGCCTGACGGAGTATCGGGACTTCAACCTCAACTGTGGCGGGGATACTGCCTGTGGAGGCTCTGATGACTTCCCGTACAAGGTATACAACGAGGGGGTCCTGACGGGGAACTCTGCCACCTTCAAGTCCTGGATCGACGCCCTCAGCCTCGGCTGGGGAGGGGACGAGCCCGAGTCGGTCCTGGCGGCTATGACCCACACCGTCAACGACCAGAGGTGGAGGGGTGGGGACGCGGCGAAGATCGTCGTCCTGATCACCGACGCCCCCGCCCATCCTGACGGCGACTGCTGCAACCAGGAGGGGGACACCCTCGACGGCGTCATCTCCTACCTGGCATCGAGCGGCGTTAAGGTCTACGCCATCGGCCCCGACGAGGAGTCGATCAAGAAGATGGCGGTCGAGACGGGAGGAAAGTTCTACCTCATCAGGTCAGGCCTCACCCTGGAGCCGATCCTGGAGGACATCGCCGGGATCATCAGCTGCAGCTTCGGTATCGATGGGATCGTCAGCTGCGACGAGGGGGCCCTGGAGGTGACCGTCGAGCTGAAGGGGAAAGACGGCGCCACGATACCCTACCGGGCCGGCTTCACCGACGTCTGGATCTACGTCACCTGCTCTGAGGAGGTGAGCGAGAGGTACGACCTGGTCTACGACTCCGACCTGAAAGCTTACCACGCCGTCATCGACCCGGTCTGCTCCGGATATGGCGGGACGATCGAGGTCACGGTATACGGCCGGGTCTGCGGCTGGAGCGCCGTCGAGATCTTCGAGGCGACCTGCGGTGGGGACCAGTGCCCCGAGCCCTGCCTCAACGTCACCTCATCCTTGAGCCAGGAGGTCTACATCTACGGCGACTCCATCTTCTACAACGTCTCGGTGAGGAACGACCTGGACGAGAAGAGAAGGTTCGCCATCACCTACGGCTACGTCGACCCGACGCCCAAAACCCACGTCATAGGGACCTTCATGCCGGACATATACCCCGGAGACGCCTACGGCTTCTACGGCGACTTCAAGGTGCTGGAGAGCTTTTACAGCGGGATGTACGTCTTCTTCGTCACCGCGACGGACGTCGAGAACCCCGACTGCTCCGTCAGCGATGGCGTCCGGTTCTGGGTATATGAGGAGGAGATCTGAAGGAGGGGGGTCGCCAGACCTCCATCCCAAAATTTTTTTCCCTTATTTCTGCCGACTCCTCTGATCCGCCCCGCCGTTTCCCCGGCTTTTGGGTCCAAAGCTCCCCTCTCTCCCCGCCCCTCAACCCCCATTTCCTGGACCCATCGCCCATACCGGCCCCTTCAGCGCCCCGAGGAGAGGGATCTGAGGGCCTCCAGGACCTCCTCGACGTGGCCCTTGACCCGGACCTTCCTCCAGATTCGAGCGACCTTGCCATCAGGATCTACGATCGCCGTGCTCCGGAGAACGCCATCGTATTCCTTCCCGTACATCCTCTTCTTCCCCCAGGCGCCGTAGGCCTCCAGGACCCGGTGGTCGGGGTCGCTGAGGAGGGTCACCTCGAGCCGGTGTTTCTCCCGGAAGCTCCTGTGGCTCTTCGGCGAGTCGGGGCTCACTCCGAAGACCTCCGCCCCACGATCCCGGAACTCCTTGAGGCTCTCGGTAAAGTCGACGGCCTCCCGGGTACATCCGGAGGTGTGGTCCTTCGGATAGAAGTAGAGGACAACCCACCTTCCCGAGAACTCTTCGAGGCATACCACTCGTTCATCCTGGTCGGGAAGGCAGAACCGCGGCGCAGCATCTCCTCCCCTGATCGTCATTCCTTCGTCGGTCATATATTCACCATCCCATCCTTCTGAGATCAGCCCTTATTTTATGCCATTTAAACGAATAACCCTTCTTATCCGGCGTCGTCCTCGTCGGAGGGGGTGGAGGTGGGAAGGGCTGAAAGGCTGGAGAATAGGCCCATCGTCGCCCCCGCCGGATCGGCTTTGAGAAGCCTTAACAAATGTTAAATAGAATTCCGTCGATCCTGTTGACCGGATGTACGAACCAGTCCTCCTCCAGATGGGCTCTGAATCCCTCCTCAGCAACATGTGGATCATCTTATTTCTCATCCTCTTCCTCGTCCCCATGCTCCAGAGGAGATACCTGGAGCAGAGCAGAAGGAGGCTCCTCGTCAAGATGGGCAAGAGGAGGAAGTCCGTCGTCGTTACCCTGATCCACCGGCAGGAGGTCCTGAGCTTCCTGGGGATACCCCTGGCGAGGTACATCGACATCGACGACAGCGAGCAGGTCCTGAGGGCGATAAGGACCACCCCCAAGGACGTCCCCATCGACCTCATCCTCCACACCCCCGGGGGGCTCGCCCTCGCCGCGACCCAGATCGCCCTCGCTCTGAAGGCCCACCCGGCTCGAAAGACGGTGATCATCCCCCACTACGCCATGAGCGGCGGGACCCTCATCGCCCTCGCCGTCGACGAGATCATCATGGACCCCCACGCCGCCCTCGGCCCCGTCGACCCCCAGCTCGGAGACCAGACCGGCTCCTACCCCGCCACATCCCTGGTGAGGCTCCTGGAGAGGAAGAAGATCGACGAGGTGGACGACAAGACGATCGTCCTCGCCGACCAGGCAGAGAAGGCCCTCCGGCAGATGGACGGCCTGGTGAAGACGATCCTGGACGGCAGGTGCGACGGGGATAAGGTAGCGCAGATCATCGAGGAGTTCGTCTCGGGGAAGTACACCCACGACCACCCCTTCCTCGCCGAGGACGCGAGGAGGCTTCTGGGGGAGTGCGTCAAGACCGACGTCCCCGCCGAGGTCTACGACCTGATGAAGCTCTACCGGATGGAGGTCGCGAGGCGGAGGCCCGGCGTCGAGTACGTCCCGGTGACGGGGAAGTAGAGCCCTCCGATCCTCCGGCAGAAGGACTTCCGTACCGTTTTCAGACGAACCGGTCCTCTAACCGGATCGCGTTCACCTCATCCTCCCGAGGTTGAGGACCTCGGGGGAAGAGCTGAGGGGGAGGGCGTACCCCGGCCTGATCGACCCAAGGCAGCTCCCGGACCCGACCGCTCCCCCGCCTTCGTAGGCGAGGTAGTCTCCGGAGACCGAGCTTCCGAAGACGGTGAGATCCAGCCTGTAAAGGGCGTTCTGATCCAGGAAGATCAGATCGAGGTTCACCCGCTGGCCGATGACGATCCCGCTGGCCCCGATCGTCAGATATCGGGCAGATGAGGCTCCTTGGGCCGCAGGTGCCGGGTCTTGGTGGAGCCACCAGACCATCGACTTTATCCCATCGTCCCTCGTCGGCCTCGGACCCGTCTCGACGGGAAGGAAGGTTGGAGCGGCTCCGGCGCCGCCGGGGGCCCCTCGGCCGAATATCACCCGATCGATCTGGCTGATATCTACCTCCACGGACGAGGACCTCCCGGTGGCCCCGTCTATCAGCACCAGGCTCCAGATCCCGGCGACGGTGGCGGGACCTGCCTCGGAGGCCGGCGAGGTAGATCCGACTCCGGTGGTCGATTCGAGGGCCGGATCCGGAGAGGACCCCGCCGACTCCTGCTTCAGCCCCGTGGACGATCCCAGAATTAGAAGAAGAGCGGCCAGAGCTGCGACGACGACGCAATTTGATCTCATATTCAGTAACCCCCTTACAATCTATCCCTTCAAGGTTTAAAAAACAGCCGCTCCGTGGGGATCTTCTTTCCCTCAGATCATCCATCCGATGGCAGGGCCCGCTCCTCCACCCCTGTTCAGCGGCGGCGAGGGACGTACCTCTCCGGAACGGCTACGACATACGGTTTTTTTGAGATCAGGATCCAGAGCGCCCCTGAGGCGAGGCCGACGAGGAGGTTCATCATCCCCAGGACCTGGATCGGATCGGGCCAGTCCAGGGAGATCGTCGTCATCCCGACGCTCCCGGCGAAGATCCCGAAGAAGCTCATGAGGGCAGCCGCCGACCCCGTATCCCCCCTCTGCTGCTCCAGCATCAGGTTCGTTGCTGGCGTCCGGACCAGGCTCGAAGAGATCGTCGCCGGGAGGAGGGCCGCCGCCAATAGCCATGGGGCTCTCTCTCCAAAGATCGTGATCAAGAGGCCGCTTCCGGCGATCGCCCCGAAGGAGGCGGCGATGATCGACCTCCTCCGGCGTCTCCTGGAGATCCGCATGTAGATCATGGGGCCGGAGATCATCCCGACGGCGTTTGCTGCGAAGTAGTAGCTGTAGACCTGGGGGCTGAGGCAAAAGCCGTTTATGTAGATGTAGGACGACGCGGCTATGAAGGCCATCGAGGATATCCCCGGGAGGGAGAAGAGGAGGAGGAGGGAGGAGAAGCCGGGGTTCTTCGCTACCCCAAAGATCCGGCCGAGGGCCCCGAGGATGGGCCCCCCGCTCCGCTCGCCGATCGTCTCCTCCAGCGCCAGGCTCCCCAAAAGGGCGATGAGGCCGATGAGGGCGAGGGCCCAGAATGCCCCCCTCCAGGAGACGAACTTGAGGAGGATCGCTCCGAGGACGGGGGCCGCCACCGGCGATATCAGAACCATCGACTGGACCATCGCCAGGATCGGCTCCCTCCTCTTGCTCTCGTAGACGTCCTTGACCATGGCAGTGGCGACGGCGAAGGCGCCGCTCCCCCCGACCGCCTGGAAGATCCGGAAGGCTATCAGCTGATGAATGTCGCCGGAGGCGGCGCAGCCGAGGCTCGCCGCCGTATATATCGAGAGGGCCGCGAGGAGGACGGGCCTTCGTCCGTACCTGTCGCTGAGGGGGCCCCAGAAGAGCGTCCCCGCACCGAAGAAGACGAAGAACAAAATTAGGGTCAGGTTCGCAAGGTCCGCCGAGACTCCGAAGTAGAGGGCCATCCCGGGGAGGGCGGGAAGGTAGAGGTCGGTCGAGAGGGGGACGAAGGCGCTGAGGAAGGTGATGAGGGCGACGAGCCCCTTATCTCCGAGATACCTCTGGCTTCGGGCGGAGGAGGGGTCGGTCATGGCGGGTCTCTGGACGATTGTTCCAAAGATTTCTGTGGCTTGGGCCCCGTCTCCGATAAAGCCAACTCTTCGTCCCAGGATCGATCTTCTCGCAACTTCTACCCGCCTCCGCCTCAGTCATCGGCTATCCTTTCGCGTTATAAAGATGGCGAGGAGGGGATCCCTCCCAAGATTCTCTTTATTGGGCGGTTCTGTTCGGCCTTTGTCCCTGGTGGCTGCTTTCCACCAGCCCGACAACTACATGCCCTAAAAGCCCCCGAAAATAACCATGGTCCATGTCGAAGTGACAAAGCAGGACGTAAGAGACCTCTCGGCGGAGGTGAAAAACCTGCCGGGGGCACTGTTCGGCGGGAGCGGACCCCTCCTCCGCCCCTTCCTCCCGAGGCTCGAAGAGCTCCTCCCGCCCGAGAAGAGGGGCCGGGGGAATAACTACATCTCCTCGACCCTCAAGGCCCACGTCGACGCCGTCGAGGCCGACGCTGACCAGATCAGGATCGAGAGCGAGGGACGGGCCGTCGAGATCACCCGGGCCGAGCTGGCGGCGATCCTGGAGGAGAAGTTTCCGACCCTTTCCCACCAGAGCCTCAACCTGCCGGGCCTCCTCTTCCTCCAGTCCGGCCCGGTCCTCCAGGCCTGCACCCTATCGAGGCTCGCTCGCGACCACGGGGTGAGGGTGCCGGGAGGTCGGCGGACCCTCCGATACGTCTTCCACGCCACCGTCGTCTCCATCGGCGCCGACCGCGATTGCGTTCGGATCGAGTTCGACCTCGACCGCCTCCCCGGCCTATCCGGTGGCTGAGCCGCTGGAGGGCGGAGCCGTCGGAGGAGCGGCGGCCGGGAGATCCGCCGGCTAGACGATCAGGTGGCGGAGCTTCAGGAGGTGCTTCGGGTTCTGCCGGACTAGGACCTTCAACAGCCCCCTCAGGTCCAATTCTGCGACGTCGATCCCGTCGAGGGAGTGGATCAGCCGGTTGAGGTCGTCGTCGGTTAGTCCGACGAAGAACTCCTTGACGGCGAAGTTCCTGGTGATCAACTTACCGATCGTCTCCCTCCACCTATTCTCGTAGATCTGGAGGGCTTTCTTATCCACCTCGCCCTTAGGGACCAGCTCCGCCGCGATCTCGCCCGCCATCGCCCCTGCCCTCATGGCGTTTATGATCCCGCCGCCGGTGATGGGGTCGGACTGGCGGGCGGCGTCCCCGACGAGGATCACCCCGTCGGCGACGGTCTGGTCGATCGGCCCCGAGACGGGAACCCCGCCGACGACCATCTCCAGGACCTTCCCCTCAGGGAGGTTCTTCTTCATGAAGTCCCGGAGGAGCCGGATCGGCGTCCCCGAGTCGGCCTTCGACCCCAGAACCCCGATACCGACGTTGGCAAGCCCCTCCCCCTTGGGGAAGGACCAGACGTACCCGCCGGGGGCGATCTCGTTTCCGAGGAAAAATTCGCAGTAATCGTCGTCGATTTTATCGTCTTGGACGAGGAACTGGGCGCAGGTCTCGATGTCCTTGGCCTTGAGGGCGGTATCGATTCCTCCCCAGCGGCCGACCTTCGACTCGACGCCGTCGGCGCCGACGACGAGGGGCGCCTCCACCCTGAGGCTCTCGCCGATGAACTGGGCGGAGACCCCCGAAGGGACGCCATTTTCCATCAGAAGGCCCAGGGCCCTCGTCTTCACCATCACCTTCGCCCCCGCCTCCGCCGCTTCTTGCGCCAGGGCCCGGTCGAAGACCTTCCTCTCCAGGACGTAGCCGACCTCTGCCCCCGCCCTGTCCTCGGAGATGACGATCTCCGTCCCGTCGGGCCCCCGGATCCTCGCCCCCTTCACCTCGGCGGAGATCCAAGTGGGGTCCGGGTCGACGAGCTTCTTGAGGGCTGCCTTGCTCACCCCTTCGGCGCACCGGACGGGGTCGCCGATCTCCTGCCTCTTCTCCAGCAGTACCACCTCGAGGCCAGCTTCGGCCGCGGCCTTCGCCGTCATCGAGCCGGCGGGACCCGCCCCCACCACCACCAGGTCGCAGTTCACGTCTTCGCCTCCTTCACCAGCTCCAGGGCCCCCAGGGGGCAGATCTTGGCACACCGGCCGCAGCCCGTGCAGCCGTCGCCCACCTCGATCCAGGTCTCCACCAGCTCCAGGGCGGCGACGGGACAGACCCCGACGCAGGCCCCGCAGTAACCGCATTTGTATCTGTTGACCGTAAGCATTGGTCCATCCCTCCTCAGCGGACCACCTTGAACTCCTCGATCTCCTGGCACCGGACCTCGGATATATCCATGCCGGAGACGAGGGCGCCAGCCGGCCCCTCCTTCATCAGGCTCAACAGCTCCCCCACCTTCTTACTCTCCCCCTGGAGAAGGGCCTCTACGCCGCCCCCAGGAAGGTTCTTGACCCAGCCCTTCACCCCCAGCTCCGCGGCCTGGCTCCTGGTGAAGCTCCTGTACCCGACGCCCTGGACCCTCCCGGATACCCGGACCCTGACACAAATCATGGGGTCACCTCCGGATCCCGGAGAGGAGTTCCTCCAGGGCGGCCCTCTGATCCTTCGCCTTGACGATCCCCGAGGCGAGGAGGACCCCCTCCGACCCGAGATCGAGGGCCGCCCGGAGGTCCTCGCCCCTGCTGATCCCGGCGCCGCACAAAACCCCGACGGAGGGCTCGATCCCCTTCACCGCCTCGACGGAACCCGTTACAACGCCGGGGTCGGCCTTGGAGACGGGGATGCCACTTCCGATCAGCTCGGGGGGCTCCACCGCCACGTAGTCGGGCTTGAGGGCGGCGGCAGCCCGGGTGGTGGCTACGTTGTTGGTGCAGACTATGGTGGCGATCCCCGCCGCCCGACAGGCCGAAAGGGACGCCTCGATCTCGGCTAGTCTAAGCCTCCTCTCCGAATGGTTTATGAGGGTCCCGACGGCCCCTGCGGCCTTGACGGCAGCGGCAGTGATGGAGCCGGTGTATCCACCGAACCCGACCCCGTCGACGTGCTGGGCGTAGACGGGTATCGAGACGTCCTCCGAGATCAGCCGGATATCCGGGGCCTGGACCGCTACGGCGATCTCGACGTCGTACTGATCTCTCGCCTCCTCACAAATCCGGGAGAGCTTCAGGGCCTCTGCCCCCGTAGCCTCCGCGTAGGTCTTGAAGTTGAGCACAACCTTTGTCATGATCATCACCCCAGGCCGAGATTCGCGATGTAGGGATATCGAGAACCGGGCCCCTTTGATGTTTCATCCTCGGCTCCGAGTCGCCTCTTCTGAGATAAAATCGTGATGGTGCGAACTGTGGAAGCCGACGAACGCAGAGGCTAGGCCTCAGCCATCGAAGATCGCCCATTCTGAGGGCCCCTCAAAGGATGACGCTGGTCTTGAGGATGTACTTGATCAAATCTTCTGAAAGCTTCGTCTCTCTTTTTATCAAAGTTACAGCTTCATCTATTTTGCGCCCCTCCGAGATCAGTTTGGATAATCTCTCTATGACGCCCTCGTCGATCTCGTAGTACTCGTCGATATCCTTTCGGTGACCCCAGACGTCCCCCCTCAAAAGCTCCACCCCCTGGATCTCCAGGAACTGCCGGGCCGCCTTGGACATCGTCCTGTAGTAGGATGGGGGGGTCTGGACGGTCCGGATCCTGGGGCACCTCTGGATGAGGGTCATCACGTCCATATTCGACGGCCTGAAGGCGAGGTGGATCATCTGCTCGTTGGGGTTAAGCTCCGGGATCTCCTCTTTAGAACTCACTACCCTCAATCTCATGGTGCATAGAATGATCTTAAAATATTTATACATAGTGGTTATGATTTATCCCGAGATCCTCTCCCCATCGAAGGAAGGACGTATTTTAGATAATATCCACGTTCGCCCGCCAGCTGGAGAGATTATATCGCAAGTCCTCGGGGCCGATGAAGGTTCCTTCAGCCGGAGAAAAAAGAGATGGCGGTCTTTCGATCTTTAAGGGCCGGCCCCCGAGGGATCACGGCCTGAGCCCATCCCTTCCGGCTACCCCTCCGGCCTGGGCCTGGAATTGAAGGAGGAGATCGCCCTCGCGCAGCGGGCGAGGCAATCTTTCGCCATCGTCTGGCTTGGCCATGGGCCGAGGCCGCAGTCCGGCCCCGCGTACCTCACCCGATCTCCGAAGAGCTGAAAGGCCGCAGCGAGCCTCTTCTCCATGAGGTCAGCAGACTCGGCGGAGAAGACCTCCCGCTTCAGCCTTTCGGGGTCGAGCCAGAGGTTCGTCTCGAGCCGGTCGTTCAGCCTCGCCACCATTCCGTCGATGTCGGTCCTCGCGATCCCGACCCGGAGGAAGGCTCCGTTCTCCTCCAATACCTTCCGATCGACGAGCCTCAGGTAGTCGGGGTTTGCTGCCGACTCGACCCCGATGACGTTGATCCCGGGGACGCCAGCGCAGAGCTCCGCCATCAGGGGGGAGTGAAGGTGGACTTCGCAATCGGTTCCCCCACAGGGGCGGGCGGCGATCTCCAGGGCTTTTTTTATATCGTCATAGTCGAAGACGACGTTTGGACTGATCCCAAGGCTCGGCTCGTCGATGGAGACGACGGCGACCTCGAAGTGGCGGCTCTTCTTCGCCATCTCGACAAACCTTCCGACGCTTTTTGCGAGGTTATCGAGGATGTCGCGGTAGTCAGTGGCACCAAACCGGGAGATGTAGAGTTCGACGGGGCCTGTGACGCATACCCGAGCGGATAGCTGCTCACCAACCCCCCCCCTCCTCCGCCCCAGGGCCTCCAGGGCCTCCAGCTCCAGGATCCGGGCCTCCCCCGCCCGGACGAGGTAGGGGCTCTCCGACCTCTTGGGGTCTTCGATCGGGTCCATGAACATCCGGATCATGTCCCGGAACTGGGGGTAGGTGGGCCTCTCCACACCAGCCTCGATCTTCTGAACCATGGCGTCCTTCACCAGTCCCAGGTAAGAATCGCCCTCCGGAAGCTTCTCCCGGCTCATCCCCGCCGGGAGGGGGTAGCTTCCTATGTCGTCGAAGATGATCTCTGGCCCGTCATCCATCCTCTCACCTCCCTATCCCCGGAAGAGCTCCGAGAGCTTCTCCTTGAAGAACCCGTACTCCCCGGCGATGAGGTCGAACCTCTCCCCCATGCCGTCGAGGCGGGACAAACCGGCGGGGACCGGCGGCTCGAGGCCGACGGCCCGGACCACCTCCTCGGGGAACTTGGCGGGGTCGGCGGTCTCGAGGGAGACGGAGGGGCTCCAGTCCTCTACCTCCTTCAGGTAACGGGCGAGCCCCGCCCAGCCGACGGCGCCGTGGGGCTCTAGGAGGGCGTCAAACCTGTTGTACGCCTCGGAGATCGTCTCCCGCGTCTCGGCGTCGGTGACGGATTTGGCGAATATATCCCGCCTCATCGCCTCGATCTCGGGGGCCCGGACGACCCGGCCGGCCTCGTCCATCGAGCCGCCGTAGAGCCAGAAGACCCGGGCCAGGTTACTCGGATGGCCGACGTTCATGGCGTTGGAGATGCACTTGACCGAGGGGCTTATCGGCCGGTAGTCGCCGGTCTCCATGAACCGCGGGAACTCGTCGTTCTCGTTGGTCGCTACCACGAATTTGTGGACTGGCAGGCCCATCCTCATGGCGAGGAGCCCCGCCATGACGTTTCCGAAGTTGCCGCAAGGGACGGAGAAGACTACCTCCCGGTCGGGGGCTGCCACCCTCGACCAGGCGTAGAAGTAGTAGATCGATTGCGGAATCAGCCGGCCGATGTTGATGGAGTTCGCGGACGACAGATTGAGGCCAGCGAAGTCGGGGTCGACGAAGGCCTGCTTCACCATAGCCTGGCAGTCGTCGAACTTGCCGTCGACGGCGAAGACGGTGACATTCCTCCCCAGGGTCGTCATCTGCTTTCGCTGCCGTCCGGTAACCTCCTTCTCCGGGAAGAGGACGACGACTTTGATGTTATCCAGGCCGTAGAAGGCGTGGGCTACGGCGCTTCCGGTGTCCCCGGAGGTGGCGGTCAGGATCACCATCGACCTCCCCTCCTGCTTGAGGAAGTACTGCATCAATCGGCCCATCAGCCGGGCGGCGAAGTCCTTGAAGGAGAAGGTGGGGCCCTTATCCAGCCGAAGGACGTACTTCTCGTCGTAGACCTTCTCGATGGGCACGGGAAAGTCGTAGGCGTCCCGCAGGATCGCGACGAGGTCGTCTTTGGGGATGAGGTATCCCAGGTAGGGGCGCATCACGGAAAGGGCGATCTCGGGGTACTCCATCCCTGGGAAGCGGGCGAGCTCCTCCTTCGGGATCTGCGGGATCTCCAGGGGGACGTAGAGCCCCTTGTCGGGGGCCTGGCCCCGGAGGAGCGCCTCCTTGAAGTCGAGGAGCTCGGGGTGGCCATTGGTGCTGGAATACATTATCTTGTTCATAGTCGCTGGGGGATAGGCAGGGATCGTCCTTAAACTTTGTCAGGGTCGGGGGCGGGGTCGGCGATAGGACGCATTGCTGGTCGGCGGGGTTAAGCTCCGACAAAGCCGCAATCTAAAAGCGACCGCTACTTCTGACATGGGTAGATCTGCTGCGCGGAGAGGTGCGGCGGCGGGGATGGGCGGCAGTCTCCAGGGGGATCAGCCCCAGCTACTCCTCGACTCAGGAGAGGTCGGAAGAGAGAGCGAAGCCAATTCTCCGACCAGGGATCTTCATCAAAGGATTTCCGCAATGATACTCTATGAGATGGATCCCCACGATCAATGCTCATTCAATGCTCATCTCCTCCCGTCATTCGTCTCAGAGTGACAAAACGCTTAAGGACTATTAGTCCCATAAGTGGGATTGATCCTACATGCCGTTCACCAGAGTCGACGACAAAGGGAGGGTGGTTCTTCCCAATGAGCTGCGGCGGAAGCTCGACATAAAACCGGGAGACGAGTTTGCTGTGGAGGAGTTGGCGCCTGATTCGGTCATCTTGAAAAAGGTGGATTTGAGGTCGCTAATGGAGGAGATGATCAAGAAGGCCAGGACTGTGGATCTGGACAAGCTCGAAGCAGAGATCGAGGAAGAGGCAAATAAGCTTGCCAAGCAGAAGTATAAGGTTCTTAATTGACACCAACCTTTTCATAGCAGCGGTCAAGGGCAGAAGGACGAGGAGCACCGAGCTTTTGTTGATGCTCCTCGATGGGCCGATAGAGCTGGTGGCAGATGATATCCTGATATCGGAGTATGCCAGATATGCCAGAAGTTTCGAGGCAGATCAATTCCTTGAAATTCTCCTGAAGAAAGTGGTCGTAATCGAGCAATCTATTGAAGACGTTTTGAAGTGCAAACCATTCTTCCCTCCTGACGAGGGCGCAGATATCGTTCATGCCGCAACCTGCCTTCACGGGAAGGCGATTCTGATAACAAACGACTCCCACTTCCACCGGATAAGAGATGAAGGGCTGATAGAGGTGTGGAGCATCTCCGAGGCGATGCGGAGGCTACTTGATCGGAGCTGATTCTCGGGGCTCGGGAAACCAGGAGGTGGATGTAGCGGCGGCTTCTCGCTCTACTTCCACCGGCACTCCATGAGGACGGCGGAGCAGGAGGAGATCGCGAGAGAGGACGGGGCCTCCGTTCTCAAGGAGGAGAACGGGGGGCTCGTCCTGTCGTCGTCGATAAGGGTCAGATGCCCCCTTGATGGGCGTGTCGGATACGCCGTCGCGGGCCTTTCGGCCTTCCTCCCGCCGCCCGGCGGTCGAGGGAGCCCGAGGATCGATCGGGAGACGCGCGGCGTGGGTTTCGGGATGGCCCAGATGATGCGCGCGACCGGCGCGGCGGCGGGGATGGGCGGCGTGGATGCTGGTATTCGCCTCTCGCCGGGGCGGGGCCGGTATCGGCCCGGAGAGTCGCCCCGGTTTTATCGACGGCCTCAAGATGATTTTTTTTCTTCGTTTTCGGGCACGCCCTGTGGCGAGCCTTGCCACAATGGGGTGGTTGGCTAAAACATGCATTTAACGTTCAATAGCATCTATGTAACTTCACTGGATCCACCAGGATAGATTCATTTTAACTGGAACTTATATATAATTATTTTTTATATTTTTTGCTACGAACTTAATATGAATACGATGATGAAATTTGGACATAGAATGATGTATTTTAGTAAAACTGACACCATCTATTTGGCAATTGGAAGCATTCGCATTTGTTCCTATAATTTTATATATCCCGTCATTGTTTTTACACATTTGAGTATATGAAGTTGAAAAATAACCAACAATCCTTTTTTCTTTGAATATGCGATATATCGGTAAATCTCCAAACCTGATTAGTTCAGAGAAATAATTTGCATCAAATACATACACCTTGCCGATATAAATCTCGTCCTCATTAAAACGAAGACTGCAATCGTTTATTACATTAGGCAAAACAGGTTTTCCAAATATCTCCTTGATCATTTCTCATCAACTCCATTTTCGTTTATATTACTAGCAATGAATAACACTCCTTGCTTTAATTCTATAATCTCTTCAACCAGATCATTCATGTTCTTTTGCCTGAGTTGGAGTTGGTTTCGTCTTTCCTCAAGATCTATAACAATATTTCGTTTTAGTGGCTTAGAATTAATATCACTTTGATCATTCGGAGCTATATAGTACTCAATAGTCGCTGTTGTTCTTTTTGGTTTTTTGCTTTTGAAATATTCTGGTGCAGATGCAAAAAATAACTCAACTGATTCGCCTTTATCTAGTACAGACATTTTACGAAACATATTTAATTGATTTAAAGTCATACCTTCGTACGGTATATCTGGATCGAATTTAACAGAGACATCGTATGCTGGACCGCCTCCAGTGTTCTTTAGGACCAAATTAATGACATTTGCAGCATCAGCACTTGGAACCGCCTTTAGGCTAACAGCAGGTTCTTCCATTATCGCTCTCTGTTTTCGCATTTCTTGGACCATTTCACGAGTTGCCAATAGATAAGATAACGTTATAGCAAGAAGAGGTATGCCAATTATTGCAGTAATTACATTAGATATTGCACCGATAGCAGTGAAGTCAATACTATCAACCATCGCCGTTTCTATCACAATAAATATAATTAATGATCCTATGGCCAAAACAAGTAATATTATAACTAACGAATATACTACACATTTCAGCTTGTTCTCATTAACTGATTTAAAATCCATAATATCGACCTGGCCAATCGAATATATAAGCTTGTATTATATAAACTATTCGTTTTATTCATCTGAACGCGTGTAGAGGCTTTTCTGGGATTGGAATTTAATCCGAGTCTTTTTAGAAATCAATTATCGTTTAATATTCAACGGCATGTACATTCTATCTCCTCTTTCCTGAACTCGCAACTCCCCTCCACCGTCACCCTCTCCGGCAAGCTCGCAAACCGCGCCCTCAAGATCAGATCCGCCAGCTCCTCGCGCATCACTTTCTCTATCCCCACGATGGAGGTGGTGGGCCGGGGGTTCACGTCCACGACCCGGGGGAGGTCGCCGACGACGAGGTCGATCCCGGCGTAGCCTCGCAGGCCCAAGGCCAAAGCCGCCATCTTCGCCGCCCTCAGGATCTCCTCCTCCCGGTCCGTATGGTAGGGGACGATCCCGCCCTGGTACTCGAACCCCGCCTCGATGCTGACGAGCTGCTTATTTATGGTCAGAGGAAGTACCCGGTCGCCTGCGGCGATGAGGCTGACGCTGAGGGCCTCGCCCTCGCGGTACTTCGTCGCGATCCGGTCGCCCAGGTACTCCGGGAGCTCGTCGACAAGCTCTATCCTCTCTGAGCCGCAGCCGAACTGGGGCTTGAGGACGAAGGGGCCTCGGTCCTTGGGGTCGACTACCTCAACGACGGGAACCCCCGCCTCTTCCAGGCGGTGGGTGCAGGCGAGCTTGTCGGCACAGAGCCTCGCGGTGGCGGGGGAGGTGCCGAGGTTTATGGTGCTATTTTCTAGGATCTCAAGAAATCCGGGGAGAAGCTCGTCGGGGGAGATCACAAGCCCCGCGTCAGCGCCCGAGCTGGCGAGGAGCGCCTCGAAGTCCTCATCGCACCCGCCGAGGTGAATCGCCCGACCGGCGGCGATGGCGGGCCCCGCCGTCGGGTATACGACCGCGTGGCCGAGCCGCTCGAAGCTTTTGGCGAGGATCGTGAGCATCGCCCTCCCCTCGACAGCGTAGGTCCCCGGAAGGCCCGTGGCGACGGCGTACTCGGCGATCAGAATCTTCATGATCTCATGGCCCTCGCTGCTTTCTTCTGCTGCTTCTGGTCGGGATCTTCGGCTCTTCTCTCAGTACTGCCTCGCGAGAAGGGCGCACCTCTCGGTCTTGGCGCCGCAGACGATGCAGCTTCTCTCGTGCTTCTCAGCGGACCGCCAAGGCTCGCCGAGGACGGCGGCTCCGACCTCGTCCTCTATCCAGTGGCCGCACTCCTCCGAGCCGCACCAGCCGACCCGGGCGACGCCGGCCGCGGTCTGCTCTCTCGCCTCCTCCACCGTCTCGCAGTCCTTCACCTTGCTCGCGAGGAAGGCCTGGGCCTTCGTCAGCATCGCCTCGGTGAGGTCGACGGCCTCCGCCTGGATCGAGGAGAGGAGACCGTCCAGGGGGACGGTCAGCTTTTTGCCGTCCCTTCTTGCCAGGACCGCGACCCCTTTCTCGATGTCCCGGGGCCCGATCTCGATCCGGATGGGGACCCCCTTCATCTCCCACTTGTAGAACTTGGCTCCAGGCCGCTCGTCGCTCTCGTCGATGGCGACCCGGGTCCCGGCCTCCGCGAGCTTCGCTTTGATCTCCCGAGAGACCTCCAGGGTCCTCTCCTTATCCTTGAAGAGGATCGGGACGATGACCACCTGGACTGGAGCCACCGACCAGGGGAGGACGAGCCCCCGGTCGTCGCCGTGGACCGATATGAGCGCAGCGATGCACCTCTCGGAGACGCCGTAGCAGGTCTGGTTTGCAAACTCCTGCTCACCGGCCTCGTTCTCGAAGGTGATCCCATAGGTGGTGGCGAAGTTCGTCCCCAGGAGGTGGGCGGTCCCGATCTGAAGCGTCCTCCCGTCCGGCATCACCGTGTCGAGGGCGATGGAGTAGTCCGACCCAGGAAACTTGTCCCAGGAGGGCCGCCTCGCGAAGAGGAAGGGTATGGCCAGGCGGCGGTAGAACTCGGCGTAGATGGTGAGAGCCGCCTCCACCTGCTCCGCCGCCTCCTCCCAGGATGCGTGGACGGTGTGGGCCTCCTTGAAGGAGGTGATCTCCCGGAGCCTTATGAGGGGTCGCGTATGCTTCGTCTCGTACCGGAAGGTATTGACGATCTGGTATATCTTCAGGGGTAGGTCGGCGTGGCTTCTCACCCAGAGCTTGAAGATCGGGTAGATCGCCGTCTCGCTCGTCGGCCTGAGGGCGAGCTTGATATCGAGGGGGGAGGTCCCGCCGTGGGTCACCCAGTACACCTCGTCCTCGAAGCCCTTGATGTGCTCTGCCTCCTTCATGAACTCCGTCTCGGGGATAAGGAGGGGAAACTGGGTCTCCTGATGGTCGGGGTCCAGGAGCTCTCTCATCAGGTCGTAGACGTTCCTTCTGAGGGCGAAGCCGAAGGGATACCAGACGCACATCCCCTTGACGGGATACCGCACGTCGATGATCTCCCCGGACTTCAAGAGCTCGTGATACCATTCGCTGAAGTTCTCTTTTCCCGGTAGTTTGGCCTCGGTCATTCGATCACCGATAACGATTGCGAATCAACAATGGGTTGGACGAAGGGCTGGACGACGACGGGAGTTATGAAGGCCTCGATCGCCGCAGCGATGAAGAGGAGGAGGGCGACCCACCGGAGGAGGCGGATCCCCGCCAGGAGCTCCCCCTCCAGGTCGACCCTCCTCCCGAGGAGAGTCAGGATCATGAGATGGCCGAGCCGGAGCCCTACCGCGATGGAGAGGAGGACGGTGGGAAGCTCGATTATGCCGTGGGGGAGGATCGCTACCAGGACGAAGGTGGCTCCTCCGGCCAAGATCGCCTGATGGACGACGAGGCCGACGACGGCCCCGTTGAGGAGGGCGACGACGGCGGGGACTATCCCAAACCCCACCCCCAAGAGGAGGGCCAAAGCCGACGCGAAGAGGTTGTTCAGGAATATCGCCAGCATCATCTTAGGCGGGCTCAGGGCGAGGATCCACTCCAGCTTATCTGCGACATCTCCAACGTAAGCAGCCGCGAGGCTCGGATCCCTGACCGAGACGACGAAGCCTAGGACGGCCGCCGCGAAGAAGAGGCAGAACGAGAGAATTATGTAGGGACGGATGGACCTGAGGTACGTAGCGTCTTCTTTCCAGTTCAATCGAGACCTCCTCCCCAGTCACCCTCCGACATCGTATAAGATTCTGGCGATTTTATCGATGGCTGAGGGGTCAGATATCCCCCTAGCCGGTCCAGGCTCCCGCCAAGTAGCTCACCCCGAAGAGGACGAGAAACCCGCCGCAGAGGGCGAGGGTCCTTCTGTAGTTCGCCTCGGATAAGAAAGTCCTTCCCTGGTGGAGGCTCGTCGAGACGAAGGTGTACCACCCGAAGTCCGCGCCCCAGTGGCCGATCATGAAGATCGTGGCGAGGAGGAGCCCCTCCCGGAGCTCCGCCAGGACTAGGGCGGACCCGATGGATAGCCACCAGACCCAGAAGTAGGGGTTGGCGACGCTGGTGAGGGCCCCCGCAAGATAAGGGTTTGACGAGGCGCCCCCGGAAGAGATCTCCATGGTGGCGGTTCTGCTCCCCTTCAGCGTCAGAAGGCCGAAGAGGACGAGGGCGGCCCCGCCGATGACGGCGACGACGCCCGTGTGCTCCTCCGCCACCGATGCCAGCCCCACCACTATGAGGAGGAATACGACAACCTCGGCGAGGGCGTGGCCCATAGCCACCTTCGGCCCCATCTTCCAACCCCTCTGGAGGGAAGAGTTTATGGTGGCGACGAGGGTGGGACCGGGGGCCAGGGCACCCGTAAGCCCGATGGTGAAGGCCAGGATCAACGTCTCGAGCGCACCGTCCATATGAACCCCTCAACCCTTCCATTATATCTGAACCTTTCGACCTGGATAGGTCGGAAGAAATCCCAATTCCGATGGTCAGATCCCAATAATCAGCCTTTTTTGGCGAGAATTTCCTCCATCCAAATCCAGAATTGGTAAAAGATTCCCGATAGAACCTCGCTAAAATGTTGGATGGAATTTAAGGTCGATAGAAATCGGCCTGCTGAGAGAATCCCCATGGACCGGTCGGGATTTGAACCCGAGGCCTCTACCATGCCAAGGTAGCGATCTACCCCTGATCTACCGGCCCGCTGGGCGGGGCTTACGCAGACCTATCAAATAAAGATGTCGGTGACGAGGCCGCCTGGCGTGGCGGGCCGCCCCTCCTGCCGCTACCTCTTCAGGGTCGACTGGACCGTCTCCACCGCCGTGACGACGGGCCTGCCCCAGCGGATGCCGTTGAGGAGGTCTTTGACCGTCATCTCCTCGACCTTCGGGTAGTTGAGAAGCTTCTCATAATCCTTGGTGACGGCATAGTTGTAATGGCCGTAGGCGACGGTCACGCCGTAGGCTAGGAGCTTGTGGGCCCGCCGGGGGGAGGTGTAGACCGCCTGACGGGGGTCGTAGACGGCGTCGGCCCCGATCTTGAAGAGCTTCACCGAGAGATCGTAGTCATCCAGGAGGGATATGTCCCGGTGCCCCCCCGCCCGCTGGTAAGTCTCCCTCCTAATGGCCATGTTGGATCCTATCATGTAGCAGAAGTTGAAGGCTTTGAGGAGCTTGTAAGAGCTCCGCCAAGCCCTGAGGATCTCGGTCCTGAGGTCCCTGTCCTGGAATATCACGGGCCCCGTGCTCGCCTCGTGGTCCTCCAGGTTTCGGGAGACGACCTCCAGCCAGCTCTTCGGAAAGGCGGTATCGGCATCGGTGAAGGCGAGGGTGCCGCCGGAGGCGGCCCAAGCCCCGTCCCTCCTGGCTCCGCCGATCCCGGGGTGGGTCTGGGATATCACCCTGTCAGCGTGCTTTTCGGCGATCTCGACGGTCCCGTCATCGGAGCCCCCATCGACTACCACGATCTCGAAGTTCTCTCTTCCCAGAGACTGGCCTGCAAGGGACCGCAGAGTCGCCTCGATCTGCTCCGCCTCGTTCAGCGCTGGAACGATGACTGATATCATTCAACATACCTCTGACCGAATAGGTCGGATAGGCCATCAGATAAAGGGCCGAAGCCGCCGCCACCGCCAGCGATAGCTGATATAGCCGGGCTGCTGCGAGGGCGAATACCACCGAAAGGGCTGCAAGGCCCCCCAGCATCAAGAGGCCGTTCTTCTGTCCTACCCTGGTCACCGTGGTGGTAGTTGACCCCAGATCTTCGACGTAATCCACTATCTGATGGGCTATAAGGGCTTCGCATCCGACTATGAAGAAGAGGAGAGATATCAAGATTGTCCCTCGGGAGATCTCCCCCCCCACGAGGAGGATACTCGACAGGAAGGGAAGGGCTCCGAACATCAGACCGTGGCTTGCGGCGTCCCAGAGATATCGCTCCTTCAGCCGGATCCGACTTGCGGAATAGGCGGTCATGAGCAGAAGGTTGACGACGATGAAGAGGGTGCCGGTCGGGCTGAGGCGGATGGAGAGGACGAGGGGGACCGATACGAGGAAGGTCATAAGCAGGACGACACCCCTCCCGTCAACCCTGCCCGCAGCCAGGGGGTTCTTCCCGGAAGCCACCTTTTGGCGGTTCTGCCTATCTATATCGGCGTCAAAGTAGTTGTTGACGACGAAGGCATAGCTTATCATAAAGAAGTAGGCTATGAGAACGACGATCGTCTGAGCCGAGTCCCCACCGGCAAGGAGGGCCCCCGCCAGCGGAAATAGCGGATAGAACTTGATCCAGTCTCCTATGCGAAGCATCCTCAGGTAATCGATCATCTCTTGTCTCCCTCCCCGGATGGAAAGACTGGATCTCCCTCCTTCCTTATCAACCTTTTCGAATCCAGCGACTCCATTGTGAGCCGCCCTTCCCCCCATCCAGAATCCTTCGGGCCCTTTATCTCTTCCAGGCAGAACCTTTATACATCTTTCAACAACGATGTATCCGATATCATGAGATCGTGGTACATCCTTCTGGTCTCTTCCCTAATCTTCTCCGCCACCGCCCTGGATGGCGAGGACTATCTGGAGGTCATCGGACCCTCTGGGAGGATAGCTGGCGCTAACTACTCCGAATATGGACCCGGCTTCCAGGAGTTTGTGGCCGAAGCTCCCGGTGGGCGGAACCCGTCGTCGTATCCGGCGTACCTCATCGACTTTCTGGAGAGGAATACAAAGGCCCCAGGGGCGAACTACAGCCACTACTCTCCTGCCTTCGACCAGTTTATGAACATGAGCGATGGAAGGAGGATGGACGTTTCGATATACCCCGAATATCTCAGATGGTTTCTGAATGACACCCCCGAAAGCTTCAGGACGAACTACAGCCACTATTCCCCCGCCTTCGAAGATTTCATGAATATGAGCGGTAGAAGGCAGCTGAACCTCTCATCGTACCCCGAGGGTCTCAGCCGGTTTTTGAGCCGATAGACCTGGCCGGGGCGGAGGCGGCATAGTACAGGCCCAGACCTGTGAGGTCGAGCTGTCAGCTGCCCCCTCCCTCATCAGCGTCACTGCCGAAAAGCCCCCGCCCCCCTGCCCCTCGATCTGCGGGAGATCCCTTATTCATCTGCCGACAGACCTCGGCATCAGCGGGCCTCCAGCCCCAGGGCTTCCATCCTCGACCTTATCCGGCGGAGCCTCTCTTCGATCACCTCCATCTCCAGCTCGAGGAGACGGACCTGATCATCCATCCGCGCCTTTCCTTCCGGCTCCAGGCCGGGGGACGGGCTCGTCTCCGTGCCGCCCTCTCGGAGGAGGTAGCTTCCCCCCTCGATCCTGATTCCCAGGCCGTAGACCAGGGCGGAGGCGACCTTCTTCCTCCCGCTTCGGAGGTCGTTCCAGAAGGCCTTGCGGGAGACGCCTACATAGAGGGCGGCCTCCTGCTGCTGCAGCTCCAGAAGGTCTACGAGGCGGATCGCCTCCAGCTCCTCCAGGGTGACCATGACGGCCTCCCCCTTCGACCCCCCCTCCGGCTCAAAACGCCTCGTTTCGGGGATCTCCGTTATCCATCGCTGACCGCGACGCCTCCCTCTGCATGGCCTCATAAAAGGCCGTATCTGGGACGATGTATATCAGCATTTCCCGGCTTCAAGGAAATGTTTAAATATTAGGTCTCATAAGAGATTTAATTGTAAGCGCCGTTTAACGGCAGAGGAGCCGTCTATAAAAGACGAAGAAGGTGGATGATATATGCCAGGCGGAGATGGAACGGGCCCCTCTGGATTCGGACCTCGAACCGGGAGGGGGATGGGATACTGCTCGGGGTTTGACGCCCCTGGATGCCTCAGAGCGGGGTATGGAAGGTCTTTTGGCGCAGGCAGAGGCGGTGGCCCAGGCCGGGGTGGAGGAAGAGGCAGATGCATCAGACTATGGTCCAGGTGGACGGCACCCATTGGCGCCTTTGGACCTTATCCTGCCTCTGCCCCATCCCCCGAGGTGGAGATGGCCGATCTGGAAGGCATGGCGGAGAGCCTCGAGGCCCAGCTGAAGAGCATAAAAGCCAGGATGGAGGAGCTGAAATCCCAGAAGTGATCTCCTCCGCCACCTACCAAGCTATATGCATTTTCAGTTTTTTATAATCTTTTTCTGTTTTCCCACCTGATCCTGCCGATTCTTCATGGACCCTTTCGCGCCTCCGGCTCGAGATCGATCATATCCCAGATCTTCTTCATATCCAGGAACGTCTCCGTGGCCGAGGCAAGCTCGTCGTAGCCGTCGCCCGCCATCGCCGATCCCCGGACCATGTTCTTCCTCGAATAGAGGTAATCCAGGAAGGCGTCTCTGAAGTTCTGGTTGTTGAAGATCCCGTGGAGGTAGGTCCCAATGACGAGGCCGTCGCCGCCGACGGCACCGTCATCCCCGAAGGCCGGCGGATCCCGGGAGGCTGTCACCCCCATGTGGATCTCGTAGCCCCGAACGGGCTCCCCCTTTATCGGCCCCAGGATCGGACCGGAGCCCGTCACCGTCTTCTCCACCTGGACCGTCCTCTTCTCGTACCGGTCGAACCGGGTCTCCAGATCCAGGAGGCCGAGGCCGGGGAGGACGGCGGTGGCGTTCTCGATCCCGAGGTCGACGATCCTCCTCCCCAGGATCTGGTAGCCTCCGCAGATCCCCAGGACCGGGACGCCCGCATCCCGGCTGGCCAGGATCTCCCGGTCGGTCCCTCTCGCCCTCATCTCCTCCAGGTCCGCGACGGTGTTCTTCGTCCCGGGGATGATGATGGCGTCGGGGCTTCCCAGAGGCTCGCCGGGGGTGACGTAACGGACCCTCGCCTCCCGCTCCAAGGGCTCAAAGTCGGTGAAGTTTGAGATCCTGGGAAGCCGGATGACGGCGATCTCTACTCTATCTACCCCCCCAGCGCCTTCGCCAACCGAACCGCCATCGACCCTCCTGTTGAGATCTGCCCCTGCGCCCCCGGGGTATACCCCCTTGTCTCCCAGGGAGACGGAGTCCTCGGAAGGAAGGTTCAGGTCGAGGTAGGGCATAACCCCCAGGACGGGGACGCCCGTCAAATCCTCGAGCATCGCTAGCCCAGGCTCCAAAATCCCCGGGTCGCCCCGAAACTTGTTGATGACGAGGCCCCGAACCAGCGGCCTGATCTCAGGCGGGAGGAGGGCCACCGTACCGTAGAGGCTCGCGAAGACTCCGCCCCTCTCGATGTCCCCCACCAGGATCACAGGGGCGCCGAGCTTTTTTGCGACGTAGATGTTGGCGATGTCCCGGTCGAAGAGGTTGATCTCCGCCGCCCCGCCCGCCCCCTCGACGACTATGTAGTCGTAGTCGCGGGAGAGCTCCTCGAGGGCCCCGTCTACGACCTCCTTCAATCCATCGATGCCGCGGTAGTACTCCTCCGCCGACCTGTCGGCGACGGGCACCCCCAAGACGATCACCTGGCTCGTCCTGTCCCCCTTCGGCTTGAGGAGGATCGGGTTCATCAATTCCCTCGGCTCGATCCCCGCCGCCCAGGCCTGGACCGCCTGGGCGATCCCCATCTCTTTCCCCTCTGAGGTGACCCAGGAGTTGAGGGACATGTTCTGGGACTTGAAGGGGGCCACCTTCAGGCCCCGATTTCGAAGGATCCTGCAGAGGGCGGCGACGATGGTGCTCTTTCCGGAGTGAGATGTGGTCCCCAGGACCACGATGAATCGGGTCATGTCCATTGCCGCAGGGATGGGAAAGCTTATTTGTCTTTTGGAAGGAGGGGTTTTGTGGATGGAGGCCGTCTTCGGCATCTCTTGGTGCTCCCCTCCCAGCAGTGATATATACCTCCAAAAGTCAAACAGCGCACCCCGCAGCAAGCTGCGGGGTGCGCTGTTTTAGTCGAAATCTAGCAAATTCATCTGTTTATAGCCTTCCTTCTCTTCAGGTGTTCCCTGCATTTCAACATAATTGCGTATGATCTCCGCCGTTACTCCATCCCCTACTGTTCCGATATATCCCCCATCACTCCAAAATTCGCCTCCCCAAAGCTGTTTCCTTACTTCTGGGAACTGCTTGAGGATCTCTCTTGCAGTTATGCTTTTGATTATTTGCATCACTTTTGGAGGCGAGCATCTTGGCGCAGCTCCAACAAAAACATGGACATGATCTCCGTCAGTTCCTATAGCATCAAAATCGAACCAATATCTTTCGCCTATCTCATGGCAAATAGACTTAATGTAATTAATGCGATCGCTATCTCGAAGCAACTTTCTTCTATATTTGATAGTAAAGAACATGTGATATCGAATTTTATAGGCACAATGGCTTGCCTTTTTTACTTCAATCATCTATGCACTAAATATGCAACCTACCTTATGTCGGTTTCCGCCCATCCCAGCCGCAGCAAGCTGCGGGGTATTCATTAAAAAGAAAAAATCCGGCAGACTTCGCCCAGGTGAGGTCTGCCGTCTGGTATTGCTCCGTCGCCTAAAGTAGCGCACAATCTCTACAGGACGCGTCTTGGACATCTACCGAAGCGGATTCACACCTCCTCAGGAAGGTAAGCGACACAGCTGCTGCAGGTGTCGTTGCTACTGTCAAATCCCCAGTCAGGAGGCTCCCAGCCGCCCTCGGACCTACTGCCTGTACATCTCTGGCCAGGGGCACAGCTCAGCCAGTTGTAGTTCATGACAATGGAGTCTGTAGGTGTTATCCAACGTCCTCTGTCTCCGGCGGTCACTTCAACCACATTCACTGGCATGTCGATCACCTGGTGGATTCCCAGCTGGAGATATAACGTCAGGGAGCCGCCCATTGGCAGATAGGTGAAGGTCCAATTGGCAGAGGTTGTATCGTGGTAAATGTCGCTGGATGGTTTGGCCGATGCGCTGCTGTAGAAAGTACCGACCGGGAACAGGTCCCTCATGTAGATGGGTCCCAACGACCGGTTGCCGTCATTTAGCAGGCTCACAGTAAGGTTAATGGTATTTTCATCAGCCCTAGAAATCTCATAGCTCTGGTAGATGGTGAGGTGCGGCTCTTCATAATATTGGACCTCGGTGATAGCGGTGGACCTGTTCTGGTAATTGGATCCTAGTTTGGAGATCACCTTAAACGAGCCGGAATAGTCTGAGACCATCTCTTTCAGAGCGGATGAACGACCCTTAGCGTCAGGAGGCGTCTCTTCGAGATATCCTAAGTGATAAGCTCCCTGAAACTCGGCCTCAGTCTCCATTAACGAGCCGTTTTGATCGGCGGAGGTGGTTCTTTCCTTCGTGAGCATATCCGCATATCGATAAGACTCGTGAATGGATTCGCGAGAGATGTAGTTCTTGACCTTTACATCCTCGGCCCATTTGCTGCTGAAATCAAGGTTGCGGTCTAGCGGAAGGGCAAAGGACACCGGTTGGAAGACGGCATCTAGAGAGCTGTTCTCCTGAATATAGCGATTATTCTTATTATAGCGCAGCAGGTCCTCTCGGGAGTAGATGCCGCTTCCGCTCTCCCTCTGCTGGAGAGTCGTTCCGCCCTTGCCGCTAACGGTGACGTCGCTGCTGTAGCTGGCAGTTCCAGTCTCGCTGCTGCTGATGGTAGCCGTATTTCTCAGGCTGTAGGGCCTAACCCCCGTTGACAGATCCTTCAGGGTCCTCACATAGCCCTGTCCGCTGACGCTCTGCTCAAGGCTGAAAATTATCTCAGGGCTTTCGGGCACTCTGACAGTTACGGTTATGGCGCCCTTTCCGCCAGCTGAGAGCGTCCCCACGGTCCAGCGGTTGTTGGTCCCGGCATCCGGAGCCGGACTGACCGCGATGATGGATAGCTCCGGAGGATAGTGCTCGGTGATCACCACATCGTGCAGCGTCATGCCACCCGTATTTTCGTAGCTGATGGTGTAGGTGACATATCCGCCTGGGGATACCGTCGAGGCCGAGGCGCTCTTGGCCAGACCCAGTCCCGGCTTGGAAGAGGCCAGAACCTCGGTGGTGATGCTGTCGCATTGCGGGTCTCCCGAGTCCTGCAGGCAGGCGGTGTTCTCCAGCAGATCGCCTTCCGAAAGCCCCGAATCGACATCGGCCCTGATTAGCATAAATCTGATGCTTCCGGCTCCCACTTCGTCCAATACCACCTGGCCGGAATAGGGCATCCATACGGTCCCGTCCAGCGAGAATTGGGGATCGTTCAGCCCCTGCGGGAGACTGTCCTCGACCGCCACATCCTTGGACGCTGCCGCTCCCCGATTCTGCACCGATATAGTGTAGGTTATCCTTCCGCCTGGGGCCACGCTCTCCGGGCCGTCTATGCCGATGGAAAGCTCGGGCTGGGCGGATTGGACCGCCGTTTCGGCTGAGTCGCAGACGGAGCCGATGCAGGCAGTGTTGGTCAGGGTTGTTCCGTCAGGAGTGGCGCTGTCCACCGTGCCCTTGATGAAAACGGTCTTGGGGACATTGGGCTCAATGTCTCCCAGGGAGATCGCATCCCCTGATGTATAGTCCTGCCAGGAGGTACCATCAAGTGTGTATTGCGGACTCTTAACGGCATCGGGAAGCTGATCGGTCAGCTCGACATCGGAGGCCGCCCCAGTTCCGGTATTGGAAACCTCAATTCGGTAGACGATCTGCCCGCCGGCGGCAAATGTTGCTGGTCCGCTCTTGTCCAGAGAGAGCAGCGCGCTGCCCGATGCGACATTTGTCAGCCAGGTGTCACAGATGGAGCCGATGCAGGCGGTGTTGGAGATGGTCGTCCCCTCGGGGGTGGAGCTGTCCGCAATGCCTTTGATGGAAACCGTCCTGGGCGAATTGGGCTCGATGTCGCCCAGGGGAATCGCATCGCTTGATGCATAGTCGTGCCAGGAGGTACCGTCAAGGGAGTATTGCGGGCTCTGAAGTTCAGCCGGGAGCTGATCGATCAGCTCGATACCCGTAGCTGTTTCGGATCCGGTGTTTGAGACTTCAAGCTCGTAAAGTATCTCCTCACCAGGAGCAACTGCCGCCGGACCTGTCTTTGTAACCGACAGCCTGGGTCCGTTGATCACGGATGTGTGGACCATGGCGCAGTCAGTTTGGTCATATCCCTCGAGGCAGGCCTGGTCTTCGAGGACTGTGCCGTCTGCGATGTCCTCTCCCACCAGGAAGCTGATCATTAAGCTTTTTGAGCCGCCAGGAGGAATATCATACAGGTATTCTCTCTCCCCGCTTTGATACTCCCACCATTCCTCAAAGACAAAGCTGTAAACCTTGGCGTCTGTGACGCCTGCTGGTAGCGTATCCCAGACGTCCACCTCGGAAGCGGTGGCCGTTCCGGAGTTGGTCACGGTGATGTAGTAGTAGGCCCTGTTTCCGGCCTCGATGACGCTGGGGCCTGATTTGGATATTGAGAGATCCACATAGGGCTCTTGGACCTGGGTCTCAACAACATCACTCGCGTAATAATTGCCGTTAATGTGGAGCTTGGCAGTATTCGTAATCGTGATTCCGGAAACAGAATCAGGTATCCTGCCGCCGATGGTCACTGTCTTGGATTCACCTGGCCCGATGTCTTCCAGATCGATCATGTCGCCAGAAGTGTACCAGTTGTCTTCTGTAGTGTACCATGGGTCTTCGATCTCCCCTGGCAGATCATCCGAGACCTGCACATTATTGACAGTGGTGGGTAGGTAGTTAGTGACGGTAATCGTATACTGTATGCTCTCTCCAGGGGCGGCGTAGGCCGGACCTATCTTGTCTATCCCATATCCCTTTGCATAGGATGTGCAGGATTTGCACTCGCCAGTCTGGCTCACACAGGCGGTATTTGTTATCATCTCCCCCTCCAAGACACCTCCATCAAGGGTTCCCCGGATATAGAGATGCTTGCCCTCGCGCCTACTGAGAGTGAAGGTGAGCGGCATTCCTGAGGAATATGGCTCCCAGTTCGATAGCCCACTATAATAATACTCAGCATCCTTAATCGAATCCGGCAAATCATCTGCGACCGTGATTTCTCCTGGCTTCTCGCCCAGATTTATGAGAAATATATCGTATGTTATCTGCTGCCCGGGATAGATTTTTCCCAATGCAGTCTTGCTCCATAACCGGGGGTTGAACACACTGGTTACTGATACAGTGGTCTCACAGGAGGCGCATTTATCCTCGCCCACCAGACAGGCCTGATTGGTTATGACCGTGCCGTCGGCGGTATTCGAGCTAACAGTGCCCTTCACGTAGACGGTCCTCAGCTCACCCTGAATGATGGTGCCCAGAGATATGGTGTTGCCCGAGCTGTAGGAGAGCCAGGTGGACCCGTCCAGAGAGTACTGCGCGCTTCCAATTTCCCCCGGCAAGGTGTCGGTGACCTCGACACCTTCGGCTGAAGCGGTGCCGCTATTGCTGACCAGGATGGTATAGGTAACGGTTGAGCCTGCCGCCGCCTGAGTGGGTCCGGTCTTCTGAATCTCCAGCAATGCCTCTCCCCCGCCGCCGGCCTTGCTGATCTTAGTCGAGGCAGAGGCCTGTCCGCCTTCAGCCAGACTTGCCTGGTTGGTCAGCTCTGTTCCCTCAGCTACCTGGCTGTCAACTGTTGCCCTGAGGTATATCGTCCGCAGCTCCCAGGCAGGGATATCTTGTAACAGCATTGAGCCGCCGGACGAATAAGGGCTCCAGCTGATGCCGTCGAGAGAGAGAATACTCGGCGCCGTTCAGGCCTTCTGGGAGCGTGTCACGAACATGGGCGTCGGCCTCTTCAATGCCCTGATTCTCGACCACAATCAGATAGGCAATGGACGATCCCGCAGATGCCTTAGCAGGAGCGCTCTTATAAATGGCAAGTTCGACTGGAGCAGGAATCGGTGAGGGCGTAACCGGTGAGCAGGCTGCTGGGCTCGCGGTCTCTATCTCTTCTATGATCGGGCTTTTCGAGTACCCTACGATAAGCGGTTTTTCGCTTCTCCAGCAGTTCGCACCGGAATGATCATCGCAGGACGCCTCATCCGTACAGGCCCTGCCCTCCTGGCCGCTCCAGGTCAGGACCAGATCCATGATTATGAGCTGTTTTCCGCAGATCCAGTCCCCGCTGAGCGGATAATCGTATTCAATGCTGGCCCCGGCGGGTATGGTTCCCAGACAGGTGCTAATCCTCTGCCATCTCATCTCCTGGTAAAGGTCAAAGACCAGGTAGCACTGATCCCTGGCCCGATCCGCCTTATTATCGATGGAAAAATGTAGCTTGGCTCCCTCTAGAGGTTCACCTGTCTGGCATGCCCAACCTGCAGGGAAATCTTTAGATACCACTTGTCCATCTGGGCCCATAAGAACTACTGATTCTACAAAAGTCTGATCTGATATGCAGTTGAAGGAACAACCATCAAGAAGGTTTTCGCCGCTTTTAGATTGCGCACTTGGCATCAGCAGTCCCAAAAATGATACCAGCAAGAAGAATGCTATGAAAGGCCTAGATAACAAAAATCCTTTTGGAGATTCACGCTGCAACCTGTTGTTGACCACTTTGTGCATCATGAATTCCGCAGTAGGATGGTTAGAACGTGTATTCACCTGTTTCCCCTCTTATTTATATCAATATGCTGCTATCCAACAACTATGATGGCCACTCCTCAGGAACTGCTCTTCCCCATCTTAAAGACTGAACCATCACAGCTTGGGTGAAATTAATCATTAATAATCTTATCCATTTGATCTGAATTATTAATGGAAAGTGGAAAGAACTGAGATGTAATAATTGAAATAAACTCAATTTGGTGAAGCTATGTCAAAATATATAATTATGATGGGATTGTTGCTCCTTTTAGGCAGCTCACTGGCAGAAGAGGCCGATATGGGACTGTACATTGCCAGCTTCGACCTGGACGAAGAACACAGCACCGCCGCGTTGCAGTATTCAGTTTCTAGCTATCGGACGATTATTCAGTTCCCTGATGACGATAGGTTAATCCAAATTAGTTGCACCGAGTATCCGAACCCTTATACCATCGAGTTTGCTCAACTCTGCAGCGGGTATTCGGGCTCTGTCAGCTTGTATCAAGTTGACGGCAAGTTGGTCCCGTTGTTCATCGACCCCCAGTCGATAAGCGTGCACTACATGATCGACGGTGAATGGATTGACCCCAACGACGGCGAATTCAACGCGAATCTGGATGAAGACTCCACCGCAACTTTAACAGGGCAGAATTTGGTGACTTGCCACTTCTACACCTTCGGTGAAAGCGATAGAAGTATCTACCAGTTTTTAGACAGTCTCTATGTAACAAAAACCAGGTAGGTGATAAACACGATAGATATTATTTGTCATAGTAAGCTCCAGAATCCCCCGAGAATACTTTAATAAGTCGTCAATCCACGACGGAGGCGCCTCGACCGCGATCGGGTTTTAACCTGCACCTGAAAGGTCTTCAGCTGCCATAGAGCTAGATATAACTCGGGTTCATCAATTCTCTCGGCTCGATCACCGCCGCCCAGGCCTGGACCGCCTGAGCGATCCCCATCTCTTTCCCCTCTGAGGTGACCCAGGAGTTGAGGGACATGTTCTGGGACTTGAAGGGGGC
>OFEK01000301.1_pt1 | contig 60790 bp, 47 predicted proteins | sample 1521131 | NCBI WGS metagenome assembly OFEK01 (sample SAMN05720209, study PRJEB24109) | activated sludge metagenome | isolation source: Anaerobic digester | place: China | collected 2015-12-16 | reverse complement strand
CCACGATCATACCTGATAGCGTGTTCATCCCCGCGCCCAATGTGGTGCGACAAATATGCGATTCCGCCGCTCCCGCCTGGCGCGGCGAGGCGCTGAGAGTGAACGTGCTTGACCCAAGTCACGTGGTTGTTTCTTGCTAGAGGGACGAATGAATACGATAACGTTTATTATGGAGGCGAGAATCTTCCTGCCAGAGCCCCCGTCAGCGCGGTGTGCATTCCGTGCCGTTCCGCAGCGGCACGCTGCCCAGCGGACTGTATTTCTACCGTATCGACAGCGATGCCGGCACCATACAGCGCAAGATGGTACTCGCGCGCTGAACACCTGAATACACTTCCCCCCGCCTCGGTCGAGACCGGGGCGGGGGGAGGTGTTCATTCAGATTTACGTGCTCAATGAATCTGGTAAAACTTGAACCACTCCGCTTTTCGCACCTGAACCGTACCCTAGCCTACTCCCCCACATCCCTTGATCGCCGCAAGCGGGGAATGAACATGGGGACGCGCTGCTGATACGCGCGATAGCGGTCGCCGAACGCGGACAGGAGCTTGCGCTCCTCCAGCACAGTGCCGATCAGCAAATACAAAATCCCGCAACCCTGCATCACCGCGGTGGCGGAATCTCCGCTTCCCCAGCACAGCAGAAACAACACCCCGGCACTGTAGTACGGATGCCGCACGCGCCCGAGTATGCCTGTCGCGCGAAAATCACCCACGCCCAGCGCGGGCTCCAGTCGACGCTCGCGTATTTGGCGCACACCGAAAAACACCGCGTTGTCGTACACGCGCGAGGCGGCGAACACCACGCCCAGCGCAACGGCGAGCCCCGTCCATCGCAATGCCTCCCACGGCCATGCCCATTGCCACAGCATCACCGTCTCGATGCCGCGCTGATACCACAGCAGCGGCGCCAGCGACAGCACGCTGAACAGCACGTACATCAGCCGATGCCACGATGCGGCACGCGCCGGCCAACGCGTCATCCAACGCATGAAACTTCGCGAAATCAACGCGCTGTGCAGCACGCACCACAACGTCCAGCCCGCCGCGAGATACAGATGCTGGCCCGGCATTTCGCTCATGCGCGCGGCTCCGGAACGAACAGCGACGCCTGTTCCATCACATACGCGTGCGCACCGTCCGGCAGCGCGCCTGCTGCCATGGCTATTGCCGCATCAAGCGAGGCGGCGGGCTCCATGCGCATCGAGCGTACCAGCGCATCGGGCAGCGACGAAACGAGTATGACGCGCATCGCCGCGCCCTTCTCACGCACGGCCAGCGCGGTGTGCGCGTTCATCGCGTATTCGTGCTGCAAGCTGCGGCGGAATTCTTCATCGTCCTGAATGGCGAACCAGCGGGCCAGGTCTTCATTGCCCAATCCTTCCCGGCATTCGGCCAGACAGATCAGCGTGCCGCCCGGTCGCGTGGCGTAATGCGCGTGATGGATCGATTTGTGTGCTTGAATGAAATTGATGTCCTTCGGGAAGCCCCCGGCCGAAGCGATGCACACGTCCGCGCGCCGCGCGATGGGCACGCTGTACATCGCATGCACCCGCGCCGCACCCACGCGATGCGCTTCACGCAGGTCGCCGGCCACGGCGTCCGCGATCACTCCGCGCGCGTCCAACAGCGCCGCGAAATACCACGACGGCGGGAAAAAGCGTACCGCATCCTGAATATCCTCCATCACCGGATTGCCATCCACATTCCCGTCGCGGCAGGCGGGATGGAAGCGGCCCTCGTCGGTGATCGTGCGCCGGTGATTGCGCACCGCCGTGTCGTAGGCGGCAACACCGGGCACGAACAACTTGGCCCCGCCGCCAAAGCCCGCGAAATAGTGATGCACGATGGTGCCCGCGGCCACAACGAAGTCCGACGCGGCCACAACGCGGTTGAGCAGCACCGGCGTACCGAAACGCGTCGTGCCGCAATGCACGCAGGACGCGCTGTCGCGTGCGTTGTGCTCCAGCACGCGGTAGCGCTCGTACACCGCATCCCCCACAATGGCGCGCCGCTCGGCCTCGCTCTGCGGCGGGTGCGTGCCTGTGGCGAAAACAATGCGGATGCCGTCGTCCGCTATCCCGGCACGGCGCAGTTCATCGAGCAGATACGGGAGGAAGATCTCCGTGCGACATTTGCGCGTCTTGTCCGACACCAGCACACTCACCTGCCGCGCGCCGCGCGCCGCTTCGTGCAAGGCCGGGGCGGCAATCGGCGCGGCAAGCGCGGCCGTAATACACGCATGCTCGGTGCGCGTCCCCTGAGGGACGTCGGCACCGAGCATGTGTACCTTCCAATTATCCGGGAGAAGCGCCTCCTGCGCGCCTGACCCGTAGCGGAGAGTTATACGGGGCGGACAGGAGGCGGACATGTCAATCGATTTTCAGCGTCGGGCGAATGGTGAGCACACCCTTTTTGAAACCGAGAATGCGGTCGTAATCCGCCACGTACAGCATGTCGCCATGCATGATCACCGCGCGCGGCGAGATGAAACCACTGATGGTGATGGGATCGAAGCGCTCGATGAACTGTCCGTCCTTGTCGTAATGCAGCACCGCCACGGCGCCGGGATCGGCCACGTAAATGTCGCCCGATTTTTTCTCGACCGTCACGCCCCAGGGCTTGACCAGGTTGTCCTTGATCACTTTATCCACGGAGAAATCCGATGCCAGCAGCACCTGCACCTGCCCGTTGCCGAAATCACCAACGTAGAGACGATCGCCGAAGGCGGAAATGGACTTCGCATCGCGGAACAACCCGCCCGCCTTTTTCCCGGCGGCGGCCAGCGTCTTCTGATCGAAGACCACGATGCCGTTCTTATCCAGCACGTACACCTTGCCGTTGGCCACGGTCACATCGCGCGGATCGTCGAGACCCTCGCTCACCACGCGCTCCACCTTGTCCTTGCTGTCGAACACGCGCAAGGAGTTGTTGCCCGCATCGATCACATAGGTTTTACCCGCATCGTCCGAGGCCGTGCCGCGCAGCGCGGCGTTGGCATCCTCGACCTGGATTTCGCTCACATACGAGCCCTTGCCCGACGAGGTGATGCGCTGCACAATGTTCAGTCGCGGATTGACGATCAACAGTCCATCGCCCTTGGCCGCCATGTACGACAGGTCGTCGAGCTGGCGACGGTTGGATTTCACAAAGTACGCGGGCAAATCGTGTATGCCCTCGCCCGACACGGTGAAAGCGCCGAAACGCGCGCCACTGCTCGAGGCGTACAGTCCGCAGAACCCACTATTGAAACGCATGTCCTCCAGGGCGATGTTGCGCTCGTCCAGCACAACGGAGTACGTCCGCCGACCGGGATTGGAGTAAATACGCAAGCGCACCGGCATCTTGAGTTCCGGCTGCGCTATGACGCGCGTCTCCACGTAGCTGCCGTTGAAATCCATATAGCCGATCGACACGGCTCCTTCAATGCATTTGACGACATGCGAATTCGTCAATGCATTGGCATGCTCGGCGTTGAACACCACGCCGCCGCCCAGCGACTGCACGGTGACGTCGACGAGGAACAGTTTCGAAGGCAGAATCAGCGTGGGATGCACCATCGCCATGTGCTCGGCGCCGCCGCGCACGGTCACGGTGCCGGCCTCGGCGGTCCAGGTGCCGCTCAGCTGTTTCCATTCCGGCTTGAGTCCTTGCTGAAAATCGTCCTGAATCCAGCTGGTGAAATTCTCGCCGTCTTGCGCAATGGCGCTGGCCGCGAAAAACACGCCGATCAGTAGTGGAGTGATGAAGCGCATTGTCTCTCCTGCAATGAAATAGTGGCTTCGTAAAATAGTGCAATCCTTGCCAATTGCACAAAAAAATCAGGCTTCCGTAGCGGAATCCCGTAAGGCATCGTAAAGTGCGACGACGCTGCGCGCATTCGCCTCGGCGTCGAATTGCCGTGCTGCGAGCGCTATGCCCGCCGCCCCCATGGCCTGCCGACGCTCCGTACTGTCCGCCAACGCGGCGATGGCCTCGGCCAGAGCCGCCACATCACCGGCCGGCAACAGCACACCCGTTTCGCCATCCAGCACCAGTTCCTCGGGTCCACCCAGACGCGACGCGATCACCGGCCTGCCCATGGCCGAGGCCTCGATGACGGGACGAGCGAAATGCGGTACGGTGGATGGGAAGCAAAGCATGTCTGATGCGGCCAACAGTTGTGGAATGTCGGAACGAACGCCCAGGAAGCGAATGTGTTGTCGATGCTCCGGGGCGATTCGGGAAAACACAATGTCGCGGTATACGCGCAGGCCGTTCATTCTGTTTCTGAAACTGTCGTCCGGTATCGCGCCGGCAATGAAAAACCTCAGATCGTCGCGCTCGCGCAACAGTGCCGCCGCTGCGGCGACAAACTCCGCCGTGCCTTTCACCGGATTGATGCCGCCCAGCATCAGCACGGCGCATTGTCCGGACGCGAGTCCCAACTCCTCGCGCGTGGCGCGCGCGTCGATACGCGGATCGAACACCGAGCGATCCACGAAATTGTACACCACGTGAATGCGTTCGCTCGGAATGAGCTGCGATGCGTCGTAGCGGCAGATGGGCACAACCGCGTCGGCCACGCGATGGATGATGCGGCGGATCAGCGCACGGCGCAGTCCGACATATCCCGCGTGCAGCGGCTCGCGTACATGCCACACCACACGCAGCCCTTCGGCCCTGGCCGCCAGTCCCACCGCTGTGAGCGTCGACGTGTTGAGATGCACGATGTCGAAGCGGCGGCGGCGGAAAAACGAGCGCGCGAGCACATACGTCCACGGAAATTGCAGCGCCCGAAGGAGGATTTTCGGCAGTTGCCACCACGGATACCACAGCACATTCGTGTGGCTGAAATCATGCCAGCGCTCGTCTACCACGGTCTCCACACCTTCGCGGCGAAACAGTTCGGTGGCGTCGCTTTCGTGCAAACAGAGCACGGTGGGCGCGAAACGCTGCCGATCCAGCGCGCGGATCAGATAGAGCAGGCTCAGCGGAGCCCCGCCGATGCCCTTGCCGTGATGGACGTAGAGAATTCTCGTCACAGCCCTGCCGATGGATGGAGGCGCGGAAACATCCGCGCGCGGAGAAATGGACACGGGGCCGCACAGGCGGCCCCGCGGCCGGGAGCATGATTACACGTATTCGAAACGGGCGGTGAAATGCCGCAACATCGGCGCCTCGTAGGTGAGACGCAGACCGCGCAATTCATTGCGGCGCTCGAACACATGCGCCACCACCTCGATCACATAGTCGATATGGCTCTGCGTGTACACGCGGCGCGGAATGGCCAGGCGCACCAGCTCCATGGGCGGCGCCACGAACACGCCGTTCTCGGTGCGGCCGAACATCACACTGCCGATTTCCACGGCGCGAATGCCGCCGTCCTCGTACAGTCCGCAGGTCACGCTCTGCGCCGGGAACTGCTCGGGAGGAATGCCGGGGCAAAAACGCCGCGCGTCGAGATAAATCGCATGTCCGCCCGGCGGCAGCAATATCGGCACACCCATGGCATCGAGCTTCTTGCCGAGATATTCCGTGCTCTTGATGCGGTACTGCAGGTAATCCTCGTCGAGAATTTCTTCCAGTCCCTGCGCAATGGCTTCAAGATCGCGGCCGGCCAGTCCGCCGTAAGTCGGAAAGCCCTCGGTCACGATGAGCAGGTTGCGGCAATGCACGGCCAGGTCGTCGTTGTTCAGCGCGAGGAAGCCGCCGATGTTGACCAGCGCATCCTTTTTCGCCGACATGGTCACGCCGTCGGCGTAGGAGAACATTTCCTGCGCGATTTCCAGCGGCGTTTTATCCTGATATCCCGGCTCGCGCATTTTGATGAACCAGGCGTTCTCCGCGAAGCGGCAGGCATCCATGAACAGCGGCAAGCCGTACTTGTCGCACATGGCCTTGGTCTCACGGATATTCTCCATCGACACCGGTTGGCCGCCGCCGGAGTTGTTCGTCACCGTGATCATCACCAGCGGAATATTCTCGGCGCCGTGCTGGCGGATGGTTTCCTCCAGCTTCGCCACATCCATGTTGCCCTTGAAATCGGCGACAATTTCCGGATGCTTGCCGATTTCATTCAGGCAGTCCACCGCGAGCGCGCCGCTGAATTCCACATTCGCGCGCGTGGTGTCGAAATGCGTGTTGTTCGGAATCACCTTGCCCGCGCCACCGACAATGGAGAAGAGAATTTTCTCCGCCGCGCGGCCCTGATGCGTCGGGATGATGTGCTTCATCCCGGTGATCTTGCGCACCATGGCTTCCATGCGGAAAAAGCTGCGCGAGCCGGCATAGGACTCGTCGCCATCGAGCATGCCAGCCCACTGCTTCGAACTCATGGCCGACGTGCCGCTGTCGGTCAACAGATCGATCAGCACATTCTCTGCGTCGATGAGAAAGGTGTTGTATCCCGCGTCCTTGAGAATACCGCAACGCTCGTCGTAGGAGGTGAATTTGATGGGCTCGACGGTCTTGATCTTGAAAGGCTCGATGACCGTGGTGATGTAGCTGTCTCTAATCATGGGAAATGAAACCACTGGTTGGTGAGAGGGAGAAAGGCGGCGTTTCGGTCGCTACCGAAATGCGCATCCCTGAAAATTAGCCCTCTTTGCTCTGAAATTCAAATCATTGTGGGGGGAGAGAGTAATGAGGGGGTGAGAGTAAGGAGGAATGGTGGAACACGGAGAACCCGGAGCGCTTCGCGGGAACACAGAGGACACTGAGGGCTTCGCGGGAACACTGAGGACACTGAGGGCTTCGCCAACACCGAGCTTCGCGAACTCAGAGAGCCCGGAGCGCTTCGCGAACACCGAGGACACGGAGGGGTCGCGACTATGCGTCTCTGCGCCCTTGCGTTGACTCTGATCTTGCGGAGCGTGTGATTCGGGTGAGTAGCACCCTCTGATCTTTCGGAGCGTGTGATTCGGGTGAGTAGCACCCTCAGCAATTCCTCTTCGCTCTCTTCGCTCTGGTATGTTGTATTTCGTCCGATCTCGGTCGTGAAAGACGTGACCAGAAGAAAATTCTTTTGCATACTACCGGTTCATCCGGCTGCGGGAGAAAACGATCTGCGCTCTGAGGCTCTGACCTCGTCGAAGAGATGGTTTCTCCCCGGAAATCGCCGCGGTCGAGTAAGTATCATGTGGCACGACCACGCATCTACCAGGCTGCCCGAACGTCGATCACGGAGGAGAACCCCGCGGTGGATGATACACCGTTCCTTTTCACAGGAGGTACAACACATGAAGCCTGACTCTCCCGCGTTGTACGTCGGCATGGATGTCTCCAAGGGCTATGCCGATCTGCACGCGATCAATCACGCACGCAGTGTGTATGCCACCGGACGTTACGACGACACCCGCGAGGGCCATGAGCGCGTGCTCAAGGTGCTCGTGCAATGGCGGGAACAGCACCCCGGCGCAGCGATGTACGTCGGCGTGGAGGCCTCGGGCGGTCTTGAGCGCAACTGGGTGCGCATGTTCCACGAACGCATGCCCGGGGTGACCGTGGCGCGGCTCAATCCGCTGGCCGTCAAGCGCTCGCTCGCCGTGAAAATGCATCGATCGGTTACCGACAAAGGCAGCGCGGCGGGCATCGCCACGTACCTGGCCGAAGGTCGACCGCTGCACGAAACGCGCTGGGACCCCCGACGGGAAGGGCTGCAGGAACTCTATCGCGACATACGCGCGCGTATCGAGCATCTGCAACAAACGAAAAACCGCTTGCAATCCCTGCTCCCCCGGGTGCATCCCGGACTGGTGGAATTCACGCGCAACGATTTCCCCAAATGGCTCCTGACCGTGCTGACACGGTATCCGACCGCACCGGCGTTGGCGCGTGCCCAGGTGGAAGATCTCGTGCACATCCCGTACTTCAAGGATGAGGCGCGAGCCGTGGAGATGATCGCGGCGGCCAAGGTCAGCGTGGCGGGGCAAACCGACACGCTCACCGCCCGCACGGTCGTCTCCCTTGCCTCGGAGATCCTCCATCAGCAACAACAGATCAAGGCGTTGCAGGATGCGATGTACGAGGAGCTCAAGGACGATCCGGGCATACGGGCGATGATCAGTATCACAGGCATCGGCAAATGGAGCGCGGTGTGTCTCCGCGTGGAAATCGGATGCGTCGAGCGTTTTCCCACCGCCGAAGCGCTGACCGCCTATGCGGGTCTTGATCCGGTGTATCACCAGAGCGGCGACAAGACCCGTGTCTGCCGTATCAGCAAGCATGGACGTCGCCAGATACGGGTGGTGTTGTACATGTGCGTGTGCTCGGCGTTGCAGTACAATCCCGTTATCGATGCTTTCGTCAATCGTCTGATCGTCGCGGGAAAACCGAAAATGGTCGCGTTGACGGCCGCGATGCGGAAGATGTTGCATCTGGCCTACGCGTGCTGGATCAGCGAAACATCCTTCGACCCGAACCACGAGCAAGCACGACGCGCACGGCGTGCGTTGGCGCCGCGTCCCGACGCGGCGGTCCCCGCGACGAACGACGAGGCGAGCCACGTTGCGAACCACCCGTCGAACGAGGAGACGAACACCGTTGTGCACGACGAGGCGACCGGCGGCACAGCACATGCGGTCACCGTGACCTCGGCGAAGCCCGGCACGGTGCTCCCCCGGATAAGCGCGCCCGTCTCGCGGCGGGAAGCCCAACGACGAAGACGCAACGCCAAGGAACAGTCCAGGCGACAACGACCGGAGTGATCCCGCTGCCGCGTTCTGTCCCCCCGTGGACGTAGAGAAGCAGCGGAAGGTGTTGTGCCAAGGTTCCCGGACGGGCGTCCTCCGCGACGCCGTGGCTGCGCCATGCCTTCAAGCAAAATGACGAAAGGCAACGCCGTGCCACAAACGCAGTATCACACGTCCATGCGTGGTCTTGGCGCCGCCTCTCGTCTCCATTGGATGGAGGGGGGGTATTAAACTACCACCGAGATCTTTCGTTGTCAACTACTTGACTTTAACCGTAGTATCTCTTCGAACGTATCACGCACTCAGCCAGCCGGCAGGATTCCAGCGGGATGCGACCTCAACCCATCCTCCGCGCCCTCTGCGCCCTCCGCGCTCTCTTCGAATGTATCACGCACTCAGCCAGCCCGGAATCATCTCCCCACACCAAAAAACTACGCGTTCGAATGCTCGCTCCGCTTCTCCGCCTGACCGTTGCTCTTGCTGTCGCCTTCGCGCTTCTTGGACGAACTCTTGCGCTTGCGCTCGCCATCGGTCGAGTAGTAGTAGTAATTCTGGTAGTAGTAGCGGTAATAGGAGTAATACACCTTGTTGGCGTTGAAGCGGTTCACCACCACGCCCAGGAGATTGGCGCCATTGGCTTCCATCATTTCCTTGCCCTTCTCCAGACCGAGATTCTTGGTCTGATCCGCCGAGACAATGATCACCGCGCCATCGGTGTATTTCGACAGCACCAAGGTGTCGGCCATGGCAATCACCGGCGGAGCGTCGAAGAGCACGAGGTCGTAGTACTGCCGCACGAGGCGGACAAACTTCTCCATTTTTCCGGATCCCAGCAACTCCGCCGGATGGCTCGGGATATTGCCGCAGGGAATGATGTGCAGGCCGGGAACCATGGTCTTCTTGATGGCCTGGTTCACGGGAATTTCGCCGATCAGCGCATTGCTCAATCCCGGCTCGCGATCCACCGAGAAAATCTGATGCTGAACAGGACGCCGCAAATCCGCGTCCACCAGCAGCACCTTGCGACCGCTGTTGGCCGCGCTCACCGCGAGATTGGCGATGGCGGTGGACTTGCCTTCCTTGGGAGCGGGACTGGTCACAAGCACCGCCTTCGACTTGCCATGGTCCGGCAGCGAATTCTCTATGGCCGTGCGCATGGTGCGATACGATTCGCTGGGAGGCGACTGTGGAGCGGTGAGCGTGACCAGGGTCTGATCGCGCTGCATGTCTTTGTCGCTCGAGCCGAAGGAAGGAATGAAGGCCAGCACGGGAATGCCCAGCTTCTCCACATCCTCGGGGCTGCGTATGGTGGTGTCGAGATAGCGCAGCAGAATCGCCACACCAAAGCCCAGACCGAGTCCGATGAGTATGCCGAGAATCATGTTCATCGGCCTGTTCGGCTTGATCGGCGCGCCGGGCACGGTGGCCACATCCACGATCTCCACGTTGCCCGTGGTGGTCTGCTCATTGATCATGGCCTCCTGATACTTCTCGTCGAGCAGACCGAACAACTTGTCGTAACTCTGTCTGCGGCGCTCCAGGCGCGCATAATCAATGGACTGCGACGGAATGGCATCGAATTGCCGGCTGTACTGCTGAATGGTCTCGTCGAGACTGCGCATGCGCGCCTTGTTGGATTCGATCGAGACTTCCTGCTCGAAAATCCGCTGACGCAATTCGCGCGCATACTCGACGGGCGCGCCGGTGATATCGGAGGAGTTCTGTACGGTTTTACTCGCCGCGTCGATTTGCGCCAGCACGTCCTGATACTCCTTTTCGAGGCGCTTGATTTCCTGTCGGGCATAGGGCTCAAGCTCGGGGCGCGTGCGCAAATAACTCTGTCGGTTGGTCTCCGCCTTGCGCATCGCTTCTTCAAGCTCATTCTTCCGCTGAAGGTATCGCTTCAGCTGAGGGTCCACTCCCTCCTTGAGTTGCTGGGCGAGAGCGGGTTCGACATCGCGCAATTGCTGAATAAGCTGCTTGCGGATTTTCTCCGCGCCTTCCAATTCAATTTTCGCCTGTTCGCGCTGTGCCTCGAAGGTGGTGAGCTGACCGATGAGATTCTGCGTCTCAGCATCCAGACTCACGATACCGCGGGATTGCTGAAAGCCCCGCACCATGTTCTCGACCTGCGTGAGCGAATCCTTCTTGTCCTGCAACTGGCTTTCGAGAAAGCTGCGGGCGGTGGTCACATTTTCGCGAGCGGATTCGAGGTTGCGCTTCTGATAGGCCTCGATGTAGTAATTGGCGATGGTGGCCGCTTCCAACGGCGAGGTACTCTGCACGTTGATTTGAATGAAGTCCACGCCGCGGATGGGCTCCGCCGCGATTTGCCCACGAATGCGCGCAGCCACCACGGGCTGATCGGCAATGCGCGTGGACGTGTCGAGCCGCCCCATGCCGAGCGAAATCAGAAAATCCTCCACACCGAAGTTCCGCGCCATTTTGCGCATGGTGGAGGGACGTTGCTTTTGACGGAGAATGGGGAAATCCATTTTCTCGAAATCATCCGCTTCCGGCAGACGCAGCAGCATGCTCGCCACACGCTGCGCCATGTCGTCGCTCTGGATGATGAGAATTTCATTGGCGATGATGCGCTCGCTGCCCCAGCCCAGATCCTCGAGCCCTCCCTGCTGCGCCGCCTGCCCGCTGAGCAAGTCCTTCGACCGTTTGAGACGCACCGTGGCCGTGGATTGGAAAATATCGTCCTGCTGCATGGTGTACAGCCAGGTTGCGGTGACCACGACAACAAAAATCGCGAGAATCACCCACTTGCCTTCATAGGCAATGCGCAGGTATTCCTGCACCTGTTTATTGAAATCGTCTCGGGCGCTCATGGGAACTGCGTACTCTCTCTCTGTCTCGGAAAAATCCACCGGACGGCGCGTCGGAGCGTGTCGCTGTCGACGCGTCGCGGAATCGTGCGTGCGCGGCGCTTATTTCGTCAGATTGATTACAGCGATGGTGGAAGTGATGATCGATGTAATCGCCACGACGATTTGTGCGATGCGGAGAATGGTGTCGCCACGTGATTCCTTTCCATCAACAATAATCAAATCGCCGGGGAACAGCAACAACTCTGAAGTCGACGAGGGTATGGAGGTCAACTGCAGGAAGCGCTCGACATCCACCTCGAATACACGCGCGATCTCGTACTGGCTGTTGATATCGCCGCGACGGATCACCTTGATACGGTACAGAAACGACTCCGCGCCGCGATCAAGCGGTCCGCCGCAATAGGAGAGCAAGTCTATCAAATCCGTTTCGCAAGGAACATTGTAGCGGCCGGGGTTGCGTACGTATCCCCACACACTGACCTTGAGTTCGCACCCGCTGCCACCGGAGAAATTGTAGTACGCTCCTCCCTGTGTTGGAAACACCGCCGAGGAGGTCGGTAGTTCGTCGAGGATTTGCGCCCGCGAAGCGGACGCAAATCCCAGAACAAACAGGACGAAGGCCAATGATGCGGCTTTGAAACGCACTCAGGATTCCTCTTCCCTTGCGGCCTTGGCTTCTTCGACGATTTTCTGCTGCACTTCGTAGGGCACTTCCTCGTAATGCGAGAACGCCCTGCGGAAAATGCCGCGGCCCTGCGTGATGGAACGCAGGCGCGTCGCATACTGATACAGCTCGGCCAGAGGCACTTTGGCGCGGATCACCTGGAAAGGACCTTCCGCGTCCATGCCCTGAATCTTGCCGCGGTGACTGGAAATGTCGCCCATCACATCGCCCATGAATTCGTCGGGCACTTTCACGGTGAGATCGTAAATCGGTTCGAGGAGAATGGGATCGGCATCCGCCACGGCTTTCTTGAACGCCATCTGCGAAGCGGTCTTGAAGGCCATTTCGTTGGAATCCACCGTGTGCTGGCTTCCATCGTACAGCGTGATTTTCATGTCCACCATCGGATAGCCGGCCACAACGCCACGAGCCATCTGCTCCTGAATGCCCTTGTCCACCGCGGGCACGAAGCGGCCCGAAATCACGCCACCCACGATGGCGTCCACAAACTCATAGCCCACACCGCGCGGTTGCGGATCAAGCTTGATATACACTTCGGCGTACTGGCCGGCGCCGCCCGTCTGCTTTTTGTGCTTGTAGGACACATCGGCGTGCTTGCGCACGGTCTCGCGGAAGGGAATGCGCGGCGCCTTGAGATCCACGTCCACACCGAAGCGCTGCTTGAGGCGCTTGACCATCACGTCGATGTGAATTTCGCCCTGGCCGAGCACGATGGTCTCGCCGGTTTCCTGATCCACCTTCACCTGGAAGGAGGGATCTTCTTCGTGCATGGTATGCAGGCCCACGCCGATCTTCTCCTCGTCGCCCTTGTTGCGGGCCTTGACGGCGCTCGACATCACGGGCTCGGGGAAGGCGATGGGCGGTATGACCACCGGATTGGCCTTGGTGCACAGCGTGTTGTTGGTATGCGTGTCCTTGAGCTTCACCACGGCGCCGATGTCACCCACCGGTATTTTTCCCACATCGAAGCGGTCCTTGCCGCGCATGGTGAAAATCTGATTCAGGCGCTCGCTCTTGCCGTTGGCCTGATTGATCAAATCCATGCCAGGGGTGACGGTGCCATTGTAGACGCGGAACAGCGAAAGTTCGCCGACATGCGCCTCGGAAATGGTCTTGAACACGAAGGCGGTGGCATCGCCGGCGGGGTTGGGATTGATGGTGATTTCTTCGCCATTGCCTTTTTTCGCGGGGAAAATCTTACCCGTGAGCGGATCGGGGCAGTAATTGATGAAGAACTCGATGATGCGTCCCACGCCCACGTTGTTCTGCGCGGCCATGCAGAAGATCGGGAAAATCTTGCGCTCGCGAATGGCGGTTTTCAAACCCGCGGCGAGTTGCTCGTCGCTCAATGTGCCGTTCTCGAAAAACTCGTTGAGCAAATCCTCGCTCGACTCGGCCACTTTCTCCAGCAAAGCCTGATGCAATTCCTCGAGCTTGCCGGCGTGCTCGGCGGGCACGTCCTTCTCCTCGTACTTGCCGCTGCCATCGGTGCTGAACACCATGAGCTTTTTCCGCACCACGTCGATGCAGGTGTTGAATGCCGGGCCCTTGTTCACGGGATACTGCGCGATGACCACATCAGCGCTGAGGCGGTTGCGCGCGGCTTCCACCACCTGCTCGAAATCGGCATGCTCGTTGTCCATCTTGTTCACGGCCATGACCACGGGCTTGTTGTACTCGGTGGCGTGATTCCACACCAGCTCGGTACCAACCTCCACACCTTCCACCGCCTTGAGCACGAGCAGCGCGGTATCGACCACGCACAGACTGGACACCACATCCCCGAAGAAATCGGAATAGCCCGGCGTATCGATCACGTTGATCTTGTGCCCCCTGTACTCCATCGCGAGCAAGGAGCTGTTGATGGAAATCTGGCGGTCGATTTCATCGTGATGATAATCCGACGTCGTGGAACCGTCCTCGATGCGCCCGATGCGCGTCGTGGCTCCCGTCGTGAGCAGCATGGCGTCGGCAATAATCGTCTTTCCGGAGCTTCCGTGGCCGATCAGCGCCACATTCCGAATGGTTTCCGGGGTGTAATCTTTCAAGGGGTCCTCCTTGCACTGATAGCGGGTAGAGTTCGTCGACAAGAGAGAAAGTACAGTACAGCATTGTAATGTAGCGGTGGGGCCGAAAACTTCCAAACCGCCAGAATCATTGACGTTAGCGCCATCGTCGCACCATGTCAGCGGGCCGGGGCCGTGCCGAAATCCGGCGTGTAATGCAGCGGTCCGTCGGGGCCCACGGGAAGGCCGAGCAGCATCCATCCGATGAGGAGCAGCACCCACGCCACCGCCAGAGAGATCGAGTACGGCAGCATGGTCGAGATGATGGTGCCCATGCCGTAGCGCTCGTCGTATTTCTCCGCGAAGGAAACAATGAGGGCGAAATACGACATCATCGGCGTGATCACGTTGGTGACCGAATCTCCGATGCGGAACACCATTTGCGTCAGCGAGGGATGGTAGCCCAGCAGCATGAACATGGGCACGAACACCGGCGCCATGATGGCCCACTTGGCGGACGCCGACCCCATGAACATGTTGATGAAGGCACTGAAGAGAATGAACAAAATCATCAGCGGTATGCCGCTCAGGCCGATGCCGCGCAGCAGCTCGGCGCCGTCGATGGCAACGATGAGCCCCAGATTGCTGTAGCCGAAGTAGTACACGAACTGTGCGGCGAAAAACACCAGCACGATGTACGTGGCCAAATGGCTCATCGACGAAATCATCTGTTTGACGCCCTGTTTGTCGCTGCGTATGCTGCCCGTGATCCAGCCGTACACCATGCCGGGAATGAGGAAAAACACCATGATGGCCGTGATCATGCCGTTGAAAAATGCCGACTGCAGCACACTTTTCCCCGGATGCCGCAACAGGCCCTGCTCGGGAACCACCGCGATGAGAAACAGCGCCACGACGATCAGCACGCTGATCCCCGCCCAGAGCAGTCCCTTCTTCTCGGAGGCGTTGAGCTGCTCGAGTTCAATGGCCTTCTGCTCGCCGCGATAGGGACCCAGCCGCGGCTCGACGAAGCGGTCGGTGACAATCGTGCCCACCACCACCACCATCACCGCCGAGGCCCACATGAAGTACAGATTGGTGGCCGGCGTGATATGCACGTTCACGTCGATGATATGCGCGGCGCTTTGTGTCAGGCCCGCCAGCACGGGATCCACGCTGCCGATGAGTATGTTCGCGCCGAAGCCGCCGCTCACGCCGGAAAAGGCGGCGGCGAGTCCCGCCATCGGATGACGGCCCAGCGCCAGAAAAATCACCGCGCCCAGCGGTATCAGCACCACATAGCCCGCTTCGGAGGCGAGATGCGACATCACGCCGGCGGCGACCAGCGAAGCGGTGATCAGCCGGCGCGGCGCCTTGAGTACCAACGCGCGGATGAGCACGGTGAGCAGCCCCGAACCCTCGGCCACACCGATGCCGATCATGGCCACGAGCACCAGACCCAGCGGTGGGAATTTCACGAAATTGTGCTCGACATTTTCAAACATCCACCGCAATCCTTCGCCGCTGAGCAGGCTGCGTACCGTGATTGTTTCGCCCGTGCCGGGATGCGTGGCCGTGATGCCCAGCCACGCGGTGATGGCCGAGAGCAGCACCACCACGCCCGCCAGTATGGCGAAGATGGTTGCGGGATGCGGGAGCGCATTGCCTATGCGCTCGACGCGGTCGAGGGATCGCGCGAACAGCGAACGCTTTGTCGTCATGATGCGGGGACCTCCGTTGCGTGAGTGGAATCCGCGTGGCAGCGGGGGTAAACATGGAAGATAGAACCACCCTTGCCATCACTGCAAGGGAAATCGGAAGGGGGTGCGGGGGGAAGCGGTGATGAGAATTTCCCCTCCCGCACTTTCTCGGCGACGCGCCGTATATTGCCACGTACGCCCGCTCAACGCTGTGTTCCACGATGCCGATGCGCAACACCGTGATGCCTGTATCAATCCGTACGCGATGCTTTCTGCTGCTTCTCGTCGCCATGCCGACGGCCATGCTGTATCCGCAGGCGGCGCCTGTGATGCTGCCCGACAGTGTGGATCTCGTGCCGGGGGCGGGCTATGCCGCCGGTGGCTTGCATCGCTGGCTGTTCGGCGATCTGTGGCGCGAGGCCTGGACCACTCCCCTGCGTGTTCCGGTGCTCGACCTGCGCGCCACGGCCGGCGGACTCACGCCGCTGCGCCGTGGTGGCGGCTTCCAAACCGCATCGCTGCGCTTTCGCGGCACCGATGGCGTCGAATATAAATTCCGCTCGCTGGACAAAAATCCCGTCGCTGTGCTCCCGCGCGAATTGCGCGAAACCTTTGTCGCATCCATCGTGCAGGACTTCATCGCCACCGCGCATCCGCTCGCCGCGCTGCCCGCTGGCGTCATCGTGGGTGCGGCCGGCGTGCTGCATGCTCCGCCCACGCTGTGCCTTCTGCCCGACGACAGCGCACTGGGCGCATTCCGCCCGGAATTCGGGGGTCGTGCCGGTCTGCTCGAAGTGCATCCCAGCGATGGCGCCGACTCCGCGACGGGCTTCGCCGGTGCCGACGATGTGTCGTCCACGCAGAAGCTGGTCGAACGTCTGCGCAAGGACAACGACCACCGGGTCCACACCGCGGCGTATCTCAAGGCGCGCATGCTGGATCTGTTCATGGGCGATTGGGACAGGCACAGCGACCAATGGCGCTGGGCGCGCTTCGACAGCGCCGGAACGCGCTACTGGTACCCCATCCCGCGCGATCGCGATCAGGCCTTCGCGCGCTACAACGGCGTGCTGCCCCGCATCGTGGCCTTTCTCGTCCCGCAAATCGAGAGCTGCGATCCCGTCTATCCCCGCATGCAGGATCTGACCTGGAGCGGACGGCACATGGACCGCCGCTTTCTCGGCACTGCCGACTGGGCGCTGTACGATTCACTGCTCGGCACGCTGCTTCCCCTGCTCGACGATACGTTGCTGGAGACGGCTGTGAACACGCTGCCACCACCACTGCGCGAGGAAGGTGCTCGCACCCTGCTGCCCGTGCTGCGCGCCCGGCGCGATGGATTGCCAGCGGCGGTACGCGCATGGTACGAAGTGCTCGCGCGCGAGGTGGATGTGCGGGAGTTCACGGTTGAAAACGATGGTGTGTAACGAAGTGCTCGCGCGCGAGGTGGATGTGCATTTGAGCGACAAGGACGATCTCGTCGTGGCCACGCGCCATCCCGATGGTACACTGTCGCTGGAGGTACGCAAGCGCAAACGACCGGAGGCGCTGCTGTTCTCACGCCATTTCCATCCCGATCTCACCGATGAAATCCGCGTGTACGCGGGTGACGGCGACGACTCGCTTTCGTTGCGCGGCGAGGCCCCGCGCTCCATCACGCTGCGCTTCATCGCCGGCGGCGGCGGCGACGCCGTGGCCGACGAGTCGCTGGTGGCCGACGGGCGTCCCCCCTTGCTCAGCCATGGATCGGATGAGGGCGCCATTACCGCCGTGTACGACCGCAAACGCACGGTGCTGCGCGAAGCCACCGCGTCCACGCGCTGGTATGCCGATCACGAAACAGACAGCGATGCCGCTGGCTTCGAGTCCGCGCAGCGCGACTGGGGCGAAGAGTGGATGCCCGTGGCGCATGCGCTGTACAACAGCGATCTCGGCGTGCTTGTGGGCGGCGGCGCAACGTACACGCGCTACGGCTTTCGCAATGCGCCGTACGCCGCGCGCGTGCGCCTTGTGGCCGGTGTGGCTCCCACAACGGCGAATCTGGATGTGCGCATTGCCGCGGATCTCCACCCGAGGCACACCACAGCGTCCTTCGATGTACTGGCGCGGTACAGCAGTTTCGAAGTGCTGAACTACTTCGGAAAAGGCAATGAAAGCACAGTACAACGGAACGCGGACTACAGTTACCTCGTCAAGCAAAACGCCCTGCGCGCCGGCGCCGCGCTCACGCTGCCTGTGAGCGCGCGGCTGCGGATGAGCATCGGCGCCTGGCTGCGCTACACCGGACACGATCTCGACGACGAGCCGCTGTACCTCGCCATCGAGCAACCGTTCGGCTACGACCGCATGCTGATGACGGAGGTGGACGCGACGCTGCGTCTGGATCTGCGCGACAATGAGGTCTGGCCCACGCGCGGTGTACTGTTGGATCTGTCCGCGCGGGCCCTGCCGGCCTTGTACGATCAGCGCGAAGCGGCATTGCTGCTGCGCGGAGAAGCCCGCGCCTGGTTCAGCGCCGAATGGCCGCTGGCATCGACGCTGGCGCTGCGCGCGGCCGCGCGTCGCAACAACGGCGAGACACCGTTTTTCGAGGCGGCCTTTCTCGGTGGCATGGAATCGCTGCGCGGCTTCGAGAAAAACCGCTTCGCGGGCGATGCCTCCATGTTCGCCTGCGCCGAAATGCGTGTACCGCTCGGGCACACCACGCTGATATTTCCCGCGGAATTCGGCGCGCTCGCCTTCGTGGAATCCGGCCGCGTGTACGTCGACCATCAACGCTCCGATCGCTGGCACGCCTCCTGGGGCGGCGGCGTCTGGTACTCGCCGGTGAGCAGGGACTACACCGCGAGCGCCACGCTTGCGCGGTCCAGGGAGGGTGCGCGCGTGGACGTCACCACCGGCTTCGCGTTCTAACCGCGAAAGGCGCGAAAGACACGAAAGAATTGCCGGCAACCCCGGGGGTTTTCAGGTCACGTGCGTGGCGTTTGGCTCCTCGCGGGTTGAGTCGACGCCGGTATCCGGCGCAAGATTTGCCGGCAACCCCGGGGGTTTTCAGCTCACCTGTGTGGAGCATGGCACTTCACCGGGTTGGCGTTTTCCCGGTACTTCCTCAAGACCACGGCTGCTTTCCACGATCCATCTGTGCTAATCTGTGTGAAATCTGTGCAATCTGTGGTTTTAAACCTTTGTCGAATCCGAAGATTCCTATCGCCGCACCATTTTCATTCTCCCGGGTGTGACGAAGGAACATGAAAGACTGTGGTTTTCCCCCTATGCTCATAAGTGCACAAGCACCATCGCTCATAGAGTGAAATGCACCTTGTACGTTGCGCGCACGTTGAAGCCCGCTTCGGGCAGTATGGATTTCACCCGGGACAAATGATTCCGATACTCGTGATCGAGCAGGTTGTCGGCGTTCAGGGACAGATTGTGCACCAACCCACCCGCGACGCGCGTGTACTGCGCGAACGCGTTGAGAATGGCGTAGCCCGCCGTGGGCTGCTCGAAGGTGTCCACCCTGTCCTGCCGCGCCGCGGCGTCCGACGACACACCGACCTGCCACGATGCCTCGCGCCAGGTAAGCGCGATGCGCGCCTTCAGCGGCGGGATGGATGGCAGGGGCTCGCCGTCCCCGGCAAAGCCGCCATGCGTCCAGGCGGCCGACAGCTCCACGCGTATGCGCTCGCTCGCGTCCCAATCCAACTGCGCTTCAAAGCCCTGCAACACCGCCTCCACGCCGCTGCTGCGGTAAATCGGCAGGAAGGTGCTGTAGTTGATCGTGCCGGTATTGCGCGGTGTGATGAAGGACGACAGCGTGTTGCGGAACGCACTGACATTCCAGCTCAGACCGTCGAACTCATGCGTGATAAACAGCTCCAGGCCAATGCCACGCTCCGCTTCCAGCTCCGGGTCGCCCACTTCGTAGGAATACGCCGCGAGATGCGGACCCTCGGAATACAGCTCCTCGATGGTCGGCACACGGGACGAGCGGCTGATATTCGCACCGAGACGCACGATATCGGTGAGCGGGTACAGCATCGACAGCGAGGCGGACCAGGTGTGGAACACGCGCTCGCGTATATGACCGATGCGCGCATCCGATTTTTCCCGCTGCGGTGTGATGCGGTCGAAATTGTAGCGCGCGCCCGCTTCGAAGCTGAAGACGCCCACATGGAAACGCTCATAGAGAAACGGCGCAATCGCCAGCGACGTCGCTGGCATGGTGAACACATAGCCGCCAAAGCCGATGTCGCGGTAAGCGGCATACACGCCGAAGCTGCCCTCGTCCACCACGTCGAAGCCGTGGTGATTGGCTTGCAACGTGCCCTGCCAATCCACCACGAGAAATTCGGACCCGATGAGTCCGCTGGCCTCGAATTCCTTGTGCCGATAGTACGTGCGTGCCGCGGTGATGCCGATGTCGTGGAGAAAATGCACCGGCGCCGTGAGTGAGGCCTTCACGCTGCTCTGTCGTCGTTCCATCTCGATGTCCACACCATTGGGATGCGCGCCGATGAAGCCGCCCGGCACGCCGTAGGACAGAGCGTAGTGGCGCTGCGCGGCTCCCACCATTCCCTGCTCACGCACCACGCTGCCTCCGAGGGCCATGTTCAGCGTGCGGCTCCAGGAATTCCGCAACTCGCCCGCGGGCGTGCGCATGTCGCCGGTTTCGCGTCTGCTGATCTCTCCGCGCAGGAGCACGGGCCGCAGAGGCGCCTCCAGCGTGAGCGACCCGAGATAGCCGCGATTGGCGCTTTCGCCATACAGCCCGAGAGCGCCCAGGATGGTATCGTGCGGATCGAGTGGAATTTCATGCCGCACCACATTCACCATGCCACCGATGGTCACGGGGCTTTTCGTGAGTACGCGCGGCCCGCGCAGCACTTCGATGCGCTCGGCGCCGAATGGTTCGATGGTCACGGCATGATCGGGCGAGGTGGACGAGAGATCGACGGTTTTCACACCATCCTCCGCGAGAAACACGCGGTCGCCTCCCAGGCCGCGGATTACGGGACGCGCGGGCGCAGGCCCCATGCTGCGCATGGCCACGCCCACTTCATTGCGCAGCGTCGCGGCCAGCGACAATCCCAACTCGCGATCAAGCTGTTTGCCGCGCAGCACGCTGCCAAGCTCGTCCTCATGCCCCACTCCGCTGTGCCGATGCGTGCCGGTGACCACCACGGGCAGCGTTTCGTAGGGCTGCTCGCTGAGGTGAATGATCATATCCCGCTCCTCGCCGGAGGGGATGCGCACATCCAGATGCAGCGGCCGAAATCCCGCTCTGGTCACGTTGATCTCCCATTGTCCCGGCCGGAGATCGGGGAAGTGAAACATGCCCTCCTCGTCCGCCGACTGCGTGCGCGCCTCGCCGTTCGCCTTGTCCACAGGGGTGAGCAACAGCCAGGCGCGGGCAACGGGCGCGCCGCTTTCCATGTTGAGCACAACGCCGCGCAGTCCCTGCGATTGCGCAACAGTGCCAATGAACAGCAGGAGAAGGAGCGGCGCCAGCCAGCGCCGCCCCCCTCGGATGAAATTATTCCGCATGATGCCGCTCGGTCAGCGCACCACCACGGGGATCTTTCCGCTGCGGAAATCCGCGTGGCCCTCGTGCACGATGAGAAACTCCACAGTGGTCGTGCCCGCCTTCTTGCCGCGTAAACGAAACTCGAACTTCCCCTCCTTGCCGGCATCCTGAACCACGTCTACAATGGAAGGATCGGCGATTTCCCAACCCAGCGATTCGTGATCGTCGTCGGCTTCGACGATCTGCTCATTCTCATTGTAAAAACGGACGTCGTAGTCCTCTCCCGTTACCCCGACAGTGGCGCGCAGCGTGTCGGTGGTCACACCGCGGAGAATGCCCAGCACTTTGGTATCGCCGCGATACAGCGCCATGCCGATGGCTTCGAAATGATCCTCCTGTGGCGTTACCGGATCGTCCTCGGAACACGCCGTGATGAGGGTGGTGAACAACATGGTGGCTATGATGAATGCTCTGCGCGTGCGCATGGTTGAACCTCGTTATCCTTGTGTGAAAAAAACCATGGAGAAACAGCCTCCGGGCTCGGATATGCCCGGGGGTGAATACGATGGAATACGAGTTCACACAGTGGGAGGAGCGCGGGGGGAGACGGGGTGGACGGAACAGGTCTGCAAGCGACCCGCGTCGATGGCAGGGGTAAATGCCTCAGCGTAATCGCCGCTTTCGCTCGACGCTGCGCAGGCGCCCGCGCATTGCGGCTGCGAAAGCATGAAGTGCAGCGGGCAGTCGGCGGCATGGTGGCCATGCGCTTCGCCGTGTTGCCCGGGCATGCCCACAGCGCTGCGCTGCCGGGTCAAATCCAACGCATGCCAGTGCAGACCGGCGAACAGTGTCAACCACAGATAACTCAACAGCACTGCAGCCGACATGCGTCGGGAGTCGCGGCTGCGCCGAATGATTCGCGTGTATGTGGTCAAGCCGTTCATGGAATACGAACAACATACGGCAGGCCGAAAGCATTCCGCAAGAGAAAAAAATCCTCCGTGGATTTTTTCGGGAACTCCACCGCGCCGGCCCCGGTTGTTACACTCGTGCCGCACATCACACCCGTCCCCTCCCCGCGGAGCGGATTCCATCACCAGACACGGAAGATGTACCGATGAAAACGAACGGCTTATCCCATACACACGCCCACGACTTCGACATGCCCGATGTGACGCTCGCCGGCGACATGCACATCGCCACCTCCACCGACACGCCCCTGCGCGACGATGCCTTCATGCTCGGCAGTGATGAAAAAATGCGCGTGATCGAGCGGCATTTCGAAGAGATCATGTTGACGCTGGGTCTCGATCTGACCGACGACAGTCTCCGTGGCACGCCGCATCGCGTGGCGAAAATGTTCGTGAAAGAGATCTTCCAGGGGCTCGATCCGGCAAACAAGCCGAATGCCAAGGTGTTCGAGAACAAGTTCAAATACGGTGAAATGCTTGTGGAGAAAAACATCACCGTGCACACCACCTGCGAGCATCACTTTTTGCCGATTGTCGGACGCGCGCATGTGGCCTACATTTCCAACGGTACGGTGATCGGTCTTTCGAAAATCAACCGCATCGTGGATTACTACGCGCGGCGTCCACAGGTGCAGGAACGCCTCACCATGCAAATCGCCGACGAAATTTCCCGCGCGCTGAACACCGAGGATGTGGCTGTGCTCATCGACGCCAAGCACTTTTGCGTGGCCGCACGGGGCATACAGGACACGCACAGCAGCACTGTGAGTTCGGAATATCGCGGGCGCTTCCGCGAGGATGCGATGCGCAAGGAATTTCTCCAGTATCTGACGCTGTCCACCGACGTCTGAGCACGCCCTCCTTCACACGACACCGTGGTCGTGACTGCGCAGCGTACCAATCCCGGCATGCGCGCACGCATAGCCGGCATCAAAAAAATTTTCCTACATTTCTCTCTCCCCACAACTGTCGCCTCGCCGCGTGATCGCGCGAGGCGGCAGCCCTTCCTTTTGCGCAAGGAGTCCACATGACCATTCGGGAAGCACAGGATATTGTCGATGCCTGGATCACCTCCACCGGTGTCCGCTACTTCAACGAGCTTACGAACACCGCCATTCTCATGGAGGAGGTGGGCGAAGTTGCGCGCATCATGGCCCGGCGCTACGGCGAACAATCGAGCAAGCCCTCGGATCTCGAGGTGGATCTCGCGGATGAATTCGCCGACGTGCTTTTCGTCCTCGTGTGTCTCGCGAATCAAACCGGCGTGGATCTCACCGACGCGCTGCGGCGCAACCTGGAGAAGAAAACGCGGCGCGATGCCACCCGGCACAGGGACAATCCCAAGCTTCGCTGACGCGTCAACTATTCCGACAGATCACTCCGAAGCTTCGCCGCACCGAGGGTCACCGCCTTCGTTGTGGCGCGTGCTACTTCCCGCGTTCGCGCAGCGCGCGCCAATGCTCCGCGATCTGCACCGCATTGGTGGCCGCGCCCTTGCGCACATTGTCCGACACCACCCACAGGGCCACACCGCGTTCCATACCTGTATCGCGTCGGATGCGGCCAACGAACACTTCATCGCGCCCCGCCACTTCATGCGCCAGAGGGTAGCGTGCCGCGCTCGTATCATCCTCGATCACAATGCCCTCGCTGGCGGCAAGTACTTCGCGAAGTTCCTCGATGGTGAAATCCGCGTTCAGCTCAACGTGTACCGCTTCGCTGTGTGCATTGCGTACAGGCACGCGCACGCAGGTCACGCTCACGGGCAATGCGGGCAGTTCGAGAATCTTCCGCGTTTCATGCACCATTTTCATTTCCTCGACGGTGGAGCCGTTGTCGAGAAAAGGCGCGATATGTGGCAAGGCGTTATCGAGCAGTGTATGGGCAAATACGGGGCGCTCGGCTGCCTGTCCACGCAGTTCGGCATCGAACTGATCCAACCCGCGCTGTCCCGCCCCGCTGGCCGCCTGATACGTGCTGACGAACACGCGACGCAGTCCGTAGCGGTCGCGCAGGGGACGCAGTGCCACCACCATTTGAATGGTGCTGCAATTCGGATTCGCGATGATGCGCGGGGCGCTGTCGGGCACGGCATGGGCATTCACCTCCGGCACTACAAGAGGCACGCCTTCCGTCATGCGCCACGCGCTGCTGTTGTCTATCACCACTGCTCCTCGCTCCACCGCCACGGGCGACCACTGCCGACTGGCATCGCCGCCAGCCGAAAACAATGCCACGTCCACGCCGTCGAACACCGAGGCGCTCACCGGCAGCACGGGATACTCCTCGCCCGCGAATCGGACGCTGCGTCCCGCGGAGCGGTCGGACGCCACGGCCACGAGCCGGTGCACGGGAAAGGACCGCTCCTCCAGCACGCGCAGCATCATGCCTCCGACCAAGCCCGTCGCTCCCACCACCGCCACTGTATAACCCGTCATGATCATCGCTCCATGTGATTCATTCACGAAATTTGCCTCTCCCCCGCTTCAAAGCCAAACGGCGCCGAGAAACATCGCCCATGATGCACATCCTCCCGGTGATTCACCACGCACCACACGCACCGCTCGCCGCATTTGATTTCCCAGCCACAAACCCGTATGTTTCGAGACGAGCGTTCCACATCGTATTCCAGCATGTACCAGACACCGGACGAACGACGCGAGCAGTCGCGCATTGAAGACAAGGCGCTGATCGCCGCCGCATTGGCGGGCGAGCAGGATGCATTCAAGCGGCTGATGAAGAAGTACCACAACGCCATCACCCATCTCGTGATCCGCATGGTTGGCAGCGGCGATGACGTGGAGGATTTGACGCAGGAGGCCTTTATCAAGGCGTTCAACTCGCTCGCATCGTTCAACGAGGAATTCGCTTTCTCGACCTGGCTGTATAAAATCGCCACCAACAACTGCATCGATTACCTGCGCAAGCGCAAGCTGCGCACCATTTCCATCGACCGGCCGCTGCAGACCAGTGACGGCGAGCAGCACTACGAAATTCCCGACGATTCGCATCTCCCCGACAAGCCCATCCTGCAACGGCAGCAGACGAACACGATACAGTCCGCCATCGAGGCGCTGCCGGAGAAGTACCGGCTGGTCATCGTCATGCGCCATCAGGAAGAGAAAAGCTACGAGGAAATCGCCGAGCAACTGGATCTCCCGCTCGGCACGGTCAAGGCCCATATTTTCCGCGCGCGTGAAATGCTCTACAAGCAGCTGCGCGGCAAAGTCGGCAATTATTGATCTCGGCGCAGTGGATTTTTTCTCCGCGATTCTTGCGCCGATCACGGATTCTTCGTACATTTGAGTCTACTGTCTCGGGGCGTGGCTCAGCCCGGTAGAGCGCTCGGTTCGGGACCGAGAGGTCGGAAGTTCAAATCTTCTCGCCCCGACAGGAAAAGAAAAGGAAGTCTTCGGACTTCCTTTTTTCGTTTTACAACAGCGATGCGCTCCCCCGTCGCGCGAGATGCGTTGCCGGATCACTCAGGGATCGACTCTGGTAGACATTCCTTCGATGACGGCCTCGTGCAGCGGCATGATGGAAGGCATGGCGGGGATGCGTCCCCCGAAGCCGAGAAAGCGCAAGGTGAACATCTGCATCGATGTCACGGCCGTGCGCTCCACAGCCGCCGCGTCGATGGTAATCGCTTCCCTGCCTGCCAGCGATCGCACGAGATTATGTGCGCGTTGCGCCTCGAAGCCCGCGCGCAATTTCTCCTCCATTGCCGTACGGAGATCGCTCCACTCCAGCACGCCTCCACCCTTGCGACGTTTTCCCAGCAACTCGACAACACTCCATCCCTCCGCATGGCGGATGGGTCCGGCACGCTCACCCACACGCAGTCCGAAGGCCGTGCGCCCGAGCGCGCCATGCTCGGTGACAGCAAACCAGCCGAATTCGCCTTTTCGTTCGCGCGCCCCATCACGTATGGAGCGTTCCCGCGCCAGCGTCCGGAAATCCTCGCCGGCATCGAGAGCGCTCAGCACATCGCCCGCTTCGGACGAATCCGCGCACAGCACTTCCAGCAGCAACACCTCCGGTGCGGGACCAAGCGTGGACTGCTGACGCAGAAACATCTGCCACACGCTGTCGTCATCGGCGATGAACTGCTCCCACAGCAATTCTGGCATCATCTGCGCCAGGCCGTTGGCCGCCCACATCGCCATATCGCGTCGCACATCGTCGCTGTTCTGCAAGCCGAGATCGTAAGCGCGCCGGGTGAGTACAAAGCGATCCAGGACTTCGCGCACGCGTTGCTCGTACAGGCGCGGAAACAGCCGCATTTCCCCGCGTTTCAAGCGGAGATCGAGGGCCTGCATGCGATCCAGGAATTCTCCCACCGTAACGCGTCCCATGCCAAGTGTGGCAAAGGTGGTGTCGTGACGCGGCGCCCAATCCTGCCGCAGTTGCTCGAACGCGGCCTCGCTGGCGAGCAGCATATCGGTGGTGTCGGCCCGATGCTGCTTGCGGTAATCGCGTAGCAGTGCATCGCCGATGGCGCGGTAAGGATGCGGCGCGATGGTGGCGGAATCGCCGCGCCAGCATGAACGAAGGACTGCCGCCGTGCGTTCGGCCTCGCGCTCCGCGCGTATATCGCGTTCCAGCACGGGACGACGACGTTGGAATTCCTCCTCGCCGCTCAACATCGCGTCGAGATCGCGTTTGCGCAGCAAGTACCAGAAGTCACCGATGCGCAGGGGCTCGGACACCTGCCCGGGACGCAATGTCGCCGCGGCGGACAGCAATTCGCTTTCCACCGGCGATGTCGCCGCCTCCGCATCCCGCTCCATTCGTTGTTGCTCCATGAGCAGCGTATCGAAAGGCATTCCCGCGCGCAACAGCGCGTGCACGTGCCGGATGCGTTCCTCGCTGTCCGCACGAACGAACTCCACTTCCACCGCAGACGCTTCATCGCGGAAACGCGCGCGCAGCTCGGCCTCCGACACATGCACCACGGCGCGCACGCTGTCGCGGTACAGTTTGTCGCGTACGAACATCTCCTCGGCGAGCCGGTAGTTCCTCCGGAAGCGGTCCTCGGCATCAAAGCCCCGTCGACGCGCCTCCTGTTCGAGCAGGCGCTCCGCGATGAGCGCGTACAGCACCTGCCATTTCACCATCGGCGTCATGCCCGGCTGATCCTTGTATGGAAACACTGTCAACGCGTAGCGCGCGCGAAACTCCTCGGCAGTGATGGGCACGCCGTCGACGGTGGCGAGAACGGTCGAAGTAGACGTTTGAGCTATCGCAGGTACGGAAAAGCAAGCCATGCAGAGCAGCAGGCAGCCGGCAAGAGCACGATAGGGATGATGGTTACGGCAAAAAGACATATCGATACGATGAAATGAACGCGGAGGAGACGCGCGATGGCTACCTTGCACCGCGTCGCAGAAGCGAGCCATCGCCGGTCGGCTCAACGAATCGCGCATGGAAGCAGTCTCGCGCTGTGCCAGCAAAATAGCACATCCCCGCGATGTTGCCATCGCGGGGATGTGGAATTGCCGTGGTGATCGGACTTAGAAACCGATTTTCACCGACACGACGTGCTGGGCCGCGAACACCTCGCGCACGCGATACGCGTAGTCGAGGTACAACTTGGCCGAGCCCGCCCACTGCTGAATACCGAAACCGAAGGCCGGGCCGTACATGTAGCCGGCTTCGTCGTCCAGCGTGGTCTTGTCATTGCCCGCGATGGCATAGGAGCCACGGAGCGAGAGGAATTTGTTGAACGTGTATTCCACACCGAGACGATACTGGTCGGTGAGGTAGTTGTTGTTTTCGAAGGAGCCGGTGAGCATGACGTCGTGCATTTCGTCGAAGCTGCGGCGATAGGCCATGCCGATCTCCAGCGAGGTCGGGAGCTGGAAGCCGGCGGACTCGATTTTCAGCAACTGTCCGCTGCGATCGGCGCCGACTTCATCCACGAGGCGAAGCAGGCCGGGACCATCGAACTTCATGTTGCCGCCGAGGTGACGCAGCGTCACACCCATCTCGAGACCGTCGATGCCCGCGAGGCCGTTGTACTGCACACCGATATCGAAGGCGAAGCCCGACGCCGAAGCGCGATCGAGTTCCTCCGACACCAGATGCACCGTCACGCCCGAGCGGATGCGATCGGTGAGGGCACGGGAGTAGGTGAGACCGAGAGCCATGAACGTCGGCGAGAACACCGCGCCGGTGCCGTCGGGCTGGCGCTCGTCCGTGATCAGCATGTCGCTGAACGAGAACGATTTGATGGAAAAGCCGACATGGCCAAAGCCCTCGACATTGCTGCCGATGACGAAGTAGCTCACACCGTCGTTATCGAGGCCGTTCATCTGCGAGAAAAAGACCTCCACCCCATGATTGGAGCCGGAGAGACCGGCCGGGTTGAAGTAAATCGCCTCGACGCCCGTCAGACCGGCGGTATACGAACTGCCGAGAGCGATGCCACGTGCGCCGACTGGAACCAGCAACTGGTCCGCGGCCGCAGTGCCTTCCTTGTTCCCGCCACCGGCAACAGCCTGCGACGCGAGCAGCACGAGGGCCAGAAGCGTCGCTTTCATGTATGAGAGACTGATGCGCATGAGATATTCTCCTTTTGTTCTTTCGTTCCGTGTGCTCGTGAAATCAGGTGGTTCCGCGATCGGCATCAAATGCGATCGAGGAATTGCGTCTCCGTGATGACGGCAAGCTTGAGGATGCGTTCCACACCCAGGTCGGGCATTTCGACATGGATGTAGTACAGACCACTTGCCACCGGCAGAGCGTTGTCGTTCTGCAGGTCCCAGGTCGCGTACTGCGTCTGGTCATTCTTCTCGAAGGACTTGACGAGCACGCCGGAGAGTGTGTACACCTTGAATTTCGCGCGCGGCGGAAGGTGATTGAACGTCACGAAGCGCTGATACTTGTTGCGCTCGCGTTTGTTGGAGCCATAATACGGGTTCGGGAACACGCTGATCTGCGTGATATCCTGCTTGGCGACTTCCTTGTCGTACGACGCCTTCATTGTCGTGAACACGTATTTGTCGTCGCCATGGAACGGCACCTTCGGGGTGATGCGGTACAGCGAACCATCGCGCCACGCCTTGGTCAGACCAGTGTACTGGGAATTCAGCAAATACCAGCCCCAGTACATGATGGGCATCTGCGCAGCGCCATTCTGCAGGGAGAAGCCCGCCGAAGACCATGCGGGATTCGGCGTCTCGCTGTACGGCTCATCGAGGATGAACAGCATTTCACGATCATCGGCCGAGGCCGTGGGATTGTACATGCGGTTGTTACCCGGCACATTGCTGCGCTCGACGAAGGCATAGGACAACTGCTTGTGGTTCTGCGGATTCGGATCGGTCACGTCCCAAATCTGAATGGGCGAATCGAAGTAGCCGACGTAGCCGTAGAAGCCCACGCCGCGAACGTAGAGATAGCCCTTGCTGGGACGCTGCTCGTTCCACCGGATTTCCACCACCTTGTCCACTTCGTAGCCCTTCAGGCTCGAACCGAACTGGCCGGGACGACCGGTGATGGCCATTGAGGTGTAACCCATTTGCCACGAATAACCACCAACGCCACGATTGGACTCGGCGGGTTCGAACACTTCCGGACCGCCTTCCCATTCGATGCGCAGGATTTCGTCGTGGTTGGATTTCACGTCGCCGGCGTCGAAACCGTCCTTGTTGAACTGACGGTAATAGCCCGTTCCGGACACACCGATCTTGAAACCATCGAGGACGAAGAACTCGCGGTCGAGTCCGGCCATGGCCTGGGACTTGTTCACCAGCGTCGTCCCCTTGTTGATGTTGCGCAGCGTCCAGGCGCTGTAGTTCTCCACCGTCAGGGTCTCATCGATCGCACCATCGAGATCGTGATCGTAGGTGGTCTCGACCTGACCGAGCGGGTCGAACGTCACTTCGTACGTGTCGCCTGTCAGCCGCAGCGGATCCACCACTACGACTTCCACATAACCGGCCGAGGTACCACTGGTGTGTGCCACGGGAACGGCGTCATCGGCGGGCTCGCCAAAGCGGTAGCCGGGATCCGGCAACTGCGGGCGCGCTTCGATGATAACCGGCGAGGACTCGAGCTGACGCGGCGAGGCCTCGGGATCGTCGTTGTAGCCATAGGCCGTCACGGCGAAGTAATACGGCTGATTGTTCACCAGCGGACGATCCGTGATGGCATCCATGGTGACATCGTAAATGCGCTGCACGCCACCGTCGGTACCGTACTGACGCGGCATTTCGAGAACGATGCCCGATTTCTGATCGATGATTTCATCGAAAATCACGGACACGCCGTCGGACACGTCGTAGGTCGCGAGGCGGATGCCTTGCTCGAGCGTGGAGCTTTCGGTCGGGAATTGATAGACGTTGTAGCCCTGGAACTTGAAACCGCGGTCATTGTGGCTCTCGATACGTGCCACCTGTGCGGGCTCGCCCCAGTGGAGAATGAGGCGCTTGTTGAGCAAAGCGACATTCACCTTCGGCGAAGGCGGTGCCTTCGGAAGATCGAATTGATTGTCGAAGGCCAACTGCGCGAATTTGTCGAAGAACTTGAGCACTTTCAGACTGCTGATGCGATCCGCGCCCTGGGCCACGATGGTCGCCACCACCACTTCCTGCGTGTCGCCCACGGCCAGCGTGAACGGACCGGCGGTCATGAGGAAGCGACGGTCACCCGGGCTGTTGATGATACCATCCACCCAGCCGTCACCCGTGATGGGATCGCCGGCGAGGCACACGGTCACCTGATTGCCCGTCGAAGGATCGACATAGCGGGCTCCGTTCCAGAGGCGGCCGGTGAGGTAGTTGTACATCTGAATCGAACCCTGCGGATCTTTCAGATACGGGTCGCGATACACGGAGCTACCGTTGATGTAGAATGCGAACGTCGACACCGGCAGATTGCGATAGCCCTGACGACGACCGAAATTCCACACAGCGGAATCGCCCGCGCTCGGCACGATCGGACCCTGGAAGAAGTCGTAGCCCGCCGCGGGCGGCACGCCGTACACTTCGTCCTTGGCCAAACCGTTGAACACAAATCCCAGGCTGAGCGTGGTGTCGATACCCACGAAATCGTCGAACGCATCGCCGAGATCGGGATCGGACCATTTCGCGAAGTAGGCGTCGGTCAGGTCGTTGATGCCTTTGTTGATCACGGTGTATTTCGTGAACACCATGTTCGCAAGCGGACCGGTCTGGCTGTAGGCCCAGACCAGGGTGTGCAATTCGATGCCGATGGGAGCCACACCGTAGAGATCGCGCGTGCGGCGGGGATCGAGATCGTTGGACACGAACCAGATCGTTTCGTCGCCGGGGAGCAGCGGTGTGTCGGTTTTGCAGCTATCGTAACCGAATTCGAGGAAATCCGCGAAATCCGGCTCGTACACGCCGTTGCCGTCCTTGTCATTCCACGGGGCGCCGAGTTGCACCGGCCATTCCTCGTAGTCCTTTTTCATCTCGATCTGATAGGCGGCGTCGAGGTTGAGGTACGAATCCTCCAGAACTTTCCGAATCTTGTAGAGACGGCTTTTCGGATCGCCGGGATCGGAGGCCGTACCGTCGCCACGGATCTGGCCTGCTTGCAGACCGGCGTTGTAGGTGGCGCCGCCGACGCGGATTTCGCCCTGCACGCGGCCGCCCCAGATGATACCGTCGGTGAAGACCACGTATTTGGCCGAACCGGTCGGATATTCGAAGCCCGAACCGTCGGACAGCGGGTTATGCGCCATACGGCCGTTGTTGGACATCCACATGAGGCAGTTGTTGACCGAGATGAAATCCCATTGATCGTTCACCGCCTCTTTTGCCAGCGATTGGTCCTTTTTCTTCGCGCCCTCGGGTGACTCCGCCATGACGGCCGATGCCGACACCAGCAGCAACAGAGGGATGAGGACATGCGTGAGTTTTTTCATATATGCACTCTCCAGTTTTCTTGTCCAGTGTGATTCCGGGTGTTGCTGTCCGGCTTAGAAATCCACGCGCATGCCGAGCCAAATACGGCGGGGTTGGCCATACACGCCGGCATTCATCAGGTTGTTCTGGTAGTAGAAATCCTGGTACAGCTGCGCGAAGACGTCGCCGTACGAAGCGTAAGTGGCGAGCTGCCGCTGTCCCTCGTCGGAAGCGAGGTAGTTGTTGCTCTCAGCGCTGCCGGAGGTGGCGTACACGCCGGTCACGTTTTTGATGTTGAGAACGTTGTTCACACGGATGTAGAAGTTCGCATCGAGCGGACCAATGGTCACAGTCTTGTCGATGTTCATATCGAGCTGGAACACCCAGGGAGTGCGGGATGCGTTGATGCCTTCCACCGGCGTACGACGGTCACCGAAGCTGAATTCGTTGACGCGCGTGTACGGGGTGCCGCTGTTGAAGGTGAACAGGAAGTTCATGCCGAAACGCTCAAGCGGCTTGACTCCGAAGAGTTCCGGACCGTCGTCGCGCGAGAAGCGATAGTCCAGGTTCACCGAACCGCGGTGCGTCTGATCGAAGGCCAGCGTCATCGGGTATTTCGGAAGGAACGGAGTCTCGGTCGGGGACAGCCACAGGGCGCGGAACGACGAGCTGGGGCTGGAGCCTGTACCGCGAGCATCGGAGTACGTGTAGTTGGTCGACACGTAAATGCGCTCGGTGCGACGAAGGTTCAAGGAAAGAGACACACCCATGGTGGTGGCGAAGTCGCCGTTCACCCAGGCGTAGTAGGCGGGATGCTCGGCACCGAATTCGGCGGGCACCATGCGCTGCTGAATCTGATCGCGGATGTCCTTGTAGAAGGCACCGATATCAAAAGCCAGGTTGTCGCCCAACTGCTGGCGGAAACCGAAATCGTACTGAATGGTCTTTTCGGGACGCAGACCGAAGCCCACGGGACTCGACACGGCGTAACCACCCTTGATCTGCGAAGAGATCGTGGCGTTGCCGAGATACACGTCACGCAGACGCGACTGCTGCACGAAAATGCCGTACTGGGCATAGAACACCGTCTGATCGGTCACCGGGAAGGAGAAGCCGATACGCGGACTCACGGTTTTCGAGGCCTCGGCATCCTTGACATTGCTGGGATCCTCGAAATCGATCAAACCCTCGGGAGTGAACTTGATGTTGCCCGGATTGACAAACACTTTCGAGTTGGTGTTGATGTATTCGTAACGGAGACCGACGTTCACGATGAGATCGTCGAATTCCATCTTGTCCTGAAGGTAGAAGGAGGCGAAGGTCGGCTCTTTCGGACCGTCGGGTCCGCTGTCGAGCGTACGGCCGTAGAAATCGTAGCCGTAGTTGCTCGTGCCCGAGGAACCGGCGATTTCCAGATCGTTGGCATCGGGATTCAATCGCAGGAAGGACGCGAGACCGAAGGCATCGATTCCGAAGGAGCGGATGCTGTAGCGCGTGAATTCACCACCGGTCTTGATCTCATGCTGGCGGCCGATCTGATGCACGAAGTTGATCTTGGCCTGAATCGAGTTGTAACGCAGCTTGGAGTACCCGGCGCCCAGAGGATAACCCTCGGGATAGAAGCTCGCGCCGAACGCGGTCACGGCCTGCTCGGGACGGCTGTCGCCCAGCAGATGATAGCCGAATTGCGCATTGGCCACGGAATCGCCGTACAGAAACACGTCGTGCTTCAGATCCGGATCCATGCCGATACCGAAGTTGCCGAAGGAGCCAAGATACACTTCGTAGAACGTGCTGGCGCTGAGAAGATGCGTGAACTTGGCGTTGATACTGTAGTCCTCGCTCTCGTTGTAGCCGGCGCGTTTTTCGGCGAGCTGCGTGTTGAGGCCGGCGCCGTCGCGGCTCGTGCCGTAGCCGTAGCTTCCGTCCACGCGAATGTTGATCGGATTGAGATCAAAGGTCAGGTTACCGTTGAGCAACCAGCTCTGGCTGGCGGCGTTGAGGAAAAGACCTCCGGGGAAACGATAGTCAACCTTCTGCGCAGTGGAACCAAGGCGCGGATCGAAAATACCGATCTTGGCCTGTTCCTCGGGAGCGAGAAGCTGATGCGCTTCGGTCTGACGAAGCAAGGCATCGTATTTGGTTGTCAGATCGTAGTCCTCACGCCAGCCCGAAGCGGGCGTGCGGCTGAAGGAATTCTGACCGGCGACGAAGAACTTCACCGGGCCCCACACGGGACCGCCGGCGGTGAGGATGTACACGCTCGAACCTGTCGAATACGTGCCCAACGTCTTGTTGCCGACTTTCGCGTAATTGTCGGTGTACATTTCGAGCTGGCCCGTCAGCTTGCGTCCACCGGTACGCGTGGTGGTGCTGATCAGACCCGCATTCGCGCCGCCGAATTCGGCGGAGTAACCACCGGCCTGCAAGCTCTGCTCGGCGATGGCATTGGAAATAATGGAAAGACCACGACCACCCGCAAGCGGGTTGTTCACGTTCATACCGTTGATCACATAGCCCGTGCCATCGGCACGGCTGCCTCGGATGTACAGGGTACCGCCGAGGGATACAACGCCCGCCTGCAGGGCGGAAATGCTTTCCACGCCACGCACCGGGAGGTTTTCAATATCCTCCTGCGTCACTGTGGATTTCGCGTTGGTCACGTTCTTGTCAACCAGCGGTTTTTCCGCGACGATAATCACTTCCTCGGTGCGATACGAATCATCGGCGAGTTGGACGTCCTTCACCGTGGTTTCGTTCGAGCGCACGAGAATGTTCTCGATCGTGGTGGTTTTGTAACTGATGTAGCTGACTTTGATTGTCGCCTTGCCGATGGGCACATTCAGGACGACATAACCGCCATTGACATCCGTCGCGGCGCCACGAGTCACACCTCCGACATCCACAATGACGTTCGCGCCAATCAGCGGAGAGCCGTCCTTCAGGTCCGTGACCTTGCCGGACACCTTGCCCGTCTGCCCGAAGGCGAGCGCGGGGAACATCAGCAGCGGAAGCAGAACTGCAAGTAGCGTTTTGTGCATACGAGCCTCCAAAGGGTTTATACGCTAAAGACTAACGTTGATCTCTGTATCGCGGGAGCGGGTAAAGGAACATCGGTGATCGGAAGCAGCCGGGCTGTGAATCCGCGACGCTGGGAGCGAACGCGGGAGCTGCCGTCCATGATGCTAGACACAAATTCCGCGAATGCGTTACCAACGGCCCGGTCAAGGCCATGGTCGGCGCGTGCTGTACCGCCTGTGGAATAAAGCATTCGAGGAAAGGTGCTGCGCAAGGGTTGTCGCTTCGGTTCTCTGTAGCTGGGGCCTGCTCATGCCCGATCGGGATCACCCGGTCGATCATGTCACGGTAATATCAGATTTTTCAATCTGCTTTCCAAGCCCAATTTCGCCAATCATTTCACGAATACAGCGCGGGTTTTCAGATGACGGCGCCGCAATTCATCCTCCAAGGTAAGGAAAGTCGGTAAATCTCGAAACCATGCGCGACGCATCCGCGCGCCGCGTCGGCGGGGTGAGCACTGCTGAGGAAGCGCGGACGCTGTGATTTTTCAAGGAAAATGCTACGTTGTAGCTCATCGCTTCGTCGCGTCCGGGCCTTGGCCGGGACCCGTCACTCCATCGCAACCTCCGGGAAGTACGCCATGCAGGCCCTCATTGTCATGTTGCTCTCCTTCGTGGGATATCTCGTCATGTACCATCTGTACGGGAAGTACATCGGACGACGGATTTTCGGCATCAACGATGCCAACATCGCACCATCGGTTTCGATGCGGGACGATGTGGACTACGTACCAACGCGCAAGGAAGTCATTTTCGGGCATCACTTCACCAGCATCGCCGGGACGGGGCCCATCGTGGGGCCGGCCATTGCCATCATCTGGGGTTGGGTACCGGCGCTGCTCTGGGTATTTCTCGGCAGCATCATCATGGGAGCCGTGCACGATCTTGGATCGTTAATCATTTCCATGCGGAATCAGGGCAAATCCATTTCGGATTTCACCGCAAAATATGTGAATGCACGCACGCGCTACCTTTTCTTTATAATCGTGTTTCTTGAGCTGTGGATAGTCATCTCCATATTCGGCATGGTGATCGCGGTGATTTTCCACATGTTTCCCGAATCCGTGGCACCGGTGTGGGTACAGATTCCCATCGCCATGACGCTCGGCTATGTGATGTACAGAAAAGGATTTTCCGTCACCATTTCCTCCCTTGTCGCAGTCGCGCTGATGTATCTGTCCATGCTACTGGGTGCGGCTGTACCTTTCGATCTGCCGGTATTGGGTGGCGTGCCGCCCACGGGAAGCTGGACGATCATCCTGCTTATCTATGCATTCGTCGCCTCGGTGTTGCCGGTCACCATGCTGCTTCAGCCCCGGGATTTCATCAACGCGTATCAACTAATCATCGCGATGGGTCTGCTCGTGATCGGCGCGGTGGTGGCCGCGTTCACCACGGATTTCGCCATTGTCGCACCGGCCTTCCAGGCGGCGCCCGCCGACACTCCCCCGCTGTGGCCCTTCCTTTTCATCACCATCGCCTGCGGCGCCATCTCGGGTTTTCACGCGCTGGTGTCGTCCGGCACCTCAGCCAAGCAGGTGCGCAGGGAAAGCGATTCACTGTTCGTGGGCTACGGCTCGATGCTGGTGGAAGGCGCACTGGCAACCATCGTGATCATCGCCGTCGCGGCCGGCATCGGACTCGGCTACACCAGATCGTCGGGCGAATTTTTGAGCGGCGTACCGGCGTGGAGCAATCTGTACTCCTCGTGGGCGGCTGCACAGGGCATGGGATCGAAGATCACAGCGTTCGTGGATGGTTCGGCGAATATGATCGGCACCCTGGGCATTCCCCGCGAAGTGGCGGTGGTGATCATGGGCGTGTTCGTGGCATCCTTCGCCGGCACCACACTCGACACCGCCACGCGCATCCAGCGCTATGTGGTGACGGAACTGTTCGCCGGCATGCGCGTCCCGGGCTTTGAGAACCGTTACGTGGCCACGGCCTTCGCCGTGATCACCGCGGCCATTCTGGCCTTCGCCTCCGGAGCCGACGGACAGGGCGCGTTGAGTCTCTGGCCGCTGTTCGGCGCGGTGAATCAGACGCTCGCCGCCTTGGCGCTGATCATCGTCACCGTGTACCTCCGCAGACAGGGCGGCTGGAAATGGCTGTTCGCCGGCATTCCCGCGGTGTTCATGAGCGTGATCACCATATGGGCCACGGTGCTCAATCAGATCGACTATGGAGCATCACACAATGTGCTGCTGCAAATCATCAACGCCGTGATTCTGCTCATCGTGCTGTGGATCACCATCGAAGGCCTGCGCGCGTTTTTCGCGCCTCCAGCGACAACGATAGCCACCGAGCAGACGAAGACCACATGAATGAGTTGATGCTGGACAAGCTCCAGGGCGAACTGCGACGACGCTGGCTGCGCCGCGCGGTCGTAATGCTCGTGCTGGTCGCCATCGCGGAGTTGCTGCGCTCGATGGCGCTTCTGGAAGGCATGTGGTATCGCGGAGACCGCTGGCTCCCGGACCTCATGGTTGCCGTCTCTGTAGGCATTGGCGTCGTGCTTCCGCAGTTGTACCTGCGCGTGTTGCGTTGGATGACGCGGTCGCAGGAAGCGATGGGTGTGGAGCAATTCTTCCGTTTCCAGAGCAACGTGCTGATGCTGGCATTTGTCGCGCCTGTGTTTTCCGTATGGGCTGCTGTGGCGAATTTTTCCACCATGCCCACCTTGCTCGCACATCTGGCGAGTGTATACAGCGCGCTCCGCTGGTACCCGTCATTGCGCCGACTCCGCCAGAATGCAGACGTTCTCAGGGTTCGCCTGTGAAATCCCTGCGCGATTTGCTCGACGCGCTGCGCGGCGCCGCGTCCACCTTCGATGAAATGCAGCGTGAGAAGGCGGTGGAATTGCTGCAGTGGGAGCACGACGAATTGCGGCATGTGTTCGCGCTGCTGGTACTGGGAAATGCGGTGGGATTGCCCGCGCCTCCGGTGGAACTGGGCCTCGGCCTGCTTCCGGATATGGAGGACGACTTCCGCCTGCTCGTGCAGCGTCTGGATACGGCGCACTCTCCCCTCTCGCGTCTGGTATCTTCGTTGCGGGTGGATTGATGCCACGGTTGCTTTTCATGACGGGCAAAGGCGGCGTGGGAAAATCCACACTGTCTGCATTATTCGCGCTGGGCCTGGCGCGACGCGGCGAGGACGTGCTGCTGGCCTCGCTCGACCCGGCGCACAATCAACGGGATATTTTCCAACAGTCCTTCGGCGACGACGCTGTTGCCGTGGCTCCCGGTCTGCGCGTACTCGAAGCAGACATACGCGCATGGAGCGAGCGCTATCTCCGCGACATCGAACGACAGGTGACGGAATCCTACCGCTACCTGACCGCGCTGAACCTCGACCGCTATTTCCGCGTGTTGCGGCATTCACCCGGTTTGGACGAATACGCCATGGCGCTGGCCTTCCGCCATATTCAGCGGGAATTCGGCACTGCCGACACCATCGTGTTGGACATGCCGCCAACAGCGCTCGCCGTGCGCTTTCTGGCGGCGCCTTCCGTGTCGCTGGTGTGGGTGGATGAATTGATCGGCGTGCGCAAGGCGATTCACGAACGCAAGGAAATGATAACCCGCGTGCGCTTCGGCAGTGCGGAGGTTGAGAGCGACCATGTGCTGCGCCGCCTGGAAATGGAACGCAACCGCTACCTGGCCACCGAGGCGCTGTTCCGCGACACGAGCACCACTGTCGCGGTGCTGTTCAATCCCGATGCCCTCTCGTGGGAGGAAGCGCGGCGCATCGACGAAGAGCTGGAAGGTCTGGCGTTTCCCCGCCGCCTGCATGTGATGAACAAATGTCGCGACGGCATGGACGAAGCGGGCGTTCCGGACAGCTTGCGTCCCTTCCATCGCGTTGCCGCCGCCGAGACCCCGCTGCTGGGCGTGGACGCGCTGCGCGGCTTTCTCGATACGCACGAGGTGCTCCCCGCCGGCGTCTGATGCGCGGCGCGTATTCGGGGGATCTCCTTGCGGCGCTTATTTGTGCCGGTACAAGGTCAGCGTCCCGTGTTTACCGCCTTCATCGCTGATCACCAGCGTGCCGTCGCGCAGCATGGTGACGCCTTCCGGCTGGCGGTGCCGTTTTTTCTCCAGACGCACTGCTCCGATAATTTCTCCGTTCCCGCGCAATTCCAGAAGATAGCGTCCTTCGGAGCTGAGGAGGAGGAAGGTGCCGCTCTGCGGCAGGTATTCGATACCCGAGGGTCCTATTCCCTTGCCGGCCGCATGGCGTTCCAGTTTCGCTTTCGGGAGCGAAAAGCGCGGCGTCGGATCCAGTTTCCTCGTGTCGACGGAGAACGCGTAGATGGCCTTGTCTCCCGCTGCACCTTTACCCGCTGTACCCTTGCAGGCAAGGAGCAGAACCTTGTTCGCCGCATCGTAGCACAGACCTTCCACATCGTTGCCATTGTTCAACGCGCTGCGATGCACGGTGTAGCGCATCGAGGAGCCATCGGCGCCATCCTGGAATTCGTACAGCGTGCCGCTGCTGGTGGTAAGCCAGAGTTTGCCCTCGGCGTAGGCGATGCCTTCGAAATCCTCGCGCAGTTTGTCGCTGCCGAGATCGAAGGAACGCAGCAGCGCACCGCTGCGCACATCGATCACGAACACGCGTCCGCGCTCGTCGTTGTGCGCGTACACCGCGTCGGCCGAAGCGGCGGCGAGTCCGGAGATTTCGCGCAGCGCGGCGGGCAACTCCACGACCGACGAAGCGCGGCGGAAATCATAGCGGTCGAGAATCGACTGCGCTGGGAGCGCGGTGGTCAGCAGGCAAAGCAACAACAGCAGACGGTGCGTCATGGTATTACGACAATGGTGCGACATGGTTTGGGCCGGGATGGCGCTGCGAGGCCGGTGAGACATCGACTTCCACCGATGAATCCCAGGCGGGGGCTCGCGCATCCCACCCGTCAGGAAAAATACGACAGCTTCTTGAAATTCGTGGAAAATCTCTGTAGCATATCCCTGCTTCACCAGCAACAGCTCATTTCAACCTGTACCCGCACATCATGAGGAATACCATGTCCAACATCGTCCATGTTGCCGTGACCGGCGCCGCCGGTGCCATCGGTTATGCCATTCTCCCCCGCATCGCTTCGGGACAGCTGCTCGGTCCCGACACGCGTGTCGCGCTGCGTTTGCTCGAGCTGCCCCAGGCCATGGGCGCGCTTGAAGGCGTGGTGATGGAGCTCGACGATTGCGCCTTTCCGCTGCTCGACAGCATACACATCACCGATGATCCCGCCGTGGCCTTCGAGGGCGTGTCCTGGGCTCTGCTTGTCGGCTCCAAGCCGCGCACCAAGGGCATGGAGCGCAACGACTTGATCCGCGACAACGGCCCGATTTTCGTCGGTCAAGGCAAGGCCCTGCTCAACGCCGCGGCCGACGTGCGCGCAGTGGTCGTGGGTAATCCCTGCAACACCAACGCACTCATCGCGATGCACCATGCGGGCGACATTCCCCGCGAGCGCTTCTCGGCGATGACGCGCCTCGATCAGAATCGCGCCGCAGCGCAGCTCGCGAAGAAAGCGGGCGTGGGTGTGGCCGAAGTGAGCAACGTCACCATCTGGGGCAACCACTCGGCGACGCAGTACCCCGACACGGAGAATGCGCTGATCGGCGGCAAGCCCGCCCAGAGCGTGATCACGGATCTCGAGTGGTTGCAGGGCGACATGATCAAGAAGGTGCAGCAGCGTGGCGCCGAGATCATCAACGCGCGCGGAAGCAGCTCGGCCTTCTCGGCGGCGAATGCGGCGATTGACCACGTGCGCAGCTTGATCGAAGCCACACCAGCCGGCCAGTGGTATTCGGCAGCCATTCCTTCCGATGGCAGCTATGGCATCCCCGAAGGCTTGCTCTTCTCCTACCCGCTCACAAGCGATGGCGCGGGCAACTGGAGCATTGTGCAGGGATTGCCGCTCAGCGATTTCGCGAAAGATAAAATCCAGAAGACCACGGACGAATTGCTCGCCGAGCGCGAGGTGGTGAAGGATCTGCTCTAAAGCGGGTTCGGGGTCACTTCCGGGGTTGGGTCACTTCGGATTTCAACGCAGAGGTCGCGAAGGCCACGGAGGGCACGGAGGATTGTTAACGCGCTTTGTGCTGAAAGTTTTTTCGGTCGAAATGAAGGTGATTCATTCGCTGCGAGATGCCGGGTGAGTCACCTTCCGATTTTCTGCTGGAACACGGAGCGCACGGAGGGCTTCGCCAACACTGGTGGAACACGGAGCGCACGGAGGGCTTCGCCAACACCGAGCACGCAGAGGAGATCTCAGGCCTTGCGACTCTGCGCCCTTGCGTTGGCACGATGCGGAACGAAGAAGAACCCGTCGAGCGCACTTCCAACCCCTCCTCCGTGCCCTCCGCGACCTCCGCGACCTCTGTGTTACGACCGGGAATGACCCAACCCTGGGAGTGACCCAATCCCGCCCCGCTCACATGAGCACAGAATCGATCACAGCGCCGCCCAGCACATCGTCGCCATCGTAGAACACTGTCGATTGCCCTGGCGTGATCGCGCTTTTGGCTTCCTCGAAATGCAGTTCCAGCGTGCCATCCGCACGCGGCAGCAAGGTGGCGGGTGAAGGTGTATCCTTGTAGCGAATTTTCGCGGATACCGCCACCGCTGTGCTCGGGAATTCCATTTTCTGCATCACCACATCGCGCGCCAGCAGACGCGTGTGCAGCAAGTCGTTCTTGCGACCCACGTGCACCACGTTGCTGTTCGCGTCAATGCCGGTCACGTACAGCGGCTCGCCCGCCGCCACATTCAGTCCGCGCCGCTGACCAATGGTGTAAAACGGGTAGCCGTCGTGTGACGCGATGCGCTCGCCATCGAGCAACACGTCGCCTCCCGCCACGCGCTGCTCGAGCCCGTCGACATTGTCCCGAAGAAAACGTGTGTAATCGTTGTCGGGGATGAAGCAAATTTCATAGCTCTCGTGCTTGCGTGCGGCGCGCAAGCCCCGCTGCTCGGCCCATGCACGCACTTCGCTCTTTGTGAAGTCCGCAAGTGGAAACACCGTATGCGCGAGACTGTCCTGCGAGAGCATCCATAGCGCATAGCTCTGGTCCTTGCCGCTGTCGCGTCCACGCGAGATGTACCAGCGACCGCTGTGTTCGTCTCGATTCACGCGGGCGTAGTGGCCCATGGCCACGGCATCGGCGCCGATGGCGCGGCCTTTGCGGATGAGTTCCTCCCATTTGATGCTGCGATTGCAGAGCACGCAGGGATTGGGAGTGGTGCCCGCGAGATAGCCGTTCACAAAAGGATCGATGACATTGTGGCGGAAGGGCTCGGAAAAGTCGAACACATAATGCGGGATGCCCAGTTGCGCACACACGTCCCGCGCGTCGTTGATGCCGTCGAGCGAGCAGCAGTTGGATTCCTTGGCGGCATTGCCACCCACCTCGTCGTAGTTGTAGGTTTTGATGGTGATGCCGATCACCTCATGTCCTTGTTCGACGAGCATGGCCGCGGCGACAGTGGAATCCACTCCGCCGGACATACCGATGACGATGCGTGATTTTTTCATATTGGAAAAGCGATCCGACGATCGCGTGTCGTTTCGAGAATGGCAGGCGCGGCGGCGCTTGCATGAACCTTATATATAGCGCAATTTCGGAAAATGATCACCGCGAAAAAATCCCCCTTCCTCCAGGCCCTGCTCGTGCGCTACTTCACGCGTCGCATGCGCGGGCGCTTTGCCGCCCTGCACGTGAAAGGTGCGGAGCATGTACGTGCGGCCGAGGCCGGTGTGCCCGTGGTGTTGTACGGCAATCATCCGGCGTGGTGGGATGCGGTGGTGCCGCTGTATCTCTCGAATGTGCTGTTTCGCCACGATGCCTACGCCATGATGGAGGAGCGGCAGCTCGCGCGTTACGGCTTCTTTCGCGCGGTGGGCTGCTTCTCCGTCGACCGCGAGAATCCCCGCAGCGCCATGCGCAGCCTTCGTTACGCCGCCGATCTGCTGCGCGGCACGGATCGCGTGCTCTGGATCTATCCGCAGGGCGAGTTGCTTGCAGTGGAGCGACGTCCGCTGCGCTTTCAGGGCGGCACGGCGCGATTGCTGCGTGATTTGGCCGATGTCACCGCCATACCCTTCGCGCTGCGCTACGAGTTTGTGGAGCAGGAGGCGCCGGAGATTTTCGTGGCATTTGGACCACCCTGGCGCATTCGCGGGGAGGAGCGCGTGGAGCTGGACATGACCACAAGCATACTCGAGCAGCTTGTGGAATTCGAGATGGACGTACAACGCGACGAAGTGATGGAACGCGATTTTCAACGCTACGACACGGTGCTGCGGGGAACGGAATCGATCAATGCCCGCTGGGACCGCATCCGTCGCGAGCGACGCGGTTGAGGCAGAGCGTGGCGAAGCGGGAAAAACGGGTGTTCGTTGCGTCGCCCTCGTGGGATCCGACCATCGTACCGCATCCGACCAACCCATTTTCCAACACGTGGCGATGAATTAATCGCCACGCTTACCGAGTCGCGTCCCGTATCGAAGGTCGGAACGGAGCGCAGCTAAAAATCCGGCATGCAACGCCTTGCCCGCCATTGCGCCGCCGGGCACAGCGAGGCGATTCAGCTCCTGCTCCACATACCAAGCATCGCCGCCACCGCGCGCTCACCGCTCAGTACGGCACTCTCGATCGTGGCGGGCAGCGAGGTGGCCGTCCAATCTCCCGCGAGATACAGTCCTCCGATGGACGTTTCGGCAGAGGGACGCACGGCTTCCAGACCGGGACTGGGAAGGAAGGTCGCGCGATGCTCGAGCAGCGGCACAACGCGCAGCACGTCCTGCTCGCTCAGCGATGGATACAGACGAAGCAACTCCCGCACAATCATGTCGCGCAATTCCTGCTGCGACGCCCGCTCCCACGCGGCGGCGGCGGAGATAGTGCAGGAGATGCGCGTATTTCCCGATGCATCCGTCCCTTTTCCAAACACCCACTGCAAGGCTCCACCCAAACCGCCGGTCATGATGGCGACACCGGGATCGCGGCGCAGCCACAGGTGCGCCGAGAGAATGGGCGAAGGATGGAAGTGCCCGGCTACCTGCAGCAATGGCGCGGCGATCGGCAGACTTCCCAACAGTTTCGCGCAATGCCAGGGCGCCACGGCCAGTATCACGGCATCCACAACGTGTTCGGCGCCATCCGCGTTACGAAGCGCGACCACGCGCCCATTTTCCATGAGCAGAGTATGCACTGCACTGCCTGTAACAATGCGCGCGCCGCCTCGCTCGAGCAGCGATCGCGCCGGCTCGATCAGCACATCCGAGAGATCTCCGCGCGGCAGGAGAATATCCATGGCGCGGGCGTCGGTCAGAAACACCGCCCGCAAGACCACAGCAAGCAGATAGGCCGAGGCCTCGCGAATGTCCGCATTCAATGTGGCGAGCACCACTGGCGCCCAGAAATACGCGATGGCCTCGTCGCCCTGTCCCAGACTGCGCAGCCAGTCCTCCGCACTGAGCGCATCCAGTGTGCGCAAACCGCCTTCATTCATGAACCGCAGCGTGAGTGCCACGCGCAGAATGCGCAGACGATCCATGGGTCGCAGCATGCCGTAGCGCAAAAACGCCATCGCCGGACCGAACGGCGGAGGCAACGCGCCCGCAGTGAGCTGCGCCACGCGTCCGTCAACGTGACGCATTTGCAGCGACAACCCCTGGAGACGATCGAGCAAATGCTCGGCACCGCACAAGCGGAGATAGCGCAAGGTGGCGTGGTAGCAGCCCATCAACGCGTGTTGGCCATTGTCGATAGCCACGCCTGATTCGCGATCGGTAACCGAGAAACAGCGGCCACCGAGACGGTTGCGCGCCTCGAAGAGCGACACCTCGGCACCCGCCGCCTGTGCGTGCACGGCGGCCGCGAGTCCGGCCAAGCCCCCGCCGACTATCGCGACACGTTTCATGCGGGATCGGCTGCGGGCAGCGGGGCGCGGCTGAAATATTCGGAAACGGCGATGCGGATTTTTTCGAAGGAAGAAATGGAAATGCGCTCATGGAACAGCGCGAAATTCCTGCGCTCGATGGCGTCGAGTATGCGGTAGTAGATGCGGTCCATGATGCGCGCGGCGAAAAACGCGGCGTGATCTTCGGGAGCGAGCGACAGCCGGGCTCGGCTGTAATACTCGCGCGCGCGCTGCGTCTCGAATCGCATGAGCTGCACGAAGGCCTCGTTGTACTCCGAGCGCAACAACTGCTCGGGCGTGTAGCCGAAACGCTCAAAATCCTCGAGCGGTATGTACACGCGACCGATGTCGGCATCGGCTTTCACATCGCGCACAATGTTCGTGAGCTGCAGGGCGATGCCCAGGTCTATGGCGTATTGCCGCGTCTGTGGATTGCGATAGCCGAAAATTTCGCTGCACATGAGTCCCACCGTGGACGCCACGTGATAGCAGTACCCGTGCAACTCCTCGAACGTGGCGTAACGATTGCGGTCCAGATCCATGCTCATACCGTGGATCAGGTCGAAAAAATGTTCCACGGGGATGCCGAATCTCCGGGCGATCACATTGAGCTTGTTCAGCAGCGCATGCTCGCTTTCGTTGCGCAAACCCTTTTCCAATTCCTCGCGCCAGCGTGTGAGCCGGGCACGCTTGCTGTCGGCATCGCCGGCCTCGTCCACAATGTCGTCTGTGCAACGACAAAAGGCGTAGACGGTGTGAATGGCGTCGCGCTTCTCTTCGGGCAACATGGCGAAGGAGACCATGAAATTGGTCTTGCTCTTCTTCGTGATCTCTGCTGCGTGATCCTGCTCAGACATGCGGGGCACCTGCTCTCATCGCCGCGCGAAGCATGCGGACGTGGTCGATAAACGTAAGCGTGGGACGGATCGAAACCACATTATAGCGCAGCGCGGAGATTTTTTCAAGGATGGAAACGCCGCCCTGCCACACCGCCCGCACTTCCATGCGCAAACGCAACGGCAAGTGATCGAACAACCCCGTCCCTTCGCGGAACAGCTCTCGCGTCCGCCGCAGCTGAAATGCAATGCACTCGCGCAAGGCGGGCGAGTCCCTCCCCTCCAGCACATCCTGCTCACGCACACCGTGGCGATGCAAGTCCTCGAGTGGGATGTATACGCGCGGCTTGAGCCGATCCACCGATACATCCTGCCAGAAATTCGTCAGTTGCAGCGCTGTGCAAATCGCGTCGCTGTAACGCCCACTGCGCTCGTCGAGGCGGGAAAACAGGGCGAGCACGATGCGTCCAACGGGATTCGCCGAGCGCCGGCAATAGTCCAGCACTTCGTCGTACGTGGCGTAGGAATGCTTCACCACATCCTGCGCGAAAGCGTCGAGCAAATCATCGAACAATTGCACCGGAATGGAAAAACGCAGCAAGGTATCGCCGAGCGCGCGGAATTCCGGCAGCGCACTGCGCTCGCGTGTGCAGCGATGCAATTCCTCGCGCCACGCGTCGAGCAGCCGCAGTCGTTCGTCCGTACTCCGACTCCCCTCGTCGGCGAGATCATCGGCATGGCGGGCAAACGCGTACACCGCCGCCACATGCGGTCGTAACCGGCGCGGCAACGCGATGGATGCCACGGGAAAATTCTCGTAGTGTCCGCGCACAATGCGCTGGCAATGCGCGTAATCGGCCGTGAGCGATGCTGAAGAGTCCATCATCCAATATGCGCAGCACGGCGGGATCTATCAATCACGTGGCGAAGGAAAAGGAGACCGCTGACGCCACGGTTTTACAAAGGCACAACGGAAGTATGGCGCGTCAGGCCGCTTCGAACAGCGCCGTGGACAGATAGCGCTCGCCGGTATCGGGCAGCACGGTCACCACATTGTGTCCTTCGGGATACGACCGCGCCACCTCGATGGCGGCATGCGCCGCGGCTCCGCAGGAAATGCCCACCAGCATGCCTTCCTCTCGCGCCAGTCGCCGCGCCATGAGTATGGCTTCGTCATTGCTCACTGTGAGGATGTCGTCGATGAGTGAACGATCGAGAATGTCCGGCACGAAGCCCGCGCCAATGCCCTGGATTTTGTGCGGCCCGGGCGCGCCACCCGACAACACCGGCGAATCCGCCGGCTCCACCGCCACAATGCGCACATCCGCCGCGAAACGCTCGCGCAGCACCTGCCCCACGCCGGTAATGGTACCGCCTGTTCCCACACCTGCCACAAAAGCATCGATGTTCAAACCATGCATGTCGGCGAGGATTTCCACGGCTGTACTTTCGCGATGGGCGCGCACATTGGCCTGATTGCGGAATTGCTGGGGAATGAACACGGCGGCATCCGCGGCGGCAAGTTCTTCGGCCTTGGCCACCGCGCCGCGCATGCCCAGGGCGCCCTCGGTCAGCAGCAGTTCGGCGCCGAGGTGACGCACAAGCGCGCGACGCTCGATGCTCATGGTCTCGGGCATGGCGAGAATCAGGCGATATCCCTTCACGGCGCATACCATGGCCAGGCCGATGCCGGTGTTGCCCGAAGTGGGTTCGACAATAACGGATCGACCGGGATGGATCAGGCCCGCCTCTTCGGCGGCTTCGATCATGTACAGCGCCGGTCGCTCCTTGACGCAGCCCAGAGGATTGAAGGATTCGAGTTTCGCCCACACCGTCGCGCCACCCTGTGGCGAAAGGCGCGAGAGACGCACGAGCGGCGTGCGTCCGATAGTTTCGTTGATGTTGTTGAAGCGCATGCCTGTATCTCCTTTGAAATGACTCGTCGTTGTATCGTTGATCGAATGCGACGCCATCGACGGTTCAGATGATGTATTCCATCGGCGCATCCGCGCCACCCGGACGCACGTTCACGCGCGGTTCGCTGGTGACCAGCGAATAGGGCGGCACCGAACGCAGCAGCCACACATTGCCCCCGATCACCGAATCGTGCCCTATCACCGTTTCGCCACCAAGGATGGTGGCTCCGGCGTAAATGGTGACGCGATCCTCGATGGTGGGATGCCGTTGTTGTTCGCGCAATTCCTTGCGCACCGACAGGGCGCCGAGCGATACGCCCTGGTAGATTTTCACCTGTTCGCCGATGACCGTGGTTTCGCCAATGACGACACCCGTGCCGTGATCAATGTGGAAATGGCGACCGATGCGCGCGCCGGGATGGATGTCGATGCCGGTACGGCTGTGTATGTACTCGCTCATCATGCGGGCGAGCAGCCGCACGCCATGCGTCCAGAAAAAATGCGCCACACGATGCACCGCGATGGCACGCAGTCCGGGATAGCTGAGAATGATTTCCTCACGCGATCGCGCGGCGGGATCACCGCGCAACAAGGCATCCACGTCCGTGGTGAGTGTACCACGCAGCGACGGCAGTTGCTGGAGAAAGTAGGTTACGACATCGTCCGCGCGCCGACGGGCGGTGTCGGCCTCGCCTTCCATACCGGCGTCGAAGTGAAAATTCCGCGTGACCTCGCGTACCAGCCGCGCATGCACATCGAGCAAACTCGATCCGATGTGGAATCGCAGGTTCTCGGCGCTGAGCTTCTCATCGCGATGAAAGCCCGGGAACAGCAGTGCTTCCACATCCTTCACGATGCCGATGACGCCGTCGCGCGATGGTAGTGTGTGTCCGTGCAGGTGATTGATGCCTCCTTCGCGCTCGTAGGATTCGAGCAGAGCGTCAACGAGAGTATCCACATGAGAAGTGGTCATGGTTGCGGGTCCTTTCTTTGCATGCTACTACAACCCGATGAAGCACGTGGGAATTCCACCTCTTCAGGGATAAAATCCGCCGCCATCCCCACCTACCAGCGACGGTGATGTCGCGATGGTTGCGTACATTTCCCATATGATAATTTCGATGAAACCTGAACGCATGACACGGAACACCGGTGCGCTTTGGCTCTCGCTCGCGCTGCTGTTGCTTGTCCTCGGCGCGGCACGCATGGAGGGGCAGGTGAACACCGAAAAACTCCGGCGCCTCGACAGTACGCGCGGGGTGTTCGCCAACCTATCTGCCACGGCCGGGCTGGTGCGCGGAAACTCCGAGTATGTGGCTGTGGGTGCGTCGGCGCGCGTGGATCATGCGGGCGAGGGCGCCTACCATTTCCTCGTCGGGCGCTACGAATTCAAGGAAGCGGGCAACGGCAAAATCGCCAACAAGGGCTTCGTGCACGCACGCGGCATCCGTGACGTGGCGGACTGGCTCGCCCTCGAGGCCTTCGGTCAGGTGCAGTACAACGAGTTCATTTCCCTGCGCAACCGCACGCTGCTCGGCGGTGGAGCGCGGTGGACGCTGCCGCTGCCGCGCGACGAAGAAGGTCACGAATGGCTGCGCCTGCACGCGGGTACCGGAATCATGCACGAGTATGAACGTTACGGACTGACCTCCGGAACCGTGCGGAACAACCGCCCACGCCTCACCAGCTATCTCACGCTCTACATGCAGTACAGCGATCGCGTGACCTTCACCGCCGTGAGCTATTATCAACCCCGGCCGGACGACTTCGCGGACTTTCGCTTTATTGCCGAGAGTTCGCTTGCCGTGCATATCAACAAGGTGATCGCCATTCTGATCGATCTCAATTACCGCCACGACAGCCGGCCCATCGGTCGTTCAGTGAACTACGATCTCGAATTGTCCCAGGGAATCAGCGTGACGCTACGCTGAGTCAGTTCATCAGCGCTTACGCCGGTTTGGAACGCGAATGACACCAATCGTCAGGCTGAGCGAAGCGCCGAGCACGGATGTCCGGAATGGTACAATAATGATACGGCGCGGAGTCGAAGCCTCCGTAGCCAGTTGCATGACGCTTCGACCCGCCCCGGCGGATTTTCAACTCCGAGCCCGAACCAAGATCTTCTCTCACCGAACGTCCTTGCCACGGGCTCGTCGCTCAGCTCGAAGATCCGCCGTGGCGGAGCAGCGCGGGCATTGACAATCCTCACTAGCGCCTTCGGGTATCGTCAGGCTGAGCGGAGCGCCGAGCACGGATGTCCGGAATGGTACAATAATGATACGGCGCGGAGTCGAAGCCTCCGTAGCCAAATGCACGACGCTTCGACTCCGAGCCCGAACCAAGATCTTCTCTCACCGATCATCCTTGCCGCGGGCTCGTCGCTCAGCTCGAAGACTCGCCGCGGCGAGGTGACGATTATGCATTGTGCGTCGGATGACACATGTGCAGCGTGCGGCGACAGTCACGCGGGGGAATGCCGTTCCGAGCGTCGATGGAAAAATGGTGGAACAGGAAAAAGGTACCACGGCAAAAAGGAGCAAACGTGCCGATGTTACCGGATCGTCTTCGCCTCAATTACCGCGGCTCGCACAGTTACCTGTTACGCATCTCCGCGATCTCTATGTCTGTATTCTGCTCCATCGCTTCAACAAGCGCATTCCCAGCCACAACGCTGAAACCGACCGGAAAAAACGAAAACAGGAACCGCCCCGCCGATTATATCGGACCGCATTCACCTTTTTCTCTTTACTCTTTACTCTTTACTCTTCACTCCCCCCTCCACCCTTCGCAGCACACTCCCCTTGCCGAATTTCCGCAGCGCGGGCGCATCCTCACTGCCTGCGGCAAGCACGATGTCGTAGCGACCGAGCCGGGCGAAGTCGCCGTTGCTGTCGCCGAGGTCGCGCTTGTTGATCTGGCAGGCCAGGCGTCCGCGCGCATCGCAGAGGAAGCAGCGGTAGCGCCCTTTCTCGTCCACCAATTCGCTGACCACACGCGCGTGTACCGCCGACCCGCCCGCTTCGGGCATGGCAATGCGCGGCAACTGCCCTTCGAGCGTGGCGCCGTCGAGCGAGAGCGTGAGATAGGAGAATTTGAGCGAACGCTTCACATTGCCCAGGGCTTCGTCCATGTCTGCGTACCACGCGGGGCGCTCCCACGGCACATCCGCGTGGCACCAATCGCGTTCATCGGCAAGGGCGGGACAGTGCTGCTGCCGCAGGCAGGGAGCGAACACTGCCCATCCTTCACGCACCGCCACGTCGCGCAAACGCAGCAAGCGCCGCGAACTGTGTCGCAGCGCGGGTTCCAGCAGCAGCACGCGCGCATCGGGACGCAACGAAGCGTGCAATGCACGCAAGCGCGTTTCGTCGGTCGATGGTGCGAGTTCGTTGAGTGCGTTCATCATCAACACGAGATCCGCATCGCCGCAGGCGGGCGCCGCGCGATCGAGATCGAGGAGTTGCGTGCGCACGCGCAGGCCGGCTGAACGGGGGGCGAGCATTGCCGCCACGCGTTCAACCTCACGCAGCGCCGCTGGAACCACATCCATTCCTGTGTACTCGAGTGCGATATCGGGGGCGTGGGCGTCGAGGAAGGCCAGCAGTGCAAGCAGTCCGGTGCCGGGACCACATCCCAGATCAAACACACGCAGTGTGCGGCCGTCTCCCGGAAGACCGGCGAGCAGGAGTTCGCGCAGCGGCGGAAGGGGCTTGAGCAGATTGGCCGTAACAAAATACAGGAGATATGCCTGGCGCAGGGGGCCGTCGGCAAGGTAGCGCGGTGGGAGTGGCGAGGCGCCACGGTCCGCGCTGTTGAAATGTCCGGACAGTCGCTGTATCGAAGGCAGCAAACGTTGCACGCGGGCATTGTTGTTCACGTCCACAGACGCGAGACGATCGAGGATGTCGGGCCACCACGTGGGGAGATGCAGTGTATCGGTAAACACGGGAGGGAGCTAGCGCTGGTGAAACATGAAAAGGCACGGGACACGAGCAGATCTCGTGCGCCGTGCCTTGCAAGGAGATAGTTCGCGGCTACTCCACGCCTCGGCGGCGGGAGTTCAGCCCGGCGAAACATGTACCGTGTTAGTCCTCGTCCTCGTCGCCTTCGCCCTCTTCGCCTTCGCTGGCGTCGAGTTCTTCATTGGCATCGAGAATGATGGCGGCGAGATCGAGCACCTGCTCGAGCTTGTCCTCGGGCACGAAGGTGCCGAGCAGGGCAACGCCCGCATCGAGGCGCGCTTCGGCATCGTCGTTGTCAAAGATCTCTTCCAGCACCTTCGTGGCTTCTTCCTCGTTCAGGCTCAGGAAGCCCGTCTTCATGGCGTCGTCGAAATTCATGGTTTCTCCTGGTGGGATGAACAGTGGTACTGCTTCAATATACACAAAAGAGTGCTTTACGCATCCAAGTCGCGGTGCTTTCGTATATTAGATTTTGGTCAATCCCCCACTCGTCGGGTACGATGTGACGCCTCCCCACACCGCTGTTGTGACTATGCTGCTTCTCGCTTCGCTGTTCGCCATCACGGCGATACAGGCCACTGTGTCTTCGGCGCAAACGGCGAGTTCCTTGCGGCATGCGGTCGCTGACGATGTGGCAAGCCGGGATGCAGTCGCGGAACGGCATCGCGGCGGTGTGAGCGCGCTGCTCGCTGCCGGCGTGCTCAACGGCTTCCGCGTCGGGGGCGTGGCCTTCGCACGGCCCGATGTATCGGGCGAACTCTCCCTCGGGTGGCTGAGCGTGCAATTGATCGAGGAAGGCGAGCGCAAAACCCGCACCGATGGCTACACGCTCACCGCGGCGGCGAATTGGTACTCCCACCACGACGCTCCGGTCAGTCCCCTGCTGAATCTCACCGCCACCTACATCGTGGCCGATGGCGCACGACTGCAACAATGGCGCGCCGTGTTGATGGCGACGGTGGGATCGGATTACACGCCTACACCGCGCAGTTCCCTGTTTTTCCGCTTCGGTCCCGCATGGCAAATGCTCACGACGAGAGGCGAGGCAAGCAGCGAGTGGTCAGTGCAATTCGACGCCGGTATCATGTACAAACTGTGAAGTAACCGATGAGTGTTCGACGCCCGTTACACCTCACCCGCGATGATGCGATACGCGCCCTGCCACGCGCCTACCGCGACGCTCCGACGGAAATCCAGCGCCAACATCTGAACCGCCGCGCGGGCAATTACCTGTTGCTCTCGCGCCTCGGCCTGCTGCTCTGTGCCGTGCTGCTGATTATCGTCCTCCTTGCGCTGAACACTGCCTTCATGGTCAACATCCCCGCGCTGCTGCTCGAAGTCGCCGTGATTGTCGCGGTGTTCGCCGCGTCCATCCATCTGCGGCGCGGAAGCGAGCGCTTCGAAGCATTGATGGAAACTCTCACCGATAGCGGCACGGAGGAACGCACACATGACGACGGATGACACCATCACCATTCGTCCCGTCGGACCCGACGACGACGCGGCATTTCTCGCGTTGGTGGACGCCCTCGCGGATTACGAATCCCTGCCACGTCCCGACGAGGCCGCACGTGAGCGCCTGCGACGCGACCGCATGGGCGCATCACCGCGATACGAGGCCTTTCTCGCCTGGGACGGCGAAGAAGCGGTGGGTTACGCCATTACCTTCCAGAGCTACTCGAGTTTTCTGGCCTTGCCCACGCAATATCTTGAGGATATTTTCGTGCTGCCCGCGCATCGTGGAAAAAAAGCCGGATTGGCGCTTTTTCTCCATGTCGCATCGCTGGCGCGCGAGCGCGGCTGCGGCCGCATGGAATGGACTGTGCTGGACTGGAACACGCTGGCGCAGGATTTCTACCACCGCCTCGGTGCGAAACACATGCACGACTGGTACCTCTACCGCCTCACCGCCGAGGAACTGCGGGCACTGCCACCTTTTCCCACGACATCAACGCCTTCACCCGATAATCACGAGGATACACGATGACGTTCACCACGCGATTCCGCTTCAGTCACATCCTTGCGCTGGCGCTGCTGCTTTCGGCGCCGCTGTTCGCGCAGAAGAAGCCCGTCACGCTGCGCGACGTGTTCATGAATGCCGCCTTCCAACCGCCACGCATGGTCAACATGCAATGGATGCAGGACGGCCGACATTACACTTACGTGAAAACCGACCGGGAAAGCGGATCGCGTTCCATCATGCGCGTCGATGCGCGCAGCGGCGACGAGCAGGTGCTGGTGGATATTGCCGGTCTGGCATTGCCCAATAATGCCTTCGACGGCTATCGCTGGGAAGACAACGAGCGCTTCATGGTCATCACCATCGAGGAACGCCCCATCTGGCGGCGCTCCACCATCGGCAGCTATGCGGTGTTCGACACGCAGACAAAAAAACTGACCCTCGTCCCATCCCATGACAGCGGTGTGATGAACGTGAAGGTCTCGCCCGACGGAAACTGGGTGGGCTACGTCTACGCGGACAACCTCTGGATCATGAATATCGCCACGGGCGAGGAGACGCAGCTCACATCCGACGCCGCTCCCGGCGTGTACAATGGACGCTTCGGCTGGGTGTACGAGGAGGAATTCAGCATTGTGGACGGCTGGCAGTGGTCGCCCGACAGCAAGCGCATTGCATTCTGGCAGGAGGACGAGCGCGCCGTGCCGGAATTCACCATGACCAACTGGATGCCGCTGTATCAGGAGCTGATTCGCATTCGCTACCCCAAGCCGGGCGAGAACAATCCCGTCGAGAAAATCGGCGTCATCGACATCGCCTCGAAAGAGCGCCGGTGGATGGATATCGGAAGCGAAACCGACATCTACGTGCCGCGCATCGCCTGGACGCGCGACGTGAACACGCTGTGCATCTACCGCATGAATCGTCTGCAGAACGTGCTCGAATTGCTCTTCGCCGACGTGCGCAGTGGAACGACGCGCACGGTGCTCACCGATCGCTCCTCCACGGGCTGGATCGGCGTGGACGATGGCCACCACCTGCAGTTCCTTAAGAAAAGCGACCACTTCCTCTGGCTATCGGAAAGTAGCGGATACAACCATCTCTATCTCTACGACTACAGCGGCAAGCAAATCCGCCAACTCACATCGGGAAACTGGGAAGTCACCGAAGTCACCGCAGTGAGCGCCGACGAAAAAACCGTGTACTACATCTCGACCGAAGTGTCGCCGCTGGAACGCCATCTCTACAGCGTGAGCATGAAAGGCGGCAAGAGCACGCGTCTGACCAAGGATGCAGGACGCCACAGCATCAACATGAGCCCGGGCGGCGAATTGTACGTCGACACCTGGTCCAACATTTCCCGCGCCACGACGCGCGCGCTGTTCGATGACGAGGGCGAGCAGGTCCGTGCGCTGGGCGCCACCGATATGAACGTGTTCGACAGCTATGCCTGGAGCGCCAAGGAATTGCTGACCATCACCACGTCCGATGGTGTGACGCTGGACGTCAGCATGATCAAGCCACCCGATTTCGATCCGACGAAGAAGTACCCGGTGTTCATGGACGTGTACGGCGGTCCCGGTACGCAGGCGGTGTACAACTCCTGGCCCGGCACCATGCAACAGTGGTATGCCAACGAGGGCTTCATCGTGGTGCAGGTGGACAATCGCGGCAGCGCCGGACGCGGCACGGCCTTCAAGCATGCCGTCTACAAACAGCTCGGAAAATGGGAAAGCCACGACTACGTGGAAACGGCGAAGTATCTGGCGACACTGCCGTTCGTGGACAAGGACAATATCGGCATCTGGGGCTGGAGCTACGGCGGGTACATGTCGGCGCTTTCGTTGATGTTGGGTGGCGGACATTTCAAGGCGGCGGTCTCCATCGCGCCTGTCACCGACTGGACGCTGTACGACACGATTTACGCCGAACGCTTCATGCAGCGTCCCTCGGACAATCCCGACGGCTACAAGGTGGGTTCCTGCCTCGAGCACGCGGACAAGCTGAAAGGCGCGCTGCTGCTGATTCATGGCGGTTTGGACGACAATGTGCACGTGCAGAATACCATGAAGCTCATCGACCGCCTCGAGGAAGCCGGCCTGCAATTCGATATGCGCATTTATCCGAACGGCGACCACGGTGTGGCTGGCGGGATGAAATCGCGCCTCGGCCTCTTCGAGTATTACATGCAGCACATGAAAAAGCACTTGAAGAACGGTTGAAATCACCGCTTATCGCGTCCATTCGCCGGAGCTTGCCGGATATCCGCCACCGCATCACACAGCGAGGTGATGCGGTGGCGCCGTTTCCTCCCACGCCGTACGCGGGCCGGGGTGGGACGATCGCGCTGCACCTTGTGCTTCTGCTCATGCTGCTTCTCGACGCGGGTAATGCACTCGCGCAGACAAAGGGCAAGGACGGTGGGCGGGTGTTTCCCATTCTCGGATCCGCGTACGAGCGCGTGCGTCTCAAGGACCATGCCTTGCGCGGCTGCGTATTCTACATTCTCGCCGGGCATGGCGGACCCGACAGTGGCGCACGCGGAGAAAAGGACGGGCATACCCTGTGTGAAGACGAATACGCCTACGACGTGGCCTTGCGGCTCACGCGCGGCCTTCTCGAACATGACGCTCTGGTGTACGTGATCGTGCGTGATCCCGACGATGGCATTCGCGACAGCGAACTCCTGGACTGCGACAGCGACGAAACCGTGCTCGGAGGAGAGGCCATTCCTCGCGAGCACGCCTACCGCCTCGAACAGCGGGCGCGCATCGTCAACCGCCTGCATCGCCGGCACGCGGATGTGCGCTACGCGCGCATGCTGGAAATCCACGTGGACAGCCGCGACCACGGTAATCGCATCGACCTGTTTTTCTACCATCATTCCGGCAATGCCGCCACCCGGCGCACCGCCGAAACCTTGCGCGGCACCATAGCCCGCAAGTACGACAAACATCAACCCTGGCGCGGATACCAAGGCACCGTGGCCGCGAGAGACGGCTTGTACATGCTGCGCAAAACCAATCCGCCCGCCGTGTACATCGAACTGGGCAACATCCAAAGCGCCAGCGATCACCGTCGGCTGCTGTTGCCCGACAACAGACAGGCCATGGCGGATTGGCTCGTTGCCGGCTTGCTGCGCGATGCCTCGCAGTAGGGCATCGGGCGTCCCGGGGAGGGCGCACGACAGGCGGAAGCCCCGAATTCTTGTATTTTTTTGGAAAATGAACAGCGATTCCCGCCTCGGCGGGAATTGTTGCGTTATGCGCAGTACATTTGAAACAAATTTCCGTGTGATGTGTCCTTGCGTCTGTGCGGACGATTCCACCTGTCGGCGATTTGCGTGAAAAAAACCGTCCCCCATAGTGACAGCGCCCGTTTCGCGCGCATGAGCGACATCGAGTTGTACAGGATGTCGGCGCAGAAGGGCAGCGGTGAAGCGGCCTTTCGGGAACTTTACGCCCGATTGTCAGGCAAGGTGCATGCGTATTGCCGCTGTGTGGCCTGGAAGTATGAGGAGAGCGAGGATCTGTTTCAGGAGGCCTTCGTCCGTCTCTACGAGAGCGCGCTGCAGGGCCGCGAGGTTGCGAACGTGTCGGGGTACGTCATCAAGATCGCGCGCAATCTCTGGTTGAACATGAAGCGCGATCGCAAGACCACCGTGGACATCGAAACCGCCAACATCGCCATGCCTGAGCTGCCGCATGAGCGCAGTGAAATGCTGGAGTTGATTCACATGGCCATGAATTTCCTGAGTGATGAACACCGCGAAGCATTTTTCCTGCGGGAATTCGCCGACATGCCCTACGAAGAAATAGCCGAGGCCACGAACACCTCACCCGGCAACGTGCGCATACGCGTGACCCGTGCGCGCGAGCGCATCCGTTCCATCCTGCAGCCCTATATCAACGAATTCGACACCATGCATACGCGAAAGAACCCATGAACAACGCAGACACCACGGCCGACAGCATGCTGCACGCCTATATCGACGGCGAATTGGCGCGCGGCGACGAGGCGCGCTTTTTCGCGATGCTCGCCGACGACGAGGATTATCGCGCGCGCCTGCGCGATATCAAGGCGATACGTCTCGAAGCACTCGCGGGGGCCGCTCTGGGCGCAGCTCCAGCGGAAGCCGCCAGCGCCCTGTTTGCCCGCCTCGATTTCGCACCCATTCCTCCACCGCGACATGGGGTCATTCTGCCGCTGCTTTCCGCGGCCTGGACGCCCATCGCCTCCGCCGCGGCCGCGGCCTTCATTACCGCCGTCATCATCCTGGGTTTGAGAGATACCGACGTCCGCAATGGCGATATGCAGCTTGCGGCTCGTCAGGAATCCGCCTCCGAACGTGTTCAGCAGGCTCCATCCACAAAGGAGGACGCTTCGGGCGATGCGCTCCGTAGTTCGCGCGCTGTCACCGCACCCCGGACGAAGCGTGTCATCGCCGTCCCTCCCGGCGCGACCGGAGTGGCGGTGCCCGGTGACGAACGGCACGCCGAAGGCGCTCTCGCCATGAACACCGAAGCGCCTGGCGAAGCCGGAACGCGCGACGGCGCACACGAGCACAGCGTTCCGACCACGGACATCGTGAAGCTCGCGGACAACGGCACGGCCCACGTTCCAGCCTCCGCCGATCCCGCCACTCTGCCCTCATTGCCAACGCGCGAAGGAGTCGCGGTGTATCGCGAGGGACTTCCCGCGACGACGGTGGAGCAGCACACGCGGGCGCAGAGTGGATTGCCGTTGTACGGCGGCGACACGCGCGGCTATCAACCGAGCTGGAGGCAGAGCGCGGCCGATCAGGGCATTTCTGTCGAGGTCCGAGGCATCACCGCCGCGTCCTTCCCCGATCCCACCATCGCATCGCGATCCACGCCCTGGATGGAAAACATGGCCATCGCCGCGTATTATGGCGGCGAGCGCCACGATATCGGTGTGGAGTTCGGACAGGAGGCATTCTCGCAGCACTACGGAGGCGTGGAGCAGGGCAAATACGTCCGCTACGAACAGAATCTTCTCACATCCTGGCTGCTCGCCGGATGGCGTTACCGTTTCCGTCCGCTGATCGCGTTGGGAGGTATCGAGCCCTACGCCGGTCTCGGAGCGGGAGCAACCTTCGAGGGTTGGCCGCTGCTGCGCGGTGGCGTGGGCATCATGTACATGCCCGATCAGCGCGTACGTTTCCACCTTGGACTCGACGGCACGATCATGACCTTCCCGTATCAGGGCCGTTGGTTCACTTCCAAACGCGCCGGTACCACTTACGGCATTTCCGTACTGTTTTGATGGAGAACTCGCGCATGAAGCGACTCCCTTTGCTGTTCGTGTGCACCGCGGTGCTGATTGCCGCCTGCGCGTCGCCCACCGATCCCGACACACCCCGGCGCCGGATCACCGAGCCCACGCGCTACTTCCTCGGCACCTTTCAGCTGAGCGAATACGACGAGGCGCAGGATGTGGAGGAATTGCCCGACGGAGGGTTCATCGTCGTGGGAAAAACCTGGATGGCGCACACCGCCTCCATCGACATTCTGCTGCTGCGCATCGATGCCGAGGGACGCGTGCTGTGGCACAAGACGTTCGGCGGCGTGTACCGCGACGAGGGCTATGCCGTGGCGCTGACGCGCGACGGCGGCTTCATCATCACCGGCAGCACCGAATCCTACACCAACGGCATGAACGATCTCTGGCTGATCAAGGTGGACGGCACGGGAAACATGCAGTGGAGTCAATCCTTCGGCGGCAGCAGTTACGATTGTGGCTTGGATGTGCAGGAATGCGAAAGCGGGGGTTACATCGCTGTGGGATACACGCAGGCTTCCATCACCGGCGCGTGGTACGCGTGGTTGCTGCGCACCGATCCACTCGGCCGCGAAATATGGAGCCGCCGCTACGGCGGTTCGGAACGCGATCTCGGCTCGGCGGTGCGCGAGACTTCGGACGGAGGCTTTGTCGTCACCGGGTTGGCGCAACGCAGTGGCAACAATCTGAGTGCGATGTGGTTGTTCAAGGCCGCGCCCGACGGCGCGCTGATTTGGGAGCGCACGGTGGACGGCGTGGATAGCAAGAGCGGCTTTGATCTTGTGGAAGCACCTGATGGCAGCATCGCCATCACGGGACAGTCGGATTCACCTTCCGCGCAAGCATCGGGCATGATATTCGTTCGCCTCGATCCCGCCGGCGATGTGTTGGTGGATCGCGTGTTGGCGCAAGACGCCATCGGGATGGGGATAGACATTGCGGCCGACGGCAGCTTCATCGTCTGCGGTTACACCAATCCCTACGGCAGCGACGGTTCAGACATTCTTCTCCTCAATGTCGAACCCAACGGCGGCACGCGCTGGCAGCGCAACATTGGTGGCACGCGTCTGGATCGCGCCTACTCCGTGATCACCACCTCCGACAAAGGCATCATGGTTGTTGGCAGTACCCGTTCCTTCGGTCACGGCGATCTCGACGTGCTGTTGCTCAAAACCGACGGCGACGGGCGCTACGAATAGAAGCTCGGGAGTCGTCGTCCAGAACCTTGCCGGCTGGCTGAGTACGAAATACATTTAAAGAGATGAAAGAGAGCGAAGAGAGCGGAGAGGATGTGTTGAGGTCGCTTCCCGCTCGATCCGTGTGCCCCGCCGCAATCGAGTCAACGCAAGGGCGCAGCGACGCAAAGCCGCGATCCCTCCGTGCCCTCGGTGTGGCGAAGCCCTCCGGGATCTCCGTGTCAGCGAAGAGCCCTGTGTTGGCGAAGCCCTCTGGGTACTCTGTGTTCCCGCGAAGCGCTCCGTGTTAGCGAAGTTCCTCTTCCTCCTTACTCTCACCACCTCACTACTCTCATTCTTC
>OFEK01000300.1_pt1 | contig 60866 bp, 38 predicted proteins | sample 1521131 | NCBI WGS metagenome assembly OFEK01 (sample SAMN05720209, study PRJEB24109) | activated sludge metagenome | isolation source: Anaerobic digester | place: China | collected 2015-12-16 | reverse complement strand
TTGTTTATACCTGTATGCAGAGGAGTCAGAGTACTAGATGTTCTTCCTGACAGTCATGCCTGGAGAATTGGGATCAGGAGAGGTGATATCATATTGAGTATAAACAGTCGGGATGTACAGACTGAAGAAGGTATAACTGAAGCATTGAGAACATTCCCAACTTTTATATGGGTAAAGCTACTTGATGTTGATGGAATTGAGAGGACGTATGAATACAAATGCTATCCTGATGGAATCAACCATCTTGAAATTCTTACAGTGCCCAGAGAGAACGAGGTAACCTATAATATGAGCTATTTTGAAAATTACAATGTGCTGAAAAATCTTGTTAAACGCTTTAGAGGCAATAGTAAATCAATTTGAACTCTCCCACAACTGTATTCACAACTGTACTCACATGGCTTTTTGTAACATTTATAAATTCTGAATTCACGGAGGTTGAATATTTGCCTAAAATATATATAATGCTTGCTCATACAGATTCTTTAGTTATGAAAACTATAAGATTTTATACGCATGCGAAATACAACCATGTTTCTATATGTGTCGATGAAAGAATGGAATATTTCTATAGCTTTGGAAGAAGGTATATACGATTCCCTTTAATTGGAGGATTCATAAGAGAGGAGCTTAATAAAGGGGTTTACCTATATTTTAAAAATGCATCTTGTTGCATATATTCTCTGGATGTTAGCGAGGAAAAATATAATGTGATTGTTGAACTTATTAAGTGCTATGGTAATAACCGCTATAAATATCATTATAATTTTGCAGCTCTCTTAGGGATCATGATTAATAAACCTTTAAAGATGAAAAACAGATATACATGTTCGGAATTTGCAGCTACATTGTTATCAACAGCGAGCATATATACTTTCAACAAAGATGCATCTCTTGTAGTACCCGATAATTTTAAAAGCATACCAGGTCTTTCAAAATTATATGAAGGCCCTATGGTTAATTTCCAGACGGGGACAGTTCTTCAATTCTGATTAATTCTGAATAGGACTAATTCTTAGTCGGGGACAGTCCTGTACATTCGGGGACAGTCCTGTACATTCAGGGGACAGTCCTGCACATTGCGGATATTCCTTTATACAGTTTGAATACTGCATATGATGAAAAAAGCATTACTAGCGGCATCATAGGATAAGAGTACCTTGAAAATGTGTAAAAGGGTAAGTATGAAAGAGAAAAGTACAATATTACCGTTATTAAAAATATCCCTTCAAGGCTCTTGTTACCAAAAATTGAAATAATTCCTGGTATACCTGCAATTAGAATTAAATGATGGTGCACTGTTGCCATTGTTACAGATATACCGAAGATTTCCTTCCAGTAAAAAGGGTAGTTCCATAAGTACCATGATTTCCCAAAAGTGTACCAATATATATATTTTAGGGGATATTTTACAAAATATGTTTTCAATCGATATATTCCTGTTTTCATTTCAATTTCATTAGTTTCTATTACATCCTTGCTAGGGGTGTATGGTGTATAATCCTTGGATTGGTCATAATTTATGTATGTCCCCTGCAAAAATGGATTACCGGATGAGAGGGTAAGAGGAATAAATCTATTGAAGACAATGTAGTTTCTGATCCACCATGGAGACATAATAGCAGCAAAAATCACCAAGACTATGATGCTGAATTTAAATATTTCTTTGAAAGAGTATTTGTATATAAGCCATGCTGCCAGTATTGCAACTGGGTATAATGCAATTGTAGGTCTGAAAAGGCATGCAATACCCCACACTATACCACCTTCTATATAATACCTTGTTTTTTTTGTCTTTATTGCATTAATTGATATATATACAAGCAATAGAAGCAGGAATTTGAATTCAACCTCAGTAAGTATTGTCCCGGTAACAAATATTTCAGAAACGTATGTTGCATTTATAAATGCTGCTATAATACCTACTGAACTGTTAAAAACTGTTCTGCCGATTAAAAATACTAAAAGTATGGACAATGCTTGAAGCAGAACTTGAAACAGCCTGAAAGCTGTAATCCCGCCATATTTTCCGAATATTCCCGTAATGGCTGCGATTATAATGGTATGGCCTGGCATTATGTAAACAGTAGGGACGTTAACATCGTGATATGTAAGCATACCCTTTTCTAAAAGTGTCCAAGCACTTCCTATATACTTCACATCGTCATTATCAGCCTTCTCAATACTTCCCAGCAGAAAATAATCATTATATCTGAGTACTGAATATACATTTATTATAGTAAAAAGTGCAATGATAAGTGCTAAAGATAGCTTTACCCATCTTTTTTCATTATAGAAACCTGTCAAAGAACCCCTCCATTTTGCCTTATATACTTTATAATATTATATTAATATAACAAAAAGCTATTCAGCAGTAATTATTTACTAATGGTAAGTAGTTTATTCATACAAAGTAGCTGAATAGTGTTGCCAAAACATGTCAAATGACTGATTGATTATTGGGTGCATCTATCAAATATGAAGAAATATTAAATTAGGATTAGAAAAAACCTTGCATCCAAAAAGGGCACAAGGTTTTAAAATTATAGCCATCCAATGAATATATGCTCAATTTATATCAAATTGTGAGATTAACCTATATTATACACATAACGCTACTCTTGATTAGCTCACAATAATACTCGCGATAATACTTATAGTGATTCTGAATAAATTCCTGCTACCAGTTCTTCTGTTGCTTTTACAGGTGATAAGCTCAAAAGAAGTCCAAGGCTTGGTGTTGTAAACGCAAGATGAGTAAGCTTATCTACATCAGCTTTTGTAAAACCAAGAGTTGATAGAGTCTCTGTAATTCCAACGTTTGCCAGCCATTTTTTAACTCCCTTGCTGGCCTTTTCAGCTTCTGAAGCTTGCCCACTGAGACCTGGTACTATAGGAGCCAGAACATCGCAAAGAATTTCCCCACATGCAGGATATATGTTCTTTACTACTGCGGGAAGCAGGATAGCCAATCCAAGACCATGAGCCAGATCAGGCTTGACTGCGCTTAAGGGATGCTCAAGAGCATGAGTTAGGTGAAGCATACCGTTATCAAAGCAGATACCTGCAATCATTGATGCATATGTCAGATAATATCTTGCTTCAAGATCCTGACCATTTTCAAGGGCTTTAGGCAGATACTTCTCTATCAGACGTACTGTTTCTTTAGCTAAAAGTACTGTATATGGGCTTGCTACTACACTGGTACATGCTTCAACAATATGATTTACAGCATCTACAGATGTATAAATAGTCTGGCTTTTAGGCAGACCTAACATAAGTTTAGGATCATCTATGGCATATAGAGGGTAACTTATATCATATGCAATAGCGGGTTTATACTGCTTATCAAGAATACTTACAACTGCAAATCTGTCAACCTCTGTCCCGGTACCATGTGTTGTATTTACTGCAATCAGGGGCAGAGCTTTCTCAGGAGTAAACTTATATTCATAAAGGTCGGCTGTTGTATATTGAGGATAGTTTACCATTATAGCAACACTCTTGGCAGCATCTATAGGGCTTCCTCCCCCTATACCAATAACAGCTTTTGCTCCAAAGTCAATAGCCATTTTTGTTGCTTCATCAACATCAATTGATGATGGGTTGGGTGAAATTTTGTTGAATATAATCCAGTCGATCGCATTTTCAAGACATGCTTTCTCCACATAATCCCATGCACCGGTTTTCTTATATGAAGACTTGCCGGTAACTGCAATAATCTTGTCTACGCCCATTTTTTTTAGCTCTTTTGCGATATCATTCATTTTTTCCATGGCTCCTGCTCCAAGGTAAGCAGTAGTCTTACATCTAATTTCTCTTACTTCATTAATGTTAATATTTTGTTCCCACATAATTTTACCTCCAATATTAAATATTATAATTAATATGTTCCAGATTAATATATTTCAGGCTATAGGATAGTAATAAACTACAAGGCAGTTATAAACTACAAAATAGTTATAAACTACAAAATAGTTATAAACTACAAAATAGTTATGAACTACAAAACAGTTATAAACTATAAAATAGTTATGAACTACAAAATAGTTATAAACTATGGAATAGTCTTTGCTTTTTTAGTTATCATTATGTTATATTTTAAGAATAGAACATTGTTAATTCTTTGTCAAACTGAAAATGAATAAAAAATTCAAGTATGAATTTTCTGCATATTATTAAATACGGTATATTAAGGGTGCATTTAATTTATTTGAAGAAAATATTGGTAAGTGGCATAAGTGAAAGTTCTGTAGCTAGGCAGGGGTAACTCTTCTCTCAAGTAACAGGTATTCCTTTTATGCTGAAGAGTTTCTCAGTATCTGAGCGAAGGAAGAGCAAAATTAGTGTTTGAACAAAATAATTACAATTCTTTTATTCAGATTATTTTGTGAGTTTGATTTTGCCTGTAGCTGAATTTAAAGGCTCTAAGCACTGTAACGACAGCCCCTGGTAAATACTTCATCAAATTCAGTAAATGCACACATATAATAACTTATAGTTGCATATCTACTGATTCATTGATATCCTTTTATTAGTGTGTTTCAAATGCGTTTCAAACATATTGGACGCGATTTTGATTGGAGTGGTTGCTTTGGATATTGCTGTGCGGGAAGTGCATAAATATTATGGATCGGAGCACATTTTAAAAGGCATGACTTTTGAGGTGTATAAGGGTGAAAAAGTTGGCTTGCTTGGGAAAAACGGAGCAGGGAAGACGACTTTATTCAAAATATTGTCGGGGGTGGAAGCATATGATGATGGTACTGTAAATTTATCGGGTAAAGCCGGTATACTTGACCAGATACCTGAATATCCACATGATTATACAGTGTTGGATGTATTGAAGACATCCTTTGAAAGACTATCAAATATTAAGAATGAGATGAAGGAACTTGAGAAATTGATGGCTGTTTCTTCGAATGCTACTTCGAATGCTGCTTCGAATACTTCTTTAGCTGTTTCTTCAGCTTTATCTTCACAACCATCAATTGTAAAAAGATACGGTGTTCTGCAGACTGAATTTGAAGCTATGGGTGGTTACACCATTGATAGTGATATTGCAAAAATCTGCAACGGGTTAGGTATTGACAAGGATATGCAGGATAGATTATTTATCCATTTGAGCGGCGGTGAAAAGACAAGGATTAATCTTGGAAGAATTATATTGCAGAACCCTGTAATACTTCTTCTTGATGAGCCCACAAATCATCTGGATATTAATATGACGGAATGGCTGGAGGATTATCTTTCTCAATATAAAGGTACGGTTTTGGCAATATCCCACGACAGATATTTCCTTGACAGAGTAGTACAGAGAATTGTTGAAATTGTAGATGGAAAAGCGGAGTTTTATGAAGGAAACTACAGTTATTATGTAAAAGAAAAGGAATCCAGATACTTGCAGAAACTCCAGCAATATGAGCAGGAACAGAGAAAAATCAGGCAGCTTGAAGAAGCTGCAAGAAAAATGCATCAATGGGCAAGTGTAGCGGATAACCCCTCCATGCACAGGAGAGCTTTTGCTATTGAAAAAAGAATTGAAAAAATGGAAAGGACAGATAGGCCAACAAGAGAAAAAGGGATCAAATCCGTATTCAAGGGGATAAGGTTTGCAGGTAATGATGTTATTGTTATAAAGGGACTGCGCAAATCATTTAATGCCAGATGTATTATAGATGATATAAACCTTACTGTAGAAAAAGGAGACAGGATAGGTCTTATTGGCAATAATGGATGCGGTAAAACAACATTACTTCGCCTAATAACAGGGGAAGAGACTCCTGATTCAGGTTTTTCAAGGATTGGGACAAGCATAAAGTATGCATTCCTTCCTCAAATTGTTGTATTTGATAATCCTGAACTAACTGTTCTTGATACTGTGAGGAATGCCCTTATTGTGAGTGAAGAAGCTGCAAGAAACCGTCTGGCAGCATATCATTTTAAAGGTGAGGAAGTGTTCAAGCAGGTAAGCACTTTGTCCGGAGGTGAAAAAAGCAGATTAAAACTATGTATTCTAATGAATAGCGATATAAACCTTCTGATTCTTGATGAACCTACAAACCATCTTGATATTGTCTCAAGGGAATGGATAGAGGAAGCTATTGATGGATATGATGGAACATTGTTGTTTGTTTCCCATGATAGATATCTTGTAAACCGCTTTGCCACAAGGATATGGGACATGGAAGATGGGAGCATATCTGACTTTAGAGGCACATATGAATCATACAGAAAGTGGAAAACGGTAAATAATAATAAAACTACAGAGACAGTAATTATCAAGGCTAAAAAGAATATCAATGCCGAAAAGAATAACAATGCTAAAAAGAATAACAATGCAGAAAAGAATAACAATACAGAAAAGAATAAAAAAAATAAAGATAACAAAGCCATTGAAAACAAGGGGTGGAAGTCCAAGAGAGAAAGACAGGTTGCCGGAAGATTGCGTGAGCTTGAAAGAGATATATTGATTCTTGAGGAACGGCTTAAGGATATTGAAATAGAAATGGAGCAGAGGGCAAGTGACTACGAAAGCCTTCAAACTCTTCTGGAAGAAAAGGATGAACTTAATCTTAACCTTGATTCTCTTTATATGGAGTGGGGAGAACTGAGTGAATAGATGAGTTGTATGCTCCCACAAAAAAACGGCTTGCCTTTTAAGATGCATACTTATATAATTAGAGAAGGGACACACCTCTCACAAGTAGGAGGTATTCTTTTAATGTTGAGGAATGTCCAATTGTATTAAGGAATGATGCATCTCTCTTAAATCGGAGGTTGTTATTATGCTTGGGAAAATTGTGAAGACAGACACATTATATAAATATAAGCTCTTAATTTCATATTTCCTTATTGTAGCTACCCCTCTAATTATAATGACAGGTTTGTTATATAACATTTCAGTTGTAAATATACGGAAAGAGATTGAAGCTTCTAATAAATATAAGTTAGCCCAGTTAAAGAATAATTTGGATTTAAGGATTAAGGAACTGGAAGACCTTGCTTTGAGAATAAATGTTGACAATAAACTAACCCCTAATAATATGAGCAGCAACGAATATAAAAGATTAGAAGGCCTTTATCAGTTGGGAATGTATAAAGCGCAAAATGCCTTTATTGACGATTATTATATGTACTTGAAATGTACAGGTAATGTATATTCTGCAAGTGGTCAAAGTACTTTATCTACTCTTGCAAGAAATGTCTATAAATATGATAAAAAAGCAGAACAAAACTTTATTAATGAAATAGAAGCATTAAAATTCTCCAAATTTATAGGAGAAGAAAAACTTAGCCTGGCTAATTCCCAAAATGTAGAACTAATAACTTATATTTACCCTGTTTCCTATGGCAACTATGACCCTTATGGAGCAATTATTTTCCTTATAAAGAAGTCAACTATAGGAGCTTTGTTTAAGGATTTTATTGGTAATATAAAAGGAAGTATGATAATTCTGGATAAAAACAATTCAGTATTATTATCTGAAAATAAATCATTTAAATTGGCATCGGAAGATATAGACTTTATAAGGACTACTGAGAAAAACGGCATAATGGATGCAAAGTTTGGAAATAAAAATGTTTCTTTAATAATTCAAACTTCAGAAAATACAGGCCTTAAATTTGTAGCTGCAATACCTGGAGCACAGTTTTTTCAGCAGTTAATAAATGTTAAGACACTAATACTTGAGGCGTTTTTAATAATACTTGCATTCGGAGCTATATTAGCAGTTGCCTTTTCAACCAAACTTTACAAACCTATCGGAAAACTTATGAATTTTATTACACTTCAATGGCCGGAACCAAATGAATCATATAATGTATCACTTGATGAAACATCTGATTTATTATATGATTCTAATAATTATTCCAGTAATGATTCAAATAATTATTCTAATAATAACTATAATAATTGTCTTGATATTATAAGAGGTTTCAAGTGGAATAGGAGCATGTGGAATAAAAGTAATAGGAATAAGAGTAATAAGAATAAGAACATGAGTAATAGAAATAAGAGAAGGGATGAGATAGAAAGAATTGGTCACACTGTTGAAACTGCAATAATGCAGAACAAGAGCTTGCAAGCACAGATAAATATGCAGAGACCATTTATAAGAGAGCAGATCCTGACAAAGCTTTTAAAAGGTGAAGTACTTAATGAAGGAACCATGAAGAGTCTTATTGTGTTTTCCAATATTAAATTAACTGGATTTTCTTTTGCTGTGGCAATAGTGGATAAAAGAATAAAAACTGAAGAAAGGCATACCAGGGTGTTTAAAGATAAGGTGTTTGAGGTTATAGAAGAAAAGTTCAACGCAGATGGTTATGTATATCCTGTAGAATTATTTCAAGATGATTCTATAGCTTTAATCCTTAACCTAAATATCAGTCAGGATCAGGATGAAGATTACCTGCAGTTTACCTATAAGATAAAGCAGTTGTTGGAAGATGCAACCGAGGAAAATGTTGTTATTGGCGGAGGCAAACTATATAATAATATGAATAAAATAAACCGTTCCTTTATTGAAGCTTATGCTGCTCTGGAAGAGAATAAAGTCAGAAGCAGACAGGGCATATTAATGTTTAATGATATTGTAAAATCTCAGCAGCAGCAATTTTGGTATCCATTAGAAGACCAACTGCGATTTGTGCAGAGCTTGAAACAAGGCGATAAAGCTGTGGCTATTGAAGCACTGGAGATAATGCTTAACAATGTGGCTAAAAACCAGTCTTCTGTCTTAATGATAAAGTACATTTACTATGATATAGTAAATATGATAATAAAGACTATTAATGAAATGAAAATAACCAATGTAGATTATGATATAGAAGAATTAATGAAGTTCACAACAATAGAAGAACTGGAAAAGGAAACTAAAATAATTGTTACAAAGTTGTGCGATTATATAAAAGAAAGAAAGAATACTAAAAGCGAAGAATTAAACAACCAGATACTGGAATATATTAACAAAAACTTTGATGATGTTAATCTAAGCCTGGAAAGTGTAGCTGATGAGTTCGGCTTTTCAATTTATTACTTAAGCAGATTTTTCAAAGAACAAACAAATTATACATTTACCGATTATGTTATAAATTTGAAAATGGAAAAAGCAAGAGAACTTTTAAGTACTACTGATATGCCAATAAAAAGCATTGTTCAGGAGATTGGATATACTGATTTGACATATTTCATGAAGAAATTTAAGAAAACTGAAGGAATTACTCCTGGTCAGTACAGGGAACTGTATTCTGCAAGAAAAACAAACAACTGCAAAGAAAACCAATAGGTAGTTGAAGAGGTGAAGTGCTTTTGTATAAAAAATATTGATTAATCCCTTAAAATCTCTTTTATTCTCCTTAACGCTCTATTTTCTATTTAATAATTATAATCTATATGCAACAAAAACAAATATCTTCCACAAAAACTAATTTACACTTTTATATTTCAATGATATTCTTTACTTGTGAGTCAATGTGATTACCTCTTCAGAAAAACAAACAACATAAACCAGAAAGCTGTATAAAAAGGGAGCTGAGCTTAAGATATGATGCAAAACACAAATACAGTTGCAAGTCTTGATACAAAACTTGATGCAAATGCAATAATAAAACCTATAAAAAAAGGGAATAATGTATGGAAAAAAGTAATTAAAAACTATGAATTATATATATTTATATTACCGGCATTATTATACTTCCTAATATTTCATTATGGCCCTATGTATGGTATACAGATAGCATTTAAGGATTTTATTGCTACCAAAGGAATATGGGGAAGTCCCTGGACAGGTATGAAACACTTTAACTATTTTTTCAAATCTTATTATTTTAATCTTTTGATAAAAAATACTGTAGGAATTGCTTTATATTCCATGGCTGCAGGTTTTCCCATACCTATAATACTGGCATTACTACTTAATGAATTGAAGAATGAGAAATTTAAGAAACTTGTACAAAATGTAACTTATGCCCCACACTTTATCTCAACAGTTGTAATGGTAGGTATGATCCTTGCATTTCTTGCACCTTCCAATGGTATTATTAATGGCATAATAAAAGCTCTTGGAGGAGAACCGATTCCTTTTATGTCTAAGCCCAGCATGTTTAGAAGTATATATGTTTGGACTGGAGTTTGGCAAAGTGCCGGATGGAGCTCAATTATATACCTTGCAGCTTTAAGTGGAATCGATACTCAACTGCATGAAGCTGCAATAGTAGATGGAGCAACGAGGCTTCAACGTATAAGGCATATTAATATACCTGGAATAATGCCAACGATGGTTATTATACTGATTCTTAACAGTGGAAGCATTATGAATGTAGGATTTGAAAAGGTATTCCTCATGCAGAATTCGTTAAATATGGAAACTTCTGATGTAATATCAACATATGTATATAGGATGGGCTTATTGAATGCTCAATACAGCTTTTCTTCGGCAGTAGGGTTTTTTAACTCGGTAATTAATTTTACTTTACTTATAATAGTTAACAATATTGCGAAAAAGCTGAATGAAACAAGTCTGTGGTAATAGGTACAATATATACAATTGGTACGGAATAAAGTAATGAGTCCCTGATACCAGCTTTGCGGCTGTGTACAGAAACAGGAACTATTATACAAGGAGGAAGAACATGATATGAGTGTAATTAAAGAATCAAAATCTGATAAAGCTTTTAATATAATAAATGTTATTATTATGACCCTTGTCCTGATAGTAGAAATATATCCATTGATATTTGTACTTAGTGCCTCTATAAGCGACCCAGACCTGGTAAATCAAGGCAAAGTTTTGCTTCTGCCAAAAGGCATAAGTTTTGACGGGTATCTGAGAGTATTCAAAGATAAGGAAATATGGACAGGTTATAGAAATACCATTTTTTATACTTTTTTTGGTACTATAGTAAATATTATTGTGACTCTCCCTGCAGCTTATTCTTTATCAAGAAAGGATTTCTATGGAAGAAATCTTTTCATGGGCCTTTTTACCTTTACAATGTTTTTCAGTGGCGGTATTATTCCCACATACCTTATTATTAAAGGCCTTGGCATGAGGGATACAATCTGGGCATTATTACTACCAGGAGCTGCAAGTATGTATAATATTATAATAACACGGACATATTTCCAATCAAATATACCAAATGAAATGAAAGAAGCAGCGGAAATAGATGGCTGTTCAAATACAAGGTTATTCCTTACAATCGTTTTGCCTCTTTCTACTCCAATTATTGCAGTTATTGCCTTGTTTTACGGGGTAAGTCACTGGAACAGCTATTTTCTAGCATTGATGTATATATCAGACAGAGAAAAGTTTCCTTTGCAGCTTATATTGAGAGAAATTCTTATTCTAAATGAAATGAGCACCGAGATGATGAAAACCGGTGAAGAAATCGAAGCAATTGCCAAGCAGGCTAAAATTGCAGATATGATTAAATATGCGGTCATAATAGTATCTACCGCCCCTGTACTTATAGCATATCCATTCATACAAAAATATTTTGTACAGGGTATTATGGTAGGTGCTATTAAAGGATAAACGACAACAGGTTTTTACAAAAAAGATAATATTAGTAAAAAATTTTTAAGGAGGTTATTAGTTAATGAAAAAGTTCAAAGCATTGAAAAATCTGCTGCCAATCGTTGTAATCCTTGCGATGGTTGCAGGAAGCATGGCTGGGTGTGTTGTTATAGAAAAAGCAACTAGCTCAAAAGAGATCACAACTACTACGGCAGAGGAAGCTACAAAAGAACAAACGCAGAAGAATCAAGAAGCAACTGCAAAGAAAGATGATATTCCTGCTTACATTAACGCTACTGGATTCCCTATTACAAAAGAGAAAGTTGCATTAAAGCTTATGGGATCAAAGAGTCCGCTCCATGGCGAATGGAAAGACATGGAAGTATTTAAGAGAATGGAAAAGCTTACAAATATAAGCTTTGACTTTGATACTCCATTAGCAACAGGTTATCCGGAAAAAAAGAGCCTGACATTTGCAAGTGGTGATTATCCTGATGTATTCTATCAAGGCGGAATAACCATACAGGATGAAGAAACTTATGGACCTCAGGGGGTATTTTTACAGCTGGATAAGTACATTGATAAATATGGACCTTATATTAAAAAGATACTTACTGAAAATCCCGATATAAGGAAAGCAATAACAGCAACTGATGGACATATTTATTCTTTACCTTATATAGTGAGAACTAAGACAGTGGCAGCAAATATTTTGTACATTAATATGGAATGGCTAGCAAATGTTGGGATGAGCAAACCTACAACTGTAGACCAGTTCTATGATGTGCTCAAAGCTTTCAAAGAAAAGGATCCAAATGGAAATAGCAAGAATGATGAAATACCATTATCCTATTGGAAACAGAACCCTGCCGGTGCTGGAAGTATCGGTGGAATATTGCATCCAATATTCTATGCTGCCTTCAGTGGTCAGGCCGGTGGAGCAGGCTTTGATCTTGTTGGCAATAAAGTTGTATTTAACCCTGTTCAACCTGCCTTCAAAGACTACCTTGCATATATGAGAAGGCTTTATTCAGAGAATTTACTCGACCATGATATGTTTACTCAAACTATGCAGCAATATATAGCCAAGTATAAGGAAGGGACTATGGGCATAAGTGCAATCTCACTATCTTCATCATTAAACCCCGGTCAATCTGCTCCATATGAGTTAATTTCACCATTAACTTCCGCAAGTAACAACAAGAAAGTAACAGCAGAGTATCCTGGAGTTTTCACTGGTTCATTTGCATTAACAAATAAATGTAAATATCCGGAAGCTATGATTAGGTGGGCAGATGTATTCTTCAGAAAAGTTGATGAAAACGTAGAAGGAATTTGCGGATTGAGTAACTTCCTTGGAATACTTGACTATAACTGGTATTTCGATGATGCATCAAGAAAAACTTATACTAGAGAATCTAAAGTAGAAGGTTTAAATCCTGTAGAATATATAAGTAAGCATGTAATGCCTGGTGGATTTGGATGGGTTGTAACTGATGCAGTTCCAAATACCGACCCATTATTGTTACTTAAAGCTACTGAAAGTGAAAAACAATACTTCCCATACACAATACCAGTATATCCAAACACTGTACGTTTCACTAAGGAACAAGCTGAAAGAATGAACTTCCTGAAAAACGACATAAATACCTATGTTGAGCAGATGATTGCCAAGTTTATAATTGGTGAAGAACCTCTTGACAAATGGGACAGTTATGTAAACACTGTAAAATCAATAGGACTTGATGAGCTTACAAAGATTATACAGGATGGTTATGACAAATGGAACAGGTAATAAGAAAAATAAAGTCATTGGGGATGATTCTCCAATGACTGAAAAAAAATAAATAATTTACATGAATAGTTTATACTAAAAAAGATTAAAAATAAAGTCTCAGATAGAAAATAGCTAAAAATTAATTCCTGGACAATAGGAAATGACAATCAATAGGGACAGTCCTCCACAATTAAAAATCAATGGGGACAGTCCTCCACAAAATTGATAAAAAATTAAAAAGGATGGGTTAAGCCCATCCTTTTTTCATCTAAATATCTTTCACATTTGATAATTCCATCTGCAAATTTTGTCGATATAACAGATAAACTGGGGAAATAATAGGTAAATTGGGAAATTGTCGTTGAAATATAATGACATATATGGTAAACTGGAACATGATTATTAGAGTATAGGAATATAGGAATATAGGAATAGGGGCGGTATATGTTACATAAGGTGTTTCGTAAAGCAATTAGTACTATACATAGTAATAATTATAATAATAATAATTATTATTATGCTATCCCTGATATTTCAGAATTTAAAAAGGAAATTAATCCTTTGAAAACGGCTATTAAATTTGCTCTTATATATGGCTTTACTGACATCTTATTGGAGTTTCTGCTGGAATATGTTTTAGACTTGCTAATCCCGGATATAAATACATATAGGTATTTTGAGCTAATTAAAAATGGTTTACATATAATTATAACTACTGTCCTAATATTTATTGTTATTCATAGAAATGTCAAATTATGTAAAAATGCCATGCAAAAAACGTATGAGACATATGATGAATTAAGTTCAACACATGAAGAATTGGTAGCCATTGAAGAGGAGTTGAGGCAGCAGTTCAATGAGTTGGAAAAGCACAGGAATGCTTTAATAATAAGCGAGCAAAGATATGAACTGGCAGTAGAAGGTTCAAATGATGGTATCTGGGATTGGGATGTTCAGAATGACGTTTATTATTTTTCAACCAAGTGGAAAAAAGCATTGGGTTATGATCCACAAGAACTGGATAATACCCATAATTCATTACTCGCTATTATGCACCCTGACGATAGGGACAGAGCATTAAAAACTTTAAATAATTACAAAATTTCGAAAAAAGGAATATATAAAAATACTTATAGATTGTACTGCAAAGATGGATCATACCTGTGGATTTTAAGCAGAGGTGTAGGAATATGGGACGAACAGGGAAGCGCTGTCAGAATAGCAGGATCACATACGGATATAACTGAACAAATTCAACTTCAGGAGCACTTGAGAATGGAAAAAGAGTTTTCAGAAAGTATACTGAATAATGCACAAGTCATTATAGTTGTACTTGATAATGATGGCATAATGATGCGTTTGAATCAATATACTACAAAAATTACAGGCTACAAGGAAAATGAATTTTCAGGCAAAAAGTGGATAGATATTTTTATTCCACATGAGAAAAGAAAACATATGTTAACTGTTTTAAACGATATACAAGAAGGTAAATTTTTATATAATTATGAGAGCCAAATAGTATGCAAGGATGGAAAGTTACTGGATGTTTTATGGAATATCAGTCTTCTTTATAACTATGATGGAAGCATATCGGGAATATTATGTGCAGGTACTGATATTACCTATAGAAAACAGCTGGAAAATATAATGTATAATATGGCATATTATGATGCTTTAACAGGGTTGCCAAACCGCCTTATGCTTATATCAAGTTTTAATTCTATTATTAATGAAAAGTCTTCAACAGGTGGAATAATGGCAGTATTGTTCATAGAAATAGACAATTTAAAACATATTAATGACTTGCTGGGACACACTTCAGGAGACAAGCTTATGAAACATGTTTCAAGCATACTGCAGAAATACATAAAATCTCCTGATATAGTGTCAAGGTTAGGGGGAGATGAATTTGTTGCCGTCTTGACCAGTGTAAAAAATAAAACTGAAATAATATCGGAAGTAGAAAAAATAAGACTTTGTTTAAAGGAACCCTGGGTTATTGATAAACATGAATTCTATATTTCAGCAAGTATGGGCATAGCTATTTATCCTGAACATGGCCGTGATCTTGAAACATTACTCAAGAATGCTAATACTGCAATGTATAATGTTAAAGAAACAGTAAGAGGCAATTACTGTATTTATACTCAGGAAATGAAGGAGAAAGAATCTCAGTATACAAACATTGCTAATCAACTGGGTAAAGCCATACAAAATAATGAGTTCACTATTCATTACCAGCCTCAGATAGACCTGAATACTGGAAAAATAGCGGGTGTGGAAGCTTTATTAAGGTGGATGAACCCAGAACAGGGATATATACCTCCTGCGTATTTTATACCCATTGCGGAACAAACAGGTTATATTTTAGATATCAGTTATTGGGTGGTAAAGGAGTCATTTGAACAAAAAAAGCGGTGGAGCAAAAAGGGATTTCCCCCTGTGTTAATGTCGATAAACCTTTCAAGAAAGTGTATTTTCCATACTGATTTGCTCCGGAATATGATAGAATTGGCGGATATCACAGGAATTCAACATGAGCAAATTCAATTTGAAATTACTGAAACAACTGTAATGACAGATATTAATGCTGCAATTAATGTGCTAAAGCATATTAAAAATCTGGGGTTTAGGATTGCATTGGATGATTTTGGAACCGGTTACTCATCTCTATATTATATTAAACAATTGCCCATTGATACTGTAAAACTTGATCAGACGCTTATACAGAATATATCTAATATAAATGATGACGAGGTCATTCTAAAATCTTTAATTAAACTGGCTCATGAACTTAACCTGGAAGTAGTGGCTGAAGGGATTGAAACTATTGAACAACTGGAAGTATTGAAAAAATACAAATGTGATAAGGGCCAGGGCTTTTTATTTTATGCTCCGCTACTGGAGGAAGAAGTGGAGAAGATATTTGAGAATCTGCATATTTAACAAATTTTAGTTGAATTGGAAAGTTTAAGCAGTTAAGCAGTATTACTATTTTACACATTGATTTCTTATGGTATAATGTTAGGTATAAATTAGAAATAATTAAGATATAACTAAGAGCAAGTTTTAAATGGAGGAATAATATGGATTCAACTAAGCTAAGTATGGCGGACTTTATGAATGTACCTGATGTTGATATTATGGGTAGAGCTGATTTGTTTAGTGATTTTATGGGAGATATTAGAGCAAAACATCACATGCAGTATAAAAGGGTTGCTTTTGATGGGTCTGAGCCTATCAGGAGAGTGCTGGATCCCTATACTGGTGAAGTGAGGGAAATGATTTATCTTGCTTCAAATGATTACCTCAACCTGACCAGGCATCCGAAGGTAGTTGCCGCAGGGAGAGAGGCACTTGATAAATATGGCGCAGGTGCAGGAAGTGTACCGCTTCTGGGAGGGACGCTGGATATACACATTGAGCTTGAGGAAAAAATAGCAAAATTTAAGGGCTGTGAAGCAGCAATCATATACACATCAGGTTTTGGCTCCAACGCCGGGACATTGCTCTCTCTTCTTCAGAGTGAAGATATTGCCATATTGGATATGCTGGCTCATGCAAGTATAATAGATGGGTGCAAAAATACGAATTTAAAAGTTTTCAAGCATAATGACCTGGCTTCACTTGAACATATTTTAAAAAGGGTTAAGGATAAGTACAGGACAAAGCTTGTAGCAGTTGATGGGGTATATTCCATGGATGGAGATATTGCGCCCCTGGATAAAATAATTGAAATTGCCAAGTATTACGGTGCCTATGTTATGGTAGATGAGGCGCATGCCACTGGAGTAATTGGCAGAAATGGAAAAGGAACACCCGAATATTGCAATGTTGAAGGAAAAGTTGATATTGTAGCAGGGACATTTTCCAAGGGACTGGGAGGGGTTGGAGGATTTATAGCCTCAAACAGTAATCTGGTTCAACTTTTGAACTTTTATTCAAGGACATATATGTTCTCTACTGCTATGACACCACAGGTAACCGCATCACTTATTGCTGCAATTGATGTAATAGAGAATGAACCTGAACTCAGAGAAAAATTATGGGAAAATATAAATTATTTCCGAAAGAATCTCTTGGATCTTGGCTTTAACCTTGGCAATTCGCAGACAGCTATTTTCCCTGTGATAATAGGTGATGATTTTATAGTTAAGGAGATATGCCGTCGTTTGCACGAAGCAAATATCTATGTCAATCCGGTATTGTATCCGGCAGTTCCTAAAAAGCTGGCAAGAATAAGGATGAGCCTGATGGCAAACCACACTACTGAACAACTGGACAAAGTACTTAATGTTCTGGAGGATCTGGGAAGGGAATTTGGAATAATAGGCAGAGAGGCGGCAGGAACTGGAGCTTGAAATAATACGCTGCGGAGTTTGCGGAGGGTTTGCATATGAGCTTGCGGTTTATATATGGTAGGGCCGGCATTGGCAAAAGCTATTATTGCCTTAATGAAATAAAGTCAAGGATTGAAAGCGGAGCGGCAAATTCTCTTATATTGCTGGTGCCTGAACAGTTTTCACTGCAGGCTGAAAGGAACCTTGTAAAAACAATGGGATCCGGCGGTATAATTCAAACAGAAGTTTTAAGTTTCAGACGAATGGCCTATAGAGTTTTCAATGAGGTGGGCGGAATCACATTTGTGCGGATAAACTCAGCCGGTAAGTGTATGATAATACATAAAATACTTGAAAACATGAAAGGCCAGTTGAAAATATTCACTAAATCTGCAGAACAACAGGGGTTTGTTAATACTATGTGTGAAATGATTGCAGAGTTTAAGAGATATAATATAACGCCGGATGCTCTTGAAAAGGCCTGCGAAAGATTGGACACTAAGAGTGTAGAGAATACTAAGGATATAGATGGTACTAAGAATATTAAGAACATTGACAATATTGAGAACACTGAGAATATAGATGACATTGAGAAAATTGAAGCAAACAGAACAAATTCTTTATTAGGTCAAAAGCTTAAAGAGCTGGCATTGATTTATAAGGAGTATGAAAACATCATCGGTGACAAGTATAAAGATGCAGATGATGACTTAACAATGCTTTACGAAAAACTTGATGAAACCACTATGTTTGATGGAGCGGAAATCTGGATTGATGAATTTTCCGGTTTTACATCTCAGGAGTATAAAGTAATTGCTAAGCTTATGACGAAAGTTTCCAGAATTAATATATGTCTTTGTACCGACTGTCTGGTAGATGAATTTGCAGAATTATGTCTAAGTACAGGTAATGCTCTTGGTTCAGTTACGGGACCGGATGGGATATCGGGTTCAGGCAATGGTTATGGCAATAGTAATGGCAATATCGGGATCAATTGCGTTGATGTGTTTTATCCTGCAAAAAATGTAGTTAAGAAACTGACCAAAATTGCTGAGGAATACAATATAACTGTTGAGTCTCCTGTAATTCTTAAAAGGCAAAACCACAGGTTTAAGAACAGTCAGGAACTTGAGCACCTGGAAAGATATTTCTATGCCTTTCCATATAAAAAGTATCAGGAGAACACTGGTAAAACAACGGACATTAGTATTTTTACGGCTTCAAATATATACACGGAAATTGAGCATACTGCAAGAGATATTATATGTTTATGCAGGGATGAAGGTTTAAGATATAAGGATGTAACTGTTGTATGCGGGAATCTGGATACATATGATAAATTTATCAGAGTTATATTTACACAGTATGGTATACCATATTTCATTGATAAAAAAAGAAATATAACACATCATCCCCTCATACAGATGATAATGTCCGTATTTGAAATATTCATTTACAATTGGTCATATGAAGCAGTTTTCGGATATTTAAAGACCGGACTTGCCGGTATTCCCAGAGAAGAAATTGACTTAATTGAAAACTATGTTCTGGCCTGTGGAATAAGAGGAAACAAATGGACGAGAGAAGATGACTGGGAATACATACCTGATATGATATGGGAAGAGTCCGAAAAACAGGCATATGATGACTTGCTGATAAAAATAAATGATATACGCCGAAGAATAACAGCACCGCTGGTGGAATTTCACCGCCATGCTTCAGGAAGAAAATCAACCAGTGATATATGTGAAGCATTGTTTGATTTGCTATGCAATCTGGAAGTGCCTGACAGGATTGAAATGTATTTAGATAAATTTGAGAATCAGGGTGAGCTGGCTCTTGCCGGGGAATATGGACAGGTCTGGAATATTACTATGGAAGTGCTGGACCAGACGGTTGAATTGCTGGGTGATGAAAGAATTGGACTTGAAAGATTCTTAAATATAATTGGAATAGGCTTTGGGGAGTATAAAATAGGTCTTATTCCACCTGCTCTTGACCAGGTGTTGGTTGGCAATATAGAGCGCTCAAAGAGCCATGATGTAAAAGCTCTTTATATACTGGGCGTAAATGATGGCGTGTTTCCTGCCCCGGGTGATGGAGAAGGGATTTTATCTGATATGGATAGGGGAGTACTGCAATCTCTAGGCATGGAGCTGGCCAGTGATACCAGAACCAAAGCCTTTGAGGATCAATATATGATATATTCAACATTAACTACAGCGGAAAAATATCTGAAATTGAGTGTACCCATAGCTGACCACGAAGGCAAAACACTGCGTCCATCAATAATAATATCAAGGCTAAGGAAGATTTTCCCTAGCATTTTAGAGGAAAACAATATTGTATATTCCGGAATGGATAATGAAGATATGAAGCTCATATCAGGGCGGAACCCAACATTTAATGAGCTGCTTTCTATTATAAGAAAGACCGTTGATGGGGAAAATATGAACCCATTATGGAAGGATGTTTACCTATGGTTTGCAAATCATGATAAATGGCGGCATAGATGTTCTACTGCAATGTCGGCACTGGCCTATACCAATCTGGTTGAGCCTGTAAGCAGGCAAAAGGCTGTTCAACTCTATGGAAACCCTGCATATTCCAGTGTGTCCAGGCTGGAAAAATATGCCTCATGTCCCTTTTCGTATTATATTCAATATGGTTTGAAGGTAAAAGAACGCAAAATTTTTCAGCTGACTCCACCAGATATCGGCACGTTCCTGCATGCAGTATTGGAGGAATTCTCAAGATACATGGCTGAAAACGGTATATCCTGGCGGAATATCAGCAAAGAAGAGTGTTCTGGAATTGTACATAAAATATCCGATGAATTGCTGGAGAAAATGCAAGGAGGACCAATTAAAAACGGAACAAAGCGTTACAGAATTCTTGTAAAAAGGCTGGATAGAGTACTTTTAAGAGCTGTATGGCTTATAGTGGAGCATGTAAAAAGAGGAGGCTTTGAGCCTGTTGGTTATGAAATAAATTTTGGCGGCAGGGATGGACTGCCTCCTATAAATATTGAACTTCCATCCGGAGAGGTAATAAAACTCACAGGACGAATTGACAGAGTTGATGCACTTGAAACCGGGGATGGTACTTATATCAGGATAATAGATTATAAATCCGGCAGTAAGGACTTTAGCCTTTCTAATGTATTTTATGGACTTCAGATTCAGCTTATAACTTATCTTGATGCTCTCTGGAGAGAGGATGGAGAAGAAAACGAAAATAGTAGAAGAAATGATAGGATGAATAAAGAATTTAAACTTCCTATGATACCAGGAGGAATTTTATACTTTAAAATTGACGATCCTATAATAAGGAATAGAAAGGAGTTTGATGAGGAGGAAGTTGAAAAAGCTATAATGAAACAACTGAAAATGAAAGGTCTTTTACTTGCAGATGTGAAAGTAATAAAAGAGATGGACAGGACAATTGATGGTTCTTCTCTCATAATACCTGCAAGGATAAATAAGGGAGACATTTTGGGAAAGAATTCTTCAGCAGCTACTATTGAGCAGTTCAATACACTCCGTAAATATGTGAGAAAGCTTCTTGAAAATATGGGAACGGAAATAATGAGAGGTGATATTTCCATTAGCCCATATAAGAACAAAAATATAACTTCATGCCAATATTGCAGCTATAAATCAATATGCCAGTTTGATCCTGTTCTAAAAGATAATAAGTACAGGATTATAACTGATAGGAATGATGATGAGGTTTGGAGTTCGATGGACATGTACTGTGCCGAAAATGAAAAAGACTGTAAAATTTGATTAAAGCATAATGTAACAGCATTGGACTTTTTGTAGTGAAATTGAGTTAATGCAGTAGAATCATATATAATTATAAAATGTTATGTGTGATATGAAATGTAAAATATAGTACAAAACGTAGAATACGAAATGCCAAATGAAGCATTAAATATAATCATAAATGTACTAATGTAAAGTATAAATTGATATGCGAAACTAGAATGGAAAGGACTGAAAGAATTGGCAGAAGCCAGATGGACTAATGAGCAACTTGAAGCAATAACAGAAAAAGACTGTAATCTTCTAGTGGCAGCAGCAGCAGGAGCAGGCAAAACGGCGGTTTTGGTAGAAAGAATAATCAGGAAAATAACCTGCGAAGAACACCCGGTTGATATCGACAGGCTTCTTGTAGTAACTTTCACCAACGCTGCCGCCACTGAGATGAGGGAGCGTATTGCGGATGCTATTTCTAAAGCCCTTGATAAAAATCCCCGGTCAATATTGCTTCAAAGACAGCTGGCCCTCCTGAATAAGGCCAACATAACGACAATACACTCTTTCTGTATGGAGGTAATTAGAAATAATTTCCATTATATTGGACTTAACCCCGGGTTCAGAATATCAGATGAGACTGAAGCCATATTAATGAAAATAGAAACACTCGATGACATGTTTGACGAAATATATGACCAAGATAAACTTAAGGAGGAATTCTTTGACCTTCTTGAGTCCTATGGCGGAAATAGGGATGATCAAGCCCTAAAAAACATGATATTAACCATATATGAGTTTATTCAAAGTTATCCCTGGCCTGAAGATTGGCTGAATGAAAAGACCGGGTATTTTAACTTGACCGATGAAGAGGATTTTGCCAAAACATTATGGGGAAGAGTACTTTTAAAAAATACAGCAATTGAATTGATGAGCCTGAAAGAAATAATGGAAAAGGCCATCACTATAATTGAGGCTTCAGAAGGCCTAAATCCTTATCTTTTAAACTTTCAGGAAGAAAAAAATGAGATTGAATCTTTATATAAAACCTGCAAATTGAGTATGGATTTAATTGAAAACATAGATACCGGTAATATTGCTGATCATGCTGCCGACGATGCTGATGATACCGGTAATATTGCTGATCATGCTGTCAACGATGCTGATGATACCGGTAATATTGCTGATCATGCTAACGACGATGCTGATTATACCGGTAATATTGTCAGCGCTGACACTGGTGCTAATGCCAGTACCAATGCCAGTACTGCCGCTGACACTTATACCATTTATGGGAACATCTGGGACGTCCTTTACAACTGTCTCCTATCATTTAGTTTTAAAAGACTTCCACCCTGCAAAAAAGATGTGGATAAGGAGCAGCAGGAACGTGTAAAGTCCATAAGAGACGATGTAAAGAAAAGAATAAAAAAGCTGCAGGAGGATATTTTCACTACTTGTTCAAAAGATATTATAGCAGACTTGCAGCATGTCTATCCACTATTGAAATACCTTTCTGAACTGGTAATTAAATTTGGCTGTATGTATGCTGAAAAGAAAAGAGAAAAGTCCCTTTTGGACTTTAACGACCTGGAACATTTCTGCCTGGATATTCTGACTGAAAAAAAATCTGATGGGAGTTTTCTACCATCTGATGTTGCTGTGGAATATAAACATAAATTTGAAGAAATACTTATTGATGAGTACCAGGACAGTAATTTGGTTCAGGAGATAATACTTAATGTGATATCAAGAAATGATCTGGATACCCCCAACATTTTTATGGTTGGGGATGTAAAACAGAGTATCTACCGCTTCCGGCAGGCTAAACCCGAACTGTTCCTGGAAAAATACAACACATATTCACTTGAAAAGGGTAATAAATATAGAAAAATTCAGTTATACAAGAATTTTAGAAGCCGTAGGGAAGTAATTGACAGTATAAACTTTATTTTCACCCGGATAATGTCTGAGGATGCAGGAGAACTGAATTATGATGAAAATGAAGCTTTAAACCCTGGTGCTTTCTACGAAGAACCCGGAGAAACACAAAAAGCAGGTGGAACTGCAGAATTACATCTTATTGAACTGGAGAGTGAGGAAGGGGAAAATACAAAATCACCCCATGAATCTGACGGCATATATTACTCTGATACACATGAAAATGATATGCCCGGTGCTAATGCATCTGACAACTATACAACTGACAATTATGCATCCTATACTGATGCATATAATACTGAAACGCCTGATAATTATCAATCTGATACTGATATGGGTGATTCTGCACATTTTCTTTATGGTGAGGAACCACTTGACAATATACAGTGTGAAGCAAGAGTTGTAGCAGAAAGAATCAAGAGACTCTTTAATTCCGAAGATAGGGAATCAGGTAGAGAATTAGATAGAGAATTAGATAGGGAATTTTCAGTTTATGATAAAAACAGCAGGAGTTATAGGCCAATAGAATATAGGGATATAGTAATACTTCTTCGCTCAACTAAAACCTGGTCTGATGTATTTGTGGAAGAGCTTACACGCCAGGGTATACCTGTTTATGCAGATACAGGGACAGGGTTTTTTAAAACCGTTGAAGTACAAATTATCCTTTCATTGCTGCAAGTTATTGATAATCCTTTACAGGATATACCTCTGCTAGCTGTACTTCGTTCACCGTTTGTAGCTTTTACTCCTGATGAACTTGCAGATATAAGGCTTACAGATAGGGAGGCAATTCTTTATGAGGCTCTCAGAAAGTTTGCCGGTGTTAGCAACTGGGAAGAAGGCAGTCCCATATCAATTAATGGAAATGCTGAAACTGAAAATGCTGAAACTGGAAATATTGAAACTGGAAATATTGAAACTGGTGATGTTGAAACTGGAAATATTAAAACCGGTGATGTTGAAACCGTCGATGTTGAAACCGATAGCGAAGAAAAAACTGTCAGCAAGTTAAAGGAAAAAACCGTAGTATTTCTTGAAACTCTTGAAAAATGGCGGGACAAGGCATTATATATGTCTACTGATGAGCTTATTTGGTATCTGTACACTGAAACAGGCTTTTTCAGTTATGTAGGAGCTATGCCCGGAGGTGAGCAGCGTCAGGCCAATCTCAGAATGCTCTTTGAACAGGCAGCAAAATTTGAGGAAACAAGCTATAAGGGACTTTTTAATTTTGTGAATTTTATTAACAGACTCAGAAGCGGCAGGGGTGATATGGGAAGTGCTAAAATCCTTGGAGAAAATGAAAATGTAGTAAGAATCATGAGCATACACAAAAGCAAAGGTCTCGAATTCCCTGTAGTAATACTATCAGGCTGCGGAAAAGGATTTAACCTTCAGGATATGAATAAAAGCATAATCCTGCATCAGGAACTTGGATTTGGACCCGACTATGTGGATATCGAAAAAAGAATAGCATATCCAACACTTGCAAAGGAAGCGTTACGGTATCAAATTAAAGTAGAAAGCTTATCAGAGGAAATGCGAATTTTATATGTAGGCTTTACCAGGGCAAGAGAAAAACTGATACTAACTGGTACTGTAAAAAACTTAAGCAAAAGCATTTCACGGTGGAGAGAATTTGGTTCTGCTGATGAAGATACAATCCCGGGACATGTTATTTTACGAGGCAGGAATTACCTGGATTGGATTTGTTCTGCCATTCAGAAGCAGGGGGACGGTTCTCCAATCACTGCAAAGCAAGGTGACAGCTCTCTTGCTCCTGAAACAAACTATAGAGATGGTGGTCATCCCGACTTAAAATTATGGGATATTTCAGTTTGGCGCAAGGAAGATATCATTGACGAAGATAAAAAAGAAAAACAATCTCGTCAAGCTAGTCAGGAAATCCTTGAGGAAATTACCAAAATGTCAGATGAAATCCTGACAGTTGAAAAAGGGCGCAGTAATTATTACGATGAAATACAGAGAAGATTGGGCTGGGAATATAAATACTATGAGGCATCACGTATTCCAATTAAAGTATCTGTTACCGAACTTAAAAGGAGATTTTCTTTTGATACTTCAGATGAGTACAAACCGTTTTCGATATTTACTCCGACCCTTATAAAAAAGCCTGCTTTCCTGGAAGAAAGCAAGGGGCTTAGTGCAGCCGAGATTGGGACAGTACTGCATTTTGTAATGCAGCATCTTAATTTAAACAAGGTAGGCGATGTTATACAGATAAAAAGCCAGGTCGATGTAATGGTTGAAAAGGGCTTATTAACAAAGCAGCAGGCAAAGTCAATTAATCTTGAAAAAGTATATGGATTTTTTTCTTCGCCCATTGGCAGAAGAATGTTGAATTCCACGAAAATATATAGGGAAGTGCCATTCAATATTCAAGTGAGTTATAGCGAATTATTCAACAATGTGAAGGATAATATTCAAGGGCATGACCATGACCATGATCTTGACCTTGACCATGAAACAGTACTTCTTCAGGGCGTTATTGACTGCTTTTTTGAAGAGCATGATGAGTTGGTGCTCCTGGATTACAAAACTGATTACATATTACCAGGAGCAGGACGGGACGCAATCATGCAGGTAAGGGAGAGGTATAGAACACAGATTCAGTATTACACAATGGTTCTGGAAAAACTGCTTCATAAGAGGGTTAAGGAAAAGTATGTTTACTTATTCTGGAATGGAGAAATAGTGGAATACTGAAGGCACACATTGAATACTGAATGCACACATTGAATATTGAATACACACATTGTTGAGACGAATTATCTGACCTTTATAGTCCAGATAGATTTAAGACCCAGCTCTTTTGCTGCGACATATCTCTTATAACCATCAATTAAAAGGTTAGAATCCCCTTTAATAACAACAGGCTTATCGAATTTTCCATGTTTTTTGTAATAATCCATACTTTCCTTTATCTTTTCCAGCCTAGGTCTTGTTCTTGCAAATGCTTCCGGAATTGTAATTAATGAAAGGAGAGTTTCTCCTTCATTTTTTGCTGCTGCTCCGGCTTTTTTATTGTCGGCAGCTTTGTTTTCTTTATCGATGCTATCATTATCATTACGATGTTTCATAATCCTATTTTCTAAAAATTCATCATGGGTCATATCTGTTATTACTGCAGGTATTTTCTCAATATCAAGGATTTTCGCAGCAAAATATCTGGCAGCACCTGTAACCAGACTATATTTTCCATCGCTTGTCGGCCTTACTGAAATAGGAGTGTCTATAAGTTTGCTTTTGAAAATTTCCTTGAGATTAATGCTGAAAACAAAGTTCTGCACATTCAGATGAACATCTTCTGTTAGGAGAATATCTTTTACATTTAATTCAGTAACTTCTTCGGGTATATACCACAAAATTCTTTTAATTGCATATTCATCTTTTGACGGAGTTCCTGTCATGAGGTTATAAGAAACTGGAACAATTTCAATATTCAAGTCTTTGGCCAGAAGGTAGTTTGCATAACCTGAAACCAGAGTCATAGTGTCTTTTTTCACAACTATAGCATTTTGGAATGTTCCATGTCTTTTAAAATAATTAAAGGCTCTTGTCTTGGCTGTATTGGGTTCATTAATATTACCGGGTATTGTAATAGATGAAATAGGAATAACAGCTTCGGTATTTTCAGGAAGCTCTCCCGGGAATTTAAAGGAACCTGGAGAAGATTCATCTTCCAAAAAACCATTAATAACCTTTACATCAATACATAGAACTGATAGGAAAGGCAGCCCTTTTGAACTTACACTTGCTTTGGGTAAACCTTCAATAATATAATAAGTTGATTCATTTATCTCTCTTGAAACCTTTTTCCACAAGGCCTTTTCAACAAATACCCTGTAATACGAATTATCTGTTGATGAATTATCTGTTGATGAATTATCTGTTGATGAAGTATTTGTTGATGAATTGCTTATTGATAGCTTGTCCACAGGTATTTTAAAAATCAATACTACATCTCCGGTATCACTTATCCTGGGTGCTTTTTCGGGAATTCCTCTAATTATTATTTTAGAAACTGCCATTGTTAAATCATCACTCCTTATAATATTAATAAATTAATGTAAATAAGCAAATACTACATTTTACATATAAAACATAATTGTTAATATATAAAACGTAATTATTATTTATAATAATCCACATCAATAATATGTTTTCATATTAAACCTTAATATTACAACACCATTGTATAATTATTAGTACTTTAATGCAAGTTTAAACAGTTGTTTATGAAAAAAGCTGTAAAGTATAATATATACATATAATACAATACAACTAATACAATACAACAAAAAAAGTGTATTTTTTAATTTTGAAAATATATTTCCTGTAATAAAATAAAACATATCAATATAAAAAGCCTCTCTTATTCGAAAGGCCTTCTTATTACTCCACATCCAATACGTTTTCCTGATGCGCCTGCAGGTTGTGTCCTGTAATCATCTGGATTTTCATGTATAATTACTGACTTTCCTACGACATCAGATGCCTTAAATTTATTAGTAAAGAAGCACATCCTTGCATAACCATTATTTGAGAATAGGACGGGAAAGTCGCCTGCATGGTTCCCATGTGGCTGGTTTGTAGGATTCCAATGCTCTCCGGAAGCTTTGAAAGGTTCTGATGGGTTACCTACCTGGCAATCTCCAAACTGATGAATATGGAAACCATGGGGTCCTACAGGTGGTTTACCGTCTTTTGCCGGTTGATATTGCGGAAGACCGCATACTTCTGCATAAACCTGCGTACCACCAGGGACATCCATGAAAAATACTACTCCTGTAAGTTTGGGAGCCAAGGGCCCTCCTTTAATATAAGCTATTGCAGTATCTATTCCCATGGGTATATTTGATTCTATCGGCAGAGAATAATCTGTACCTGTGCCCATGGGTGGACAATATCCCCCAGGAAAAGGGTAGAATTCACTAACAGGAGCAGCAGGCATAGAAGGAGCGGCAGGAGCCACAGGAGGAACATGGAAACCTGGGGCAATCGGAGCAACCGGGCCAACAGGGGTAACTGGAGCATTAATGTTTAAACGGTTATATGAATAAGGATAATAAAACATCTACCAATACCTTCTTTCTTAAATCTTTTACCAAGTCATGATACATATTATGTTAATTATGACTGGATTGTTCATCATGCAAATTTTAATTGACAACTGCCATTCTTCAGTTTATAATTTAATTATGAATGAACATTCATTTATTAATGTGTAAAGTTATATCCATATAGCTTAGGCATTGAAAGAATATTAGTTTTATCAATATTTCAAGAAGGAAAATGGCGGTTAATATATGAGACCTGGAAAAAATAAGGAAGTAATATTGGAATCAAGTCTGAAACTTTTTTGCAGCAAGGGTTTTGGCAATACAAGTATAAAAGAAATAGCGGTTGATGCAGGAGTATCTCCCGGGAATATCTACAACTATTTTTCCAATAAATGGGAAATATTTGATTGTTTATTTCAGGAAAACTTCCCAGGGAATTTTATTAAGCTCCTAATCCAAGGAGTTTCTTACGATGACAGCTTAGACGAAAATATTGAAACCGTGCTTGATAATCTTGCAACCTTTGCTGACCGGAATTCATATTTTTTCAAGCTTATAATTGTTGATGCCAATGAGTTCAGTGGCGAGTATCTGAAAAAATACAGTATTCCATTTAATAAGCCTATCGAAGATTATCTTGCCAATTCAATAAGATTGCCAGGATTGCGAAAAGATATTGATTCCATGGAGTTTACACAATTTTTTGGATGGCTGCTTTATGCACTTGGACTTACTGATATTATCTATAACAACAATGAAGGCAGGAACATCAGGAATACACCGGAGTACAATATATTGCTTGATATACTCAAGAAGGGATTGAGAGAAGGCGTTTAGGATAAACTATTGGCAAATAAAAATTAGCGGAGATAAAGATTTGCTATGTTGATTTATCGTTAGTTGTCTAGTTGTGAATTTTACATAGAATATATTTTATTTTTTGAAAGGAGGTTTTGGCATGAAAGTGATGCTTACAGGCGCTTTTGGGAATGTGGGCAAGTATACTATTCACGAATTGTTGAAACATGGTTATAGTGTTACATGCTATGATATAAAAACTAAAAAGAATCTCAAAATAGCACAATCTATGCCGAAGGGTGTAAAAATAATATGGGGGAACTTGAAGACAGGAGAAAATCTGGAATTGGCAATAAAAGATCAAGATGTAGTTATACATCTGGCATTTATTATTCCACCAGCTAGTGAGAGAAACCCCGAATTGGCGTATGAAATAAATGTTGGAGGTACAAGAACAATTGTTGAGATAATAAAATCTCAAAAAAATCCTCCAAAACTTATATTTACATCTACAATAGCTGTTTTTGGAAACTCTCAGAGTTTGACACCGCCTCGGAGAGTAGGGGATCCCTTGAACCCTGTAGACAACTATGGCAAGCAAAAAATTGAATGTGAGGGAATAGTAAAGAGTTCAGGCCTTAAATGGTCTATATTAAGGCTTGCAGCTGCTCCGTCCATTGACTGGCAAAGAGTTGATCCTATAATGTATGATGTTCCTTTAACCGACAGAATTGAATTTGTACATCCCGGTGATGTTGGGTGTGCATTAGCGAATGCAGCAGGTTCAAAGGAAATATGGGGGAAGATTTTGCTAATAGGAGGAGGCCCAAATTGTCAGATGTACCAGAGAGAGTTTATGAAAAAGGCACTGGGCATGCTTGGTATAGGTATGCTGCCTGATGAAGCCTTTGGAAAAGAACCTTACCATACTGACTGGATGGATACAGATGAAAGTCAAAGGCTCTTGAACTACCAGGGATACTCTTATGATGATTTTCTTAAGGAGCAGGCGAAGCTTTTTGGCAAAAGAGCATTCTTTATTAAACTTTTACGTCCTATAGTACGGTGGTACCTATTATGCCAATCGCCATATTACCAGGAATTTATGAGCGGAAAAGTCAAATCAAAGCGTGCAGGAAAATGCAAAATTTGCAGGAAAGTTGCCCTGGCATCCGCAGATGCCACAGCTAGGCAAATACCGAAAAAAAAGAATAATTACAAATATAAAGGGAATGGTTCTGGAAGAATAAAAGCACATAAAATGTGGAGAAGGAAAAACTAAATCCTTCCGGAACGCAGTATGGAGATTAGCAGCCAGAGTCCCATTACTGCCGCACCCAGATATCCTGCAAGTCCCATAATGTTAATATTGTTAATTCCAAGGATTCTAAGACCCTGCCCTGAATCTGCCCGGATTATGAGAGAAGATCCGACAATCAGGGCAGCTACAATTATACTGAATGCAAGCCTGTTGGCCATCTTATTAAGTTCAATTACATTTTTGTCAAGATTTGTATGTTCCATATTAACCTTCAGTTTACCTTCAAGAGCCTTGTTAACCAGTTCACCGATGTGCAATGGCATCTTCAATCCCTGTTTTGAGAGTAGGTAAAGGTTCCCGAGCTGCTCAACAATATCTTCCTTCACATCGATTTCTTCGAGTTTAAGCTTTCTGATAAAAGGAACAGTTACCTTCATTACGTTAATATCTGGTGACAGATCAGATATTACACCTTCAATAGTCATTACACCCTTAACCAGCATAGTAATTTCTCTGGGCATTGCAATACTATTTCTTCTGCATACTTTGAATAATTCTTCAACCACTTCCGGTATATTAATTTCCTCAACAGGAAGATATGCGTAATTACTGTAGAACTCTTCAATTTCCGGTCTTAGTTTATTAATATTGAGATTGCCTTTTATCTTGCCAATCCTTAGAACAGCATTTGTTATCATATCTATGTTTCCTGTTGCTATACCTTCAAGCATGAAAATATATTTCTGCCGCATGCTTTTGTTTAGAGTACCCATCATTCCAAAGTCAATGTATGCAATAGTATCTCCTGCTATGAGTATATTCCCGGGATGGGGGTCTCCATGAAAGTAACCATCAATAAAGATCTGTTTCATATAATTATTGGCGAGTTTTAATGCAATATCATCCAGATAATAACCTTTTTTTTCAAGTTGGTCCTTGTCAGATATTTTTATGCCATCAATGTACTCCATTACAAGGAGACTCTCGGTGGTATATTTGTTAAAAACTTTTGGACATTTAATATATTGTGTATCTTTATTATTTTCTGTAAAAGTTTTAATGTTTTTGGCTTCATTTAAAAAATCCAGTTCCGTTTTAAGCGTGTTTCCCAATTCATCAATAATCTCAACAGGATTCATTACAGCGCCCTGTGGTGTAATTTTTAAAAGCCTTGCCAATCTTTTTAATATATTAATATCACTAATCATCATTTCTTTGATCTTTGGACGTCTGACTTTTACAACAACACTCTCTCCATTTTTAAGCTCGGCAACATGGACCTGAGCAATTGATGCACAGGCCACAGGCTCTGCTTCAAAAGATAAAAAGATTTCATCAAGAGGCTTCCCAAGTTCTCCTTCAATAATTGCTTTTATTTCATCAAACTGTTCAGGCCGTACATTATCTCTTAATTTCTGAAATTCATCTATGAAGGGCTGACTTATAATATCAGGCCGGGTTGATAGTACCTGGCCTATTTTAATAAAAGTAGGGCCCAGTTCTTCTATAGCAGCTCTTAACTGAGCTGGATTACTTATAACAGCTATGCCGTCCTTTAAACCATGCTTAACAAAAACGGACATAATTTCTCTTAACCGTTTCAGCTCATTACTTTTTTCCATAAAACCTCCATGCCGTCAATGTGCCGCTATCAAAGCATTTCACTGGATTTCAATTCTACTTTAATAGTATTCCTATTTGACAACTACAATAATGCACTTTGTTGAACTTATTATATTATACCCTGTTATGAACTGCAAGCAAGCGATTTGCTCGTCCCCAATAAATGAGATTGATAATATCATTTTTACTTGATAGAATATGTGATAATAATGAAAAGAACCTCGAATGTATAAAAACATAAAGTATTTCAATTGCGGTGTAGTTCAGAATATGGAAAAACACGAAGGGAGTAAAAAAATGATTGAAAAAGTATACATATTGGGATTGGGAGCAGTAGGCAGTGTTTATGCAAGCATGTTATTCGAGATGGACCCTGACTGTGTTGAGATTATTGCATCGAAAGAAAGAATAGAGCGATATAAAAAATCCGGTGTTACTGTTAATGGAAAGCTATATCCTTTCAATTATAATCAGCCTGTACAGACCGCGTTTCCGGAAACGAGCCAAAGACCTGCAGATTTGATTATTATTGCAGTAAAGCAACACCACCTGCGACAGGCCATAAACGATATAAGAGGATTTGTAGGAGAAGATACGATTATCCTTTCCCTCTTAAATGGTATAACAAGTGAAGAAATAATTGGACAAGAATATGGCATGGATAAGCTTCTATATTCATTTTGTGTGGGTACGGATGCGGTAAGAGAAGGCAGAAATACTGAGTACACGAAAACGGGGAAAATTGTATTTGGCGAAAATACCAATACCGAATATTCTGGTAAGGTTAAGATGGTAAAGGAATTTTTTGATAAGGCTCAGATTCCATATGAGATTCCTGAGAACATGATACGGCAGCTTTGGTGGAAATTTATGATGAATGTTGGTATAAACCAGGTATCAGCAGTATTAAAAGCTCCCTATGGAGTGTTCCGGAAAGTTGGAGAAGCCAGAGCTCTTATGGAAATGGCCTGCCGTGAAGTAGTTAATTTATCTGCATATACCGGGATTAATTTAAATGATGATGATATTAAAACAAGTATTGAAATTATAGATACTCTTTCGGCTGAGGGGAAAACCTCCATGCTTCAGGATGTTGAAGCAGGAAGAAAAACAGAAGTAGAACTATTTGCAGGAACAGTAATTGAACTGGGCAGAAAATACGGAATAGCTACTCCGGTAAACGATGTGCTTTTCAAGATGATCTGTTCGCTGGAGAAAATGTACAATCTCTAATTATCCTCCAATTATTATCGGGGCGTAAGAAGTGGTAAGTGCTAATTTGGAAAGCGATGCCTTCCGGGATAATTTTTGATAGCATCAGGAAGATGTATTCCTTACGAGTCAGCAAAAATTACTCTCCGGAAATGCACTTTCCATTGGCAATATAACAAAGTAGGGGCGCATTTAAAATTTTTGAAGAAATATATTTCAGAAGCCATCGTTACGGTACTTAGAGCCTTCACTACTGCTTCTTCTAATAATTTCTTCAAAAATAAAATGTGCACCCACAAAGTAGTATTAATTTGCTATCTTAATCTGATATCTACAAATTCACATTAACTGCCTGGCCGGTTTCGGCTGAACTGAAGCAGGCTTCCATTACCTTAAGTACCCTCATTACTTCAGCCGGTTTAACAATTAGTTCTGCATTATTGTCTAAAACATCAATAACATTTTTATAAAAATCAGCCCAATCAGTTTCAACATCTGGTAATTGAATTTCTTCAAGAGTTTCCTTGGGCCTGGGTGCCATGGTTCGTGTCGGTCCGGCTGCTGTATGTACTATCTCAGGCTCCCATTCCATAGCTAGTTGTTTAGCATGGATTATACCGCCAATGCAGTCCCATCCATTTATATAAACTGATCCAAGGTCGCCGTTTACGTACCATCTTGGCATAGGCTTAAGACAGTATGTCCCCACTTCTATTTGAGCATTCAGTCCGCTTTCAAATGTTAATATTACTTTAAAATAATCGTCTACTTCAGGAGTTTTAATATTATACATGCGGGCAAAAACATTTACTACCTTTTCAGGAATCATGTACATTATCTGATCAATTAGATGAACTCCCCAGTCCAGAAGCATACCGCCTCCCGAGACCTTATATGCACGCCATCCGTGAATTACACCACCGGAACCGTGAACTCTTGATTCTATTGTATAAGGCTTGCCTACCATACCTTCTTCAAGTACTTTACGTACAATTCTGAAATCCTTATCCCAACGGCGGTTTTGGTGTACGGTAAACAACACTTTATTGCGTTCAGATGCATCAATCATATCCTGAAGTTCTGCAGAGGATATTGCTACAGGTTTTTCACATACTACATGCTTACCTTTGTTCATTGCTTCGATAGATAGTTCTTTATGAAAATTATTTGGTGCAGCAACCAATACAATATCAAATTCGCCCTTTTTAAAAAATTCATCAATGGATGAAAAGGCCCTCAGCCCTTTTTCCTCTGCAACTTTTAGTCTTTCAGGATCAATATCATATGCTGCAACACATTTCAGACCTTCAATACGACTGGAATTCCTATGATGCCAATTGGCCATTCCGCCATATCCAATAATTCCAATATTATGCTTCATTTTAGCTATCCCTCCAAATTATTAAGTGCTTGACATTTATTGTATTGCATTTTTATATTGATGCAACATAGAACTGTTATACTTATTTCAATACAATATAAGGACATTATACTTAATAAATTCTTTAAAATCCAGCAATATTTTACAAAATACTTAGCCGAAAGCCTATGACTTTAGTCAATGGGATAGAGGCTTATCTCGTGACTTAAAATTGCAGAGTTTCTGATAGATTATAATAGAATCAAATTTCCTTTATATTTCGCAGTGTGGTATAATGTTAACCAATAGATGAGCAAACCAATGAACCAAGTATAGGTGAGCAAACCAATGAACCAAGTATAGGTGAGCTAACCAACGAACCGAGTATCAGGGGGTATAACCATATGGGAGAAACTAAAAAAATTGAAGAAATTGATAGAAATTTTATTGTTCCACATAGTGGCATCAGTAAATTTACATACTTTGATGTAACATCAGGAATTTTCGAAATATCAGGATTTCCTTGGATAGAAAGCAATAGATTAATAGGCAATGGTTCACATATCAACGATGCGCAAAACAGTAGACCGGAAAGTAATGAAGCCCAAAGCAATGAAACCCAAAACAATGGAGCGGAAAATAATGAATCCGGGAAAAATGAATCATTCTGCAGACTTGATATAAGATGGCTGGATAAGCTAAGCGAAGGAGTAAAGTACCTTTCCTGGTGTACAGCAGGGGGAGTCGTCCGTTTCGCTTCAGATTCTCCTGCCATAGCTGTAAAAGTGGAACTTACGTCAAAAGGTGATATGTCACATATGCCGAGAAGTGGAAGTTCTGGCGTTGACTTATATAGAGGGACAGGGAAAAACAAAATATTTGTCAGAGCTGCAATGCCAGGAAGTGGACAGGATAAATATGAAGCTGTTTTTGAAGGATTTAGCAGTGAGTTATGTGAATGGACTCTGAATTTGCCCTTATACAATGGAATAAAAAAGCTGGAAATAGGCTTGCTACCCGGAACAAAACTTGAAAAACCTTCCGGATATACAATTGAAAAACCTGTAGTTTTCTATGGTTCTTCCATAACCCAGGGGGGATGTGCTTCAAGACCCGGCAACTCTTACACCCATTTAATTTGCAGATGGCTTGATGCTAATATGGTAAATTTAGGGTTCAGCGGAAGTGGCAGAGGTGAACCTGAAATGGCAGAGTTAATATCGCAGATTGATATGAGTGCTTTTGTGATGGATTATGATCACAATGCACCAAACCTGGAGCATCTTGAAAAAACTCATGAGAATTTCTTTAATATTATAAGAAAGGCACAACCTCAGCTGCCCGTGATTTTTGTAACAAAGCCGGATTTTGATAGAGAGCCTGAAACAAATAGAATTAGAAGAAAAATTATTTATAATACCTTTAAAAATGCTGTTGATAATGGAGATCAGAACGTGTACTTTGTTGACGGGGAGACTTTATTCGGGACTGAAGATAGGGATGCTTGTACTGTAGATGGATGCCACCCCAATGATCTTGGATTCATGCGTATGGCGGAAAATATATATCCCACTATTAAAAAGGCATTAAGGGTATAAGATATTTAATAACAGATTTAAAATATAATATATTGATTATTACAGATCCATTTTTGTATTTTATAGACATTTAAATGCAAGAAAAGGAAGCAGGAATAAAATCATTGAAGTAATATGGAAGAGGTCAACTGCCAACTACCCAATAGGCATCGTGGCTTTCTATATTAATATTCGTAAACTAATTTGAGAAGGGTGATAAGATATGGAAAATTTATCTTTAGAAAAATTACCTATAGAAAAACTATCTACCGAAAAACTATCTACTGAAAAGCTATCTACTGAAAAGCTATCTACTGAAAAGCTATCTATTGAGAAGTTCTTTATTGAAAGGCTTCCAGTGGTAATGGTATGCAATTACCTGGATGAAAGAAACATATCGGAACTTGCTAAGACATATCCCATCCCTGAAAAATTCTGTATAAGGAACTATAGAAAGGGAGAGGAAAATCTCTGGGCAGAAATCGAAACAGCCGCCGGAGAGTTTAAATCTGAAAAAGAAGCTTTGGAAAGGTTCAAAAATGAGTTTGGATTATATAGGGATGATATGGGAAAAAGATGTTTTTTTGTAATAAATAAAGAGAGCAACAAAGCTATTGGAACAACAACAGCCTGGTACAATAATAACTTCAATGGACAGCATTATGGACGTATTCATTGGGTGGGCATTCACCCGGATTTCCAGGGGAGAAAGCTTGCAAAACCCATGCTGGCCACTGCTATGATGTGTCTTGCTAAATATCATGATAAAGCCTATCTTACATCCCAAACCACAAGTTATAAAGCCATAAACATGTATTTGGACTTTGGCTTTGTTCCTGAAATAATGAGTGATGAGTGTGAGAAAGCATGGAAAATCATAGAGGATGTTCTTGACCGCAAGATACTTAAACATGATATTTAACCTTCCTCGCCGAGAATTCTCACACTCTTGTAAGTAAAGAAATATTGATGAAGTAGAAAAAGTCTTTAACAAGCACATAGATAAGTTGGCACGCGATTATAGAATAAAACTTATTTATATATTTGGCTCTTATGCCAAAGGGGAAAAAAGGGAAGATAGTGATTTGGATATAGCTATGTATTTTGATATTGAAGTAGACGGATTTGTAAAATTAGATATATTAGATGAGCTAGTTGGAATATTTAATCGAGAAGATATAGATTTAGAAGTTATGAATAATTCTCAAGCTTACTTCGATAAGTAAAATTTTACAATTGCCCTTTGAGCTATAGCTTCAGACATCTAAAGACTTAATCTGGCCCTGAGCTGTAGCTACCTGATAAGCAACAGGCTAACAAGCAACAGTGAATCAATCTGGAAATTTTTAAGGAACTTGATTTCATGGATCATTGCATGACCTAGAAAATCCACTTCAATTTTCGAAAATACCTCTTGCTATTTTTCTATAAGTTCGATAAAATTGTAATATAATATCTGACAACAGTGATCGGCAGGTATTGTTTAGCCACAGCCGCGATAACCCAAAATACAAATACACATAAAAGAAAGGTGGAATATATGGCTACATTAAAAGATATTGCAGAAATTGCAGGAGTAAATGTATCAACAGTCTCAAAGGCATTAAGAGACAGCTCTGATATAAACGAGGATACTAAATCAGAGATAAGAAAAATTGCGAAAGATTTGGATTATAAATTCAAAGTATCCAAAAGGAACCCATCAAATGGAGTCGGGATTATTGGGGTAATATGCCCTGAAATCACAAGCAACTACTACTCTCAGATTATAAGTATAATTGAGGAAGAGGTTAAGAAAGAAGGTTATTTTTGTATTATTGGCTTTACAAATTTCGAAACGAATGATGAGAGATATTATTTGAAGCACTTACTTAACGTTGATGTTGATGGAATTATCTTTATAACTGAAAGCTCTAATGTTGGAAATACCTTATCTGAATACAAAAAGGCCACTTCCATACCTCTTGTTTTGGTAGCACAAAACACTGAGACAAAAGATTTTGACTGTATAAAAATTGATGATGACTACGGAGTAAGGCTTGCTGTGGAGCACTTTATTCAAATGGGGCATAAGGATATTGGGTATGTGGGGGATGAATTGTCCAATACAAGGCTTGATATATTTATGAAGGTTATGCAGGAAAATAAGATGAAAATAAATAAAAAGTGGATACAGGTGGAAGAAGAGAGGTTTGAAAAATGTGGCTATGATTTAATGAGCAGCTTGTTAAAAGCGGATGACATTCCAACTGCTGTTTTAGCAGCTTACGATGATATTGCCATCGGAGCAATAAAAGCAGTTTTCGACAAAGGTCTTAAGGTGCCTGATGATATTTCAGTAGTAGGGATAGATAATGTAAGGATATCATCATATTACCAGCCTGAACTCACAACCATAGCAGGTCCGGTAGAAGAAATGGGAAAAATCGCCGTAAAACTCCTATTTAAAAAGGTAAAAGACAGACAATATAATGTAGTGCAAAATGTAAGGCTTTCACCAAGGCTAGTGCAGAGAAAGTCGGCAAAAGAATTCATAGAACAAAATGACTCACACAATGTTTCGAAATAAATTATACATAATAAAGTTTAATCCAAAAATAATTGCGAAAATATTACGAAAAGGCATTGACAACTAATCACATCTAGATTACAATGTATACTGTAACTAAATATTATCATCTGCAATGCAAAAATGTGAAACAGTACATAGTAATATAGTTTGCGAAAAATATTCATCAGGCAGAGGGTATCTTTATTTTGTGGAGGCTTGAAACAGTGTGTTATTTGTTAGGTATTGATGCCGGTACAACTTCATTTAAAGGAATTTTAATTGACGAGAAAGGCAATACAATATGTATAGCTAAAGAAAACTACAGTCTGTTAAAATCTGGTGATAATGGCGGTAATAATGATTATGGCAACAATAATAATATAGTCGAATTCAGGGCTGAACAGTATTGGGAAGTTTTTAAAAAACTGATAAACAAAATTCTCGCATACTCAGAAGTTAGGCCCGAGGAAATAGCAGGACTTGCCATAGATAGCCAAGGTGAGACATTAATATGCCTTGATGAAAATGGTATACCCTTAAGAAATGCCATTGTGTGGATGGATAATAGATCTACAGAAGAAGCAAGTGAACTGCGAGAAGTATTTGGCATTGAAAAGGTGTATGAGATAACAGGCCAACCGGAGCTGACTTCTACTTGGCCGGCAACGAAAATGCTTTGGCTAAGTAAGCATCAAAAAGATGTTTTTAAAAACACAAAAAAATATCTTTTGCTTGAGGACTATCTCAATTACCGGTTAACAGGAAAATATGTCACTGAAAAATCCTTAGTTTCTTCATCTTTATATTTCGATATTCACAAAGGGCAATGGTGGGAAGAAATACTCAATTACATAGGAATAACAGTTGATCAATTGCCGGAAATAAAGGAATCAGGACAGCCTATAGGTGTATTAACCGAAGAAGCCTGCAGAGAAACCGGCCTAAGCCGGAATACAATAGTAGTTACAGGCGCTTTGGATCAGTTGGCAGGTATAATTGGAGCAGGTAATATTTATGATAATATTGTAACAGAATCTACCGGCACCTGCCTGGCAATGTGCATGAACGCAGGTAGCCCGCCTGTATATAATGAAAAATTAAAAATACCCTGTCACTATCATGCAATTTCAGATAAATATTGTTTACTATTCTGGTCCCAAACAGCAGGCATTATACTAGAGTGGTTTAAAGATAATTTTTATTTTCTGGATAATAGCATTAATAGCAATAGTATCAGGTATAATGAGAATAACTATATCAAAAAGAATGAAGATAGTTATAGTAAACAGAGTGGGCAGAATAGCTATAATAGTGCTAAACAGAATGAAAACAAAGAAACAAAATATGGTATATATAGCCATAATAATATATATAAAATAATTGATGATGAAGCAGCAAAAGTCCCGCCGGGATCGGAAGGTCTTATTCTACTCCCACACTTGAATGGAAGTGCTACACCTCATTTTAATCCTTTCGCAACAGGTGTGTTCTATGGGGTGACCCTAAACCATACTAGAGCTCATTTTGCCAGAGCTATTATGGAAGCGGTAGGCTATATGCTAAAAGAACATATAGAAACTGCAGAAAGCTTTGAAACAGAGGTTAAGGAAATCAGATCCATTGGGGGAGGTGCTAAAAGCACATTATGGAATCAAATTAAAGCAGATATTACAGGAAAAGAGATAATAACACTTGAGAATACTGAAACAGCCTCTCTGGGAGCAGCTATACTTGCAGGGTTAGGCACAGGAATTTTTAAAGATTTGGAAAGTGCCTGTAAAAAATGCATAAAGATTAAGGACAGGTATTACCCTGATACATCTAAAACACTAATATATCAATCCAGCTATGAGAAATATAAAGAGTTATATAACAGCGTTTATCCTTTGTTTTTTAGTAGGGGAAACACACTATGCATAATATAAATAAAAACCTTAGTGCTAACAGCAAAAATACAGATATTAACCAAGGTAATAAATGCTACCTTTATGCTAGAGTTTTTTGTCCTAGATGTGGAGGGTTTAATATTTGTAAACATCGCTTACTTTCTCGTAAATATTTATGCAATGATTGTGGATATAAATGGATAAGCTAATTGTTATATAGTATAAGTTTAGTGAAGATGTGTGTAAATACAAAAATGAGCAAAATGGAAAAAACTTGGAAAGTGGGAATCTAAAAATGTATAAAGCAGGTTTTGTAGGGTTTGGCGAAGTTAATACACCAAGGGATGTAGTTGATGCAAAATGCAATGAAGCAAAGGAGTTGCTTGTAAAGAACGGATTTAAACTGGTAACTACAGGTTCTGTTACTGATGATGAAAAAAGTACAGAAGCAGAAAGGGCAATCAGGGACTTAAAGGGAGATGATTTTGATTTTCTGATAGTCTGTTTAACTGGGTGGATTCCTTCACATACTGTTATAAGGGTGATTAGTGAATTTAAAGAAAAACCTATGGTTTTGTGGGGATTAGCTGGAAACAGTAAGGATGGCAATTGTAGTAATTGCAGTAATAGCGAAAATGGAAGCAATGCTATCAATGCCAGCAATATGAGACTTGCTACCACAGCAGCCCAGGCAGGAACAACTGCTATCAGAAAACCTATGGAAGATATGGGTTATAAGTTTAAATACATATATGACTTCCCGGATGCTCAACCTAAAATTGATGAAATAATCACTTTTGCAAAAGCTGCCACTACAGTTGCGAAACTAAAAAAAAGCAAGGTCGGCATGATGGGTTACCGGGATATGAGGCTTTATGGCACTATGTTTGACGGAGTGTCTCTTAAAGCTAAAATCGGAATTGAAGTTGAATTTTTCGAAATGCTGGAAATTGTGCAGAGAATGAAAAATATTGATGAAAACAAGGTTAATCAACTCATAGAAAAAATTCTTAAAGAATGGGATTTTCAAAAAGAACCTAATCCAGATTCTCTTAATTTTGGAGTAAAAGCTTTTCTCGCCTTGAAAGAAAAAATCGAAGAGGATGGATACGATGCTATATCACTAATCGACGTAGATGGTATGAAGAAGCTCTTAAATTTTCCACCTTCATTGATATTTATGCTTATTGCCAACGAAATGAAAAAATACACTATACCTGAAAATGATACATTAGGAGCTGTAACCCAGTTAATAACAGGTTATGCTACCGGGCAGATTTCCGCTTATATGGAGTTTTATGAATTCATGCCGGATAGAGTACTTATCGGGGTACCTGATTATATACCGGCTGAAGTAATAGATGGATCTCTAAAAGTACTTCCCACAAGTTTTGGACAATTAAGTGAAGGAGTGTTAAATGTATCAAAGGTGAAAACAGGCAAGGTGACGTTAGCAAGATTGGGTTACAGCAATAATGAGTACGTAATGCATATAGTAACCGGCACGGCAGTTGAACCAAGGGGTTGGGAAGAAGTAGGCTGGGAGGCCCCTGCACCACAGCTTCCAAGTTTAGAAGTAATACTTGATACGCCGATAGATGATTTTGCCCAGAAAGTAATGGGCCAGCACTATATTGTAACTTATGGGGATAATGCGGGGGTGCTGAAGGATATATGCAAGCTGATGAGTATAGAAAATATGTAAATTACAGAAATATGTAAAAATTGATTATATGCTACTAAAAATGTTATAATTGAGTTCAAACAATGACACTCACCTTTAGGTTTATTTGGTTGTCGTGAACTTAATTATACCAGAAAAGAGGGGGTCATTGTTTTTTATTTCAAAGAAACCTGAAACCCTTGATAAATAGAACTTTGAATCTATTTAATATTCAAATAGATTAACACTACGATTATTATATGAGAGGTAAAATTATGAACAATGCATCAAAAACATTATTAGTTGGGTGGGCTTCTCGCGAAATAACGCCGGAAAGATCCGTTGCATTATGTGGACAGCTTTACGAAAGAATCTCAAAATATGTTAGAGATCCTTTAACAATTACTGCTCTTGCACTAGAGGAAGTTGATGAAAAAGGAAAGACTTGTGGGCATTCAATTATAGTTTCATGCGATCTTATAGCTATTTATAGAACATTGTTAGATGCAGTTCGTGAGAGACTAAAGCATAAAACAATTAGCATTAATGTTAATAAAGTGTTTATTTTCGCAACTCATACTCACACAGGTCCAGTTTATGGAAAAAGCGATGATACCACAAGCTGTAGTGTCTTTACTATCAATGACAAAAACTCCAGCTCTGGGGAAAATATAATAACTGCGGCAGAATGTTTCGAGTTTCTTGTTGATAAAATCTGTGAAGCTATCGAAGAAGCTTGGAGTAATAGGACACCCGGAAATATTAGTTCAGCAATGGAGAGGGCAGAAATAGGGTTTTGTAGGATGGTTATGTACAGGGATGGAAGATCAATAATGTATGGTGATACTAATACTGCTGATTTTGAAGGTTTACTGGGTTCAAGCGACTCCGCTATAGAAATGCTGTTTTTCTGGAATGTTGTCAAAGAACTTACAGGAATAGTAATCAATGTATCTTGTCCTTCTCAAGTTGTTGAGCACATGTCTTTTATATCAGCTGATTTTTGGGGAGAAACCAGAAAAGAGATACGTAAAAAATTAGGAGATAATATATTTGTATTACCAATAACTGGTGCTTCAGGAGACCAATCACCTCGTGACCTTGTAAGGTTAAAAAGGGATACTGTTTTAAAGTCCAGCTTAACTGAGTTAAATACCTCAAAGCCAATAACAGATAACTCAACACCTGGATGGGAAATGTATGATGAAAGAGGTCTATATATAATTGCAGAAAGAATTAGCTCTGCTGTTAATAATGCTTATACTAAAGCGGAAAAGACAATAAAGAGTATAAATGAATACAAGCATGTTGTTGAGGAAATATTGTTACCAATAAGGCGGGTAAGCATGCAAGACTACAAAAATGCACTTGAACAATGTAATAGGATTGTACGGAAATATGGCATTGATGAAAATATTGATATTGAAAGTTTATATAGTAATTTACATCAAACTGCAATCAGAGAAGAAATATTTTTACCATATGGAATCGTAGAAAGATATAAAATGCAACAAGAGCAGGAATTTTACAAAACTGAGATTCATGCTGTAAGGTTAAACGATACAGTTATTGTAACTAATCCATTTGAGCTTTATCTTGAATATGGAATGAGAATCCGGGCACGATGTAAAGCTAAGCAGGTTATTATTGCTCAACTTGCATGCGATTCTGCAGGTTATTTACCAACAGAACGTGCAGTAAAAGGAGGAGGGTATAGCTCGATAGTAGCGAGTAACATTGTCGGACCAGAAGGGGGCTCATTACTTGTAGCACATACAGTGGAACTTGTAAATAATATGTTCAGAATGCAATGAAAATGAATTTGCAGTATAAAAAACATAAATATTATATTTAGTTAATACATTTTAAATTGGCAGTTGCTGAACTAGATAGTAAAGAAAGGAGATAGAGTTTACTTAATAAATAAGTAGTTTTATAAAGGCTTTGAATAAAAATTGTAAACAATAGCCAATAATAACTTGTGAAAGAGAGGAATGGTATTAAATGAAAGGTAAAATTAAACGTATAGGTGCTTTTGTTATTGTTATAGTATTTCTTTTTAGTTTTTCCACTGCCTGTACACCAGAAAAGAACGGTGACAAAATAAGTAATAGTACACAAAAAACATCTAGTAGTACACAAAAAACATCTAGTAGTACACAAAAAACATCAGATAATACGAAAGAATCAAATGATACTGGAAAAGAGGGCACAAATGAAACTCAAATAGGAATTCCTTCAAGCCCACCTGTAAAAATAAAGTTTATGTGTTCTCAGACTTGGGCTGGTTCAGAATACGGTTATGAAACAGGTCTGCCTAGAATAAAAGAATTAGAAAAAAGGACAGGTGTAGAAATAGAATGGGAAGTATATCCGAAAGAAGACTTCTACCCAGTATTTAGAACTAGAGTCGCAGCAGCTGTCGATTTGCCTGATACGTTTGAGCCTATTGGGGTAGATGATATGAACAAATGGGCAGATGAAGGAATATTTATACCACTAGATGATTTAATAGAAAAATATGCTCCAAATATAAAGAAAAGGTATACTGTCGATTATCCAGGAATGTATGATCTTATAAGATCAGGAAAAGATGGTAAAATATATCACCTACGCCATATGCATTTTTTTGAAGGTGAAGATATTGAAGTAATAATGTATAGAGAGGATTGGCTGAATAAAGTAGGTTTTAAAAAACCGCCTGAAACAACAGATGAGTTTTACAACTTTTTGAAGGCCTGCCAAGATAAGGATGTGAACGGCAATGGGTTAAAGGACGAAGTTTTATCTTCGGAGGGGTCATACAGATTGTTTCTAGGGTTTTCATCAGCCTTTGGAGTACCACTATATTCGCCATGGGTTACAGATGGATGGCAGGAAGAAAACGGAAAGGTATATTATCCATGGATAACACCTGAAGCTAAAGAAATGTATACATATTTCAATAGACTATATAAAGAAAACCTATTATGGAATGATACACCCGGAATCGGTAGCGCAAATTTAAGAGAATATTATGATGAATTATTTGCTAATAACGCTGTATCAGCTATGTGCCATTTCCCTAAAAACGCAAATGATTTTCATGAGGGAGTAAAAGGGATTGAAGGTGCACTATATAATATTTTGATGCCACTTATAGGACCACAAGGACATGGAAAAGTTATATATAAAACTCCTTACTTTCCATACAATTCTGCCACTGTAATCACTAGAGATAGTAAAAATCCTGATGCTGTAATGAGATTTCTTGATTATTGTATGAGTGAAGAAGGATATTTATTGCTAAGGCATGGTGAAGAAGGTGTACACTGGGAAAGAAATAACAAAGGATTAGTTGTTAAGACACAAGAGTGGGAAGAAATTACTAAAAATGATCCTAATGCATCAAATAAATACGGAACTGTAGGTTGTTTCCCTGTGTGGAATGATGAAAGCTTTGAACAATATTCCGTTAAATGGAAACGACCAGAATTAAAAGGTATTGTTACTGAAATTTTGAAAATGCCTTCAAAGTCTAAGTTTATTCCTGCATTAGCTAATCCTACAGAAGAGGAACAAAATATTCTTAATTTACATCAAGCAGAAATTACTGGGTATATGTGGAGTACAGTTAATGCATTTATAAGAGGAGATGAACCTTTATCAAAGTGGGATGATTTTGTAAAAAGGGTTAATGACTTAGGATTAAGTAAGATTCAAAAAATACAGCAGGACAGATACAATAGAGCTATGAATAAAAGATAGTATATGGTATTAAAATTATTGGTAGCATTAAAATCTGCGAATAGATAATAAAAGAGAATGCAAAGTAGAGTGGAAGAAAGTTCATACCTTCCACTCTAAACACGCAAAGAAAGGGCTGATGGAATGACTTGCAAAAAGCGCCGGCTATTTAATAAAAAACCCTATAGGCTTAAAACTAAAACTATACATAGGTGTATCCGCCCTAATTTATCCCCAAGCTTATTTATGAAAAAACTGATGATTCTATGTCTATGCATATCAATAATCCTTTCATACTCACTGTCTGGTCATGTAAACGCCGCCCCAGGCAAGCCTTTAAAAGAAAAGTTTGACATAGACGAAAAATTCGGTCAGGGTACAAGAGTAGATGAGCTTTTGAGACAGCCATATTATTCATCTATACTCAAAGTATATGAAGAAAAGGGATATGCTGCGGTAGAAAATACCGAAATTACTCTAAAAGCAACAGAATCAGTGAAATCGAATAAAGGTGACATACCTGTAAAAACGGGTTTGTATGGAAAAGATGAAGAACTTCTCTTATGGCAAGAGGGATATGAATGGTTTGAATGGGAATTTGATATTCCAAAGACTGGTCTTTATGAAATTGAGGTAGAATATTACCCTGTACCCGGAGGGGGATCCCCAATAAGAAGGTCACTTGCTATAGACGGGCAAATAACATTTGAAGAAGCCAATAATATTGTTTTTGACCGGATGTGGGCGGATGATGGAGAACCTAAAATCAATAATATAGGGGATGAAGTAAGGCCAAGACAAAAGGAGATTCCACAGTGGGATAAAGTAGCTTTAACAGACAGCGAAGGAATGTACCCTGGTCCGTTTAAGTTCTACTTTAGTGAAGGAACTCATATAATTCGTATGAATTATATAGATCAGCCTGTAGCCTTTTCAAGGATAATAATAAGAGCTCCCGAAGAAATACTTTCGTATGAAGAAGTTAAAAAGGAGTATGTGCAAAAAAACTATTCACATGGAAGCGACACTACTATTTTTCAGTCAGAAAGTACTGCTATTTTAAAAAGTGATCCTACTTTAAGACGTGAAAGTGACGCAGACCCTAAAACTCAACCTTTATCCAGGGGCAGCCGTGTACTTAATGTAATTGGAGATTATCGCTGGAGAAAAGGAAATCAATCTATAACCTGGGAATTTACCGTTCCTGAGAGCGGTTTATATAAAATTGGACTAAGGGCTGGTCAATGGTATACTGATGGTCTTCCATCATACAGACAGATAGCGGTAAATGGTAAAATACCCTTTGCCGAGCTTAAAGAATATAGCTTTAAGTTCAAGCATGCAAGCTGGCAGACAGAGACATTAAGGGATAATAATGGTGAACCATTCCTGTTTTATCTGAATGAGGGAAAAAATACTTTGACCATGACGGTAAAAATGGGACCAATACGGGACTTTATACATTCATTAACCGAGGACTCAATTTTACTATCAAACCTCATATATAAAATTACAATGATAACTGGCAGTGATCCCGATTTGTTTTTTGATTATAACCTTGATAATAGAATACCGGATCTTATTGAAAAATTTGAATATTTTTGTGATAGCCTCGAAGAAAAAGCTAGGGCAATGGAAGATATGTCAACAAAGACTCCTACCTGGGTACATAATAAAAGAAGCCTTATAGCTGCATTCAAAAAGATGATAGAAGACCCCAGAAGTATTGCAAAGAAACTAAACGAACTGGTAAATGCCCAGAGCAGTTTAGGTTCTGAGATATTAGCTCTTAAAGAACAGCCTCTTGTAATAGATTACTTTACGGTTGGACCGGAAAAGGAAAAATGGGAACATATTAAATCCAACATATTTGAAAAGCTTTACACTACTGTATACAACTTTTTACGTTCTTTCTGGGTTGATTATGACAGCATAGGGAATGTATACGAAGATTCAGAAACTGAAACAGACAGCCAAGGGAAAAACAAAGAAGATGGAAAGGATTTTGGAAAAAATAATAAAACCAATAAATTGATTAATATATGGACTGCACGGGGTAAAGAGTGGGGAGAAATTATCAAGGAAATGGCAGATGAAACTTTTACGCCTAAAACAGGGATTGCAGTAAACATGAACATCCTGCCTGCTTCACAACTCAATGCTGGTGCTGTAAATGCACTAATGCTTGCAATAGCCTCAGGCAGAGCGCCTGATGTTGCCAGTGCAGTAGGTGCTACTTCACCTGTTGAGTTTGCCATAAGGGATGCAGCAGCTAACCTTATGGAGTTTGATGATTATGACAGCGTAGCTTCCAGATTTCTTCCCGGTATTATGATACCTTTCGAATATAACGACGGGATATATGGTCTTCCGGAAACAATGGGATTTCGAGTTTTATTTTACAGAAAAGATATAATAAATGAGCTTGGAATAAGACTTCCTGATACATGGGATGATTTTTACACACATGTACTTCCTGTACTTAATCAGCACCAGATGGAGTTCTATTATCCGGCCGATATAACAACATTCCTATTTCAGAAAGGCGGAAGTTTTTATAAGGAAAACGGTATGAAATCTGCTCTTGACAGCCCTGAAGCATACCAGGCCATCAAAGAAATGTCAGAGCTTTATACAAGCTATGGCCTTCCTGTAGCCGCAAATTTTTACAACCGCATGAGAACCGGAGAAATGCCTATGGGAATTGAAGGTTATGGAATGTACATGCTTTTATCGGTAGCCGCCCCGGAACTTGCCGGGAGATGGGGCATAGCCCCGATTCCGGGAACAAGAAAAAAAGATGGGACCATTGACAGATCAAGCGGGGGAGTAGCTGGAGAAGCAATTGTAATAATGAACCAGTCCCCAAAAAAGAATGAATCATGGGAGTTCTTAAAATGGTGGACCAGTACGGAGGTTCAAGCGCAGTTTGGAAAAGAACTTGAAGCACTGGTAGGTCCTCAGGCGAGATGGAACACTGCTAATACAGAGGCATTTTTATCTCTCCCGTGGGATTCAAAGGACTTGATAGTTCTTAGGGAACAGTGGCAATGGTATAAGGAAATGCCTGTGGTGTTAGGCGGTTACTTTACAGGACGTCACATTGCCAACGCATGGAATCGTATTATAATAGGTGAAATGCCTGTCCGAGATTCTGTTGAAAAGGCTGTTAAAGACATAAACAGAGAGCTAAAGGCCAAACAGCAGGAATATGGTATTTTTATTGATGAATAGGGGTGAAGGATTTGGCTGAATTAACTAAAATAACAAAACCCGATACAAATGTAGACCTCAATATGAAAAAAGAATACAACAGGAAAACGCAACCCAGTATTAAAAATAACAGTGTGTTAAAGTCATGGTGGGCAAAATATGGTACGGGGTATTTGTATCTTGCACCATTCTTAATACTATTTATAATTTTTATTATAATTCCTGTATTTGCTGCAATAGGATTAAGCTTTACCAACTACAATATGCTTCAAGCACCAAAATGGCTGGGTATTAATAATTATCGTCTTCTTATAATGGATGATGATATATTCCTTCTGTCTTTAAAAATTACAATGATATTCGCTGCAATCACAGGACCCATAGGATATATTATGTCATTCATAGCAGCATGGGTAATAAACCAGCTAAAATTCAAGAATGCATTTGCCCTTGCGTTCTATGCACCTTCCCTCACAAGCGGTATAGCTATGTCAGTAGTTTGGTTATACTTTTTCTCTTCAGACAGATATGGTTTGATAAATTATTTGCTTCTGAATCTTGGCTTAATAGTAAAACCTATTCTCTGGACATTGGATGCAAAAACCATACTTCCGATAATAACAGTAATATCAATATGGATGAGCATGGGAACAGGATTTCTTGTATTCTTGGCAGGTCTTCAGAATGTGCCCAGGGAATTATATGAAGCCGGATGTATTGATGGAATAAGGACTAAGTTTCAGGAGTTATTCTATATAACGCTTCCAATGTTGAAACCACAGATGCTTTTTGGTGCAATAAACACAACAGTAGGTGCTCTTGGTGTGTTTGATATATCAGTATCAGTTGCCGGGATGCCAAGTCCCAACTATGCAGGGCACACAATAGTTGCACATCTTTATGATTATGCCTTCATAAGATTTCAAATGGGATATGCTTCTACAATAGCCGTAATTCTATTTGCAATTACGTTCATACTTGGAAGGATATTCATGAAGGTATTTTCATCAAAAGATATGTGATAGGAGGATATAAAAATGGCAGTAGTTAAATCAGGAGTCAGGATAAAAGTTTCGAAGTTTCGTGTAAGGTTGAGTTTTGGCAGTATTCTTCTTAATATATTTATGATACTATTGGCAGCATTTACGGCAATACCGCTTGTGTATATGATATCTACAGCATTTAAGCCTCTTGATGAGCTGTTTATATATCCGCCCAGATATTTTGTAAGAAGACCTACACTTAGCAACTTTACGGATTTATTAATATCTCTTGGAAGCTCTGTTGTACCTTTCAGTAGATATATATTCAACAGCCTTTTTACTGCAACTGTAACAGTGGCAGGTACTGTAGTGGTATCCGGGATGGGTGCATATGCACTTTCAAAACACAAACTACCAGGTGCTGGGTTTATATTCTCAGTAATTATAGCGGCACTGATGTTTTCCAGTCATGTAACCCAGATACCATCATACATAGTGGTTGATAAACTAGGTCTTCTTAACTCATATTGGGCATTAATAATACCTAAACTTGCAGTAGCGTACAATTTTTTCCTCATGAAGCAATTCCTGGACCAGTTCCCAAATGAGCTTCTTGAAGCTTCCAGGATAGATGGTGCCAAGGAACACACAATATTCTGGAAAATAGTAATGCCCTCATTAAGGCCTGCATGGTCGACTCTTGTGGTCTTTTCATTTGTGGCAAACTGGAATGATTATTTTTCACCATTGGTATTTATAAGCAGTCAAGCAATGAAAACATTGCCCCTTGCACTACAGACCATAGGGGCTGCAGGAAATATAGCAAGGGCAGGAGCTATGAATGCTGCAACCTTGCTAATGACATTACCTACGTTAATTATATTTCTCGTAATGCAGGCAATGGTAATGGAGACAATGGCACATTCAGGAATAAAAGCATAAAAACCGTTATATGTAAAGGTGGTATTTAAGTGAGTAGCGTAAAAAAAATAGTATTTATCATAATTGTTTTAATAATTGCAGTACAAATAATGCCTATTAATATCTTGGCTAGTAGTCACTATGTACTTGATACAAAGGATCCTAAGATAAAAGTACCCCTGCCGTTGACATATGAAGTTAAAAGAGTAATAAGTGAAATATCTGATGAGATAAGTTTGACGAATGGACCGGAAGACCTATTTATTGACAATAATAACATGCTTTATGTTGTTGATACAGGGAACAATAGAATCGTAAAAATGGACAGAGAAGGTATGCTTATAGGCATTTTCAAAGGACCTGAAGGAAAGGAACTTGTAAATCCAAAAGGTATATATGTAGATACAGATGGAGATATGTATATTGCAGATACAGGGAATTACCGCATACTTCATCTTTCTCCAGAGGGGGATTTTGTAGAAGAGTTTTCCAAACCCAACACTGAACTTATTGGAGAAACTTTTACCTTTGATCCTGAGAAAATATCTATAGACTCCATAGGAAATATCTATATAATAAAAGGCTACACCCTTGCAATCCTTGATGCATACAACAATTTCAGAGGATTTAAAATGTCGGAAAAATTAGCTTTTAATTTTACAGAGGCTCTGGTAAATCTTTTTGCTTCTAGAGAGCAGAAAGAAAGGGTAGCAAGGAGAGCACCTTCTCCATATTCAAATTTTGTTATTGATAATAGGGGAATGATATACGCCACTGCTATAAATACATATCAAAGACAAATACAAAAGATTAACTCAGTGGGTAACAACATATATCCGAGCAAAGCTTATGGTGAGATGATAATAGATGAAAGAGGCTTGGCTCGTACACCCTATTTTGTCGACTTATCAGTAGATAAAAATGGAATAATAAGTGCTATTGAACAGCAAAGCGGAAAAATATATCAATATGATCAAGAAGGAAATCTGCTAACTGTTTTTGGCGGAAAAGGATATTGGAAAGGTTCATTCGCCCTGCCTTCAAGCATAACAGTAGATGATGAAGGGAATATCTATGTGCTTGATAGAACACTTAATAATATCCAAGTACTAGAACCTACTCTATTCATGAGATTAATTCATGAAGCCTCAATGGAATATGAGGAAGGAAGATATCAGGAATCTCTTGAACTTTGGGAGCAAGTTCTAAGAATAAATGAAAATTATCAACTAGCGCATAAAGGCAAGGCAAAAGCTTTAGCAAAACAAGAAAGATGGAAGGAAGCTATGAAAGAGTATAGTGCAGCTGATGATCAGGAAGGTTATTCAAATGCTTTTTCGGAGTATAGATACTACCTTTTTAGGCAATATTTTGGTTGGATACTGCTAATAATTATACTTATAAATGTTGCAATATATAATATTATTAAGTTTTCAAAAAAGATAATAAATAACATGGTGGATGGATTCATCTATGGAAAGGGGTTGAAATGATGGAAGCTTTAAAATTTTCAATATCAGTATTGTTTAGACCTCTTGATGCCTTTAATTACATAAAGATAAACAGAGGCGACATACAATACTGGGCACCTGCTTGTTTAGTATTCCTAATGCTTCCAATAAGAGTATTAAGTATTTTTTTAGAACATTACCCGGTAGCAGTCTTATTGCCTAATGAAACAAACCTCATTCTAGAAGCAGTAAAAGTACTCGTTCCAGTACTTACATGGACAATATCATGTTTTGCTGTGACTTCTATTGCAGGAGGGGAGACTACTCAGAAAGAAATATTTATAGCATCTGCTTATTCTATAGTTCCTTATTTAATTATCACAATTCCTCAGAGCATTTTTTCAAAATTGTTGGGGCGTAGTGAACTTGGGTTATATAACACACTAGAAACCATAAAATGGGTATGGGTAGTGCTGCTGTTTATTATCAATGTAAAGGTAATGAATGACTACAGTATAAAGAAAGCTATTGCAATATGTGCGCTGGGAATAGTCGGTGTCGTACTAATATGGGGTGTGCTGCTGCTGGCTTATGTACTTACCAACCAGCTTTATTCATTTCTAGCAAGTGTTATATTAGAGATCAGGATGTTATATGGTGGTTAAGGAGGACTATACCTAATGAAAAATCGGATTATTATTATATTAATATGCGTAATTCTTTTGCTAGCGAGTACGATATATGTTGTAGCTGAAAAGGACATTACCTTGGAAAAACAGAAAGACTCTACTGTAGAAAAAGACTCTACTGTAGAAACAGGGTTGATTTCGACGGAATCGGATTCACAGCCTAGCATGAGTTTGCGACCTGGGTTTGAAAAAATAGCAGAGACTGAAGCCCTTGAACTTTACTATAATGAAGAAGTAATTTCAATACTTGTTAAAGACAAAAGAAATGGGTTTCTTTGGAGTTCTAATATTGAGGGTGGTTACTATAATATGGAGGAGACAAATGAATTTTGGAAAGAAAACATGTCTTCCCTGTTTTATATAAGCTATACCAGCGACTATAAGAAGATAAACTCGACAAACAGTGTTATAAAAGAGTCTGTAATAAAGTCAAATCCTGTAGAAAATGGTGTTGCTATCGAATACGATTTGACAAGGCTTGGTATAAAATTAACACTAGAAATCTGGTTAGATAATAAATTTTTAAATGTTAAGATACCTGTTGAAAAAATAGAAGAATACGGGAACAACTATATTACTTCTATAGAGTTATTTCCTTTCTTTGGTGCTGCTTCAGATTATGAGAAAGGATATGTGTTTTACCCCGACGGAAGTGGTGGACTATATCATTTCAAAGGGAAACCTGAAATTGCAGCCGAAAAGTATAGCTGGCCTATTTATGGCTATGATAAGTTGAATCTAGATGAGATCGAAAAGAGAGAGAAAGCAGAATTAAAGCAAGCGCTTCTTCCTGTGTTTGGAATGAAAAAAGGCGATAACGCCTTTGTCGGTATAGTCACAAAGGGAGAGTACGATACAAGTATAAATTTTTACCCTAGTGGTTATGCTGTGAATCTCAGTAGAGTTAATATAGAGTTTTTCTACAGAAGGCTTCATAAAGATTTAAGACCATACGCAACTGTAACAGATTATATAGAAAAAGGAAGAATCAATGACGATCATGAAATAAAATATAATTTTCTTGTAAACGAAAACGCGGATTATAGTGGGATGGCTTCCGCCTACAGAGAGTACCTTGAATCAATAGACGCAATACAGTATACAGTAAGTCCAAATGAAGATATACCTTTTTGGTTGGATTTGTTTATGGGGATAAAACTCGATCAGGTTCTATTCGATAAGTATATAAAGATGACTACTTTTGAAGAAGTAGAAAAAATACTGGAAAACTTCAAAAACAAAGGCGTGAATAATATAATGGCAAACCTTATTGGCTGGGTAAAGGGAGGATATGGAAATTTTCCTGCTAACTGGCCGCCAGAGAAAGCCCTTGGAGGTACAAAAGGTATTATAAAGCTTGCAAATTATGCAAGCAATAATAATATGAAACTGTTTTTGGAAAACAATTTAGTGGATGCGCTGGCCAAAAATAGAGGATTCTCTAAACGCAATGATGTAGTGTATCACAGAAATGGTCTTTCAGTGACAGATGAAAAAAGAGAGAAATACATTTTAAACCCTGTAAAAGTGTTCGAAAGGTTCATAGAATCTCTTATACCAAACATAAAAAAAGTACACATATCAGGCTTAAGTTTTGATAGATTGGGAAGTTTTATATATTATGATTATCACAAAAACAACCCTGTTACAAGATGTGAGACAGCTGAACTGTGGACTAGAATTATGGAAGAAACGAGAATAGAAATAGGTAGTACTGCAGTTAGAGGTGGTGACGCTTACACTTTGAAATATGCAGATTGGCTGCTAGATATACCTGTTGAAGACTCAGGCTATTTTATTACTGATGAGGCAGTGCCATTTTATCAGATGGTAGTACATGGATTTATACCCTATTCTTCAGAGGCGGGCAACCTTTTCCATGACTTTCAAAGACAGAAGCTAAAGTGGATAGAGTATGGGTGTATGCCTTATTTTAAATTTACGTATCAAGAACCAGTACTAATTAGAAAAACGGAATATAACCATCTTTTTACTTCATATTATTTGCATTGGATAGATATCGCAGTTGATATATATCAAGAATTTAATGAAAAAATTGGAGAATTGTGGTCAGTAAACATTATTAAGCATGAAAAAGTTTTGGAGAATGTATATAAGGTTACTTACAAAAATGGTAGCAAAATCTATATTAATTACAACGAAGATTCTGTGTATATTGATAACTTTAGCATAAAAGGAATGGATTATATTGTTGTTGATAAGGGGGGAACAAAAAAATGAAAAAATTTAGATTAAAAATGAAGTATAAGCACATGCTAGAAGGGTATATCTTATTGTTACCGTGGATTATTGGTACTGTTTTATTCTTCATTGTGCCAATATACCAATCAATTTTTTTAAGTTTCAGTAAGCTTGTTAAAATAACTGAATTCAAAATGAAATGGGTAGGTCTAATACATTATCAAAGAGCATTATTCTTCGATATATGGTTTGTTCCTGTGTTTATAAGCATGATTAAAGAAACCCTAACTAATACACCCTTAATAATAATATTTTCTCTTTTTATTGCTATGCTTTTAAATAAAAACACAAAGTTCAAAGGATTTTTTAGAGGAGTATATGTTTTACCCATAGTATTGGGTACGGGGTATGTAATGAGTCAGCTTTTAGGTATACGAGTAATTTCAAGCCCTGAGGGAGCTCCTCCACCTATGGTTGTTTCTGGTGAGCTCAGCAGAGGTCTTTTAATTCCAGAAGAAATGCTTATATATTTGGGACCAACAATAACGAAGGCTGTAACACTATTTCTTAGTAAAATTACTATGATGCTCTGGAAATCAGGAGTACAGATTGTGCTTTTCCTAGGAGGATTGCAAAGTATCTCGAAGTCCCTGTATGAGGCAGCCCATTGTGATGGCGCTACAGAATGGGAAATGTTTTGGAAAATCACGTTTCCTATAATATCTCCAACTATACTTTTAAGTATTGTTTACACTATAGCTGACTCTTTTACAGATGCAAGTAATCCTATGGTACAAAAGGTGATGCAGTTAGGTTTCAACACCGTGCAGTTCGAGTATGCAGCAGCTATTTCCTGGATATATCTTGCCTTTATAATGCTACTAATAGGATTAGTATTTCTAGTTTTTAGAATAGGTCAAAATAGTATTGAAAGCAAAAAAGTGGAGGTATAAAATGGTAATGATGGGAAAAGTATTTAAAAAAGTTCTTTCTCCAAACGAAAAAGATATGTATTGGAGCAAAAAAGGAGGTCTGAAAAATGAGCAAGATAATCCTAAACTAAGGAAACTTAAGCAATTAAGTTTTTGGAGAAGGAATTTTTATAAGACTGCTAATTATTTAATACTTGCAGATCTTGCTTTTGTGTTTTTATTGCCTTTCCTGTACATGATTATCACTTCTCTAAAAACAGATGCGGATCTGGTAGATACTACTGTTAAATGGATTCCTACTACTATATGTATAGAAAATTATGTTAGAGCTTTCAGAGCTCTTGACTATGTAAAGCATTTAAAAAACTCTGTTTTGGTAACAGGGCTTTGTACTGCAGGTCATGTATTTTCATGTTCTCTTGCTGGATATTCACTTGCAAAATATAGATATTATGGAAGAAATTTATTCTTTACATTTGTAATACTATCTATTATAACTCCGATACAAGTTATATTATTGCCTCTTTATTTAAGGTATGGAAAGCTTAATATGCTTGGGACATACTTACCACTAATCCTTCCCACGTTTTTTGGATATGGTTTGAGTGGAGCACTTTTTATATTTATTTACAGGCAGTATTTTTTAGGAATTCCACAGGAATTTATAGAAGCAGCAAAGATAGATGGGTGTGGTTTTATAAGCACATTTTACAGAGTTGTTTTTCCTACATCAAAATCACCCACACTTGTAACTACTGTACTTTCGCTCATATGGCATTGGAATGACTATTTCGAACCAACATTTTATATAAGAAGAAGTCATTTGCATCTACTATCACAAAAGCTACCAAACATATACCACCTATTCCAACAAGCAGGGAAATTTGATCCGGTAACACAACTTCAAATAAAGGTATATAATGAAGCAGTATTTATGGCAGCGATATTTCTTGTAGTATTGCCTCTACTTGTTATATATATTGTGCTACAGCGTCAGTTTGTTGAAGGAATAGAAAGAACAGGACATGTAGAATAGGATATGTTAGGAAAGTTAGTTGAAGTGATTGAATAAGTTCAATAAATATCATATAACACTATCGCGAAGTTGTACACAAATATTATACGAAAGAATATGAAATTATGGAGGTAAGATTATGAGGAAAATCAATATTACGACTACAAATCCCTATACTGTGAAACCCGTAGAGCCTGAAATACCTGTATTTACAAAAGAAGAGTTTGAAGATAGGATCTCAAGATTGCTTAATAAGATGAGTAATAGTGAGTTGACGCATGTTATTGTATATGGAGATAGAGAGCATTTTTCGAATTTAGAATACCTTACAGGTTTTGATCCTAGGTATGAAGAAGGAATGCTTATTATTCAGGGTGATGGAAAATTAACTTTATTAGTTGGCAATGAAGGGTGGAATTACTCTTTTATTTCGCCACTTAATTTAGAACGAATTCTGTATCGAAACTTTAGTCTGCAGGGACAACCTAGAGATAATCAACCGTGTCTTAAGGAAGTATTTAAAAACTGCGGAATAGACAAATATTCCAATATTGGTGTTATCGGACAAAAGTATTTCGAATCAGATCATATAAAAGGTTGTGAACATGAAGCTGGGTATTTTACTGATGTACCATCATACATAATTGATATTCTTGTTCAAATTGTCGACAGAAACAGAATAACCAATTTTACCCATGCAATGACAAATTTATCTGATGGACTTAGAATTACGGTGAAAGGTGCTAAAGAGATAGCTTATTACGAATATGTAACAAACAAAGTATCAAATTGTGTAATTAATATGTTAGAAGGACTAGAACCTGGTATAAGCGAACTTGAAGCATCCCGGAAAGCTGGCTACGATGCATCTCCAATAAATATGTTTCCGCTTGTTAACTTTGGAGAAAAGCATGCATTTTTATGTTTAAGGAGCCCTAACCATAATAAGTTAAAGGAAGGTAATCTAGTAACGATTTGCTATGGTATTCGTGGGGGCCTTGTTGCTCGCTCGGGTCTTGCAGTAAAAGACAAGTCTGGTATTTCTAATAGCTTAGGTAATATTATAGAAGAATTTTATATGCCATACTTTAGGGCTGTTATCACATGGTACGAGTCAGTAAAAATTGGCAAAAACTGCGGAGAAGTATACAATAAGGTTATGGATATACTCGGAGGGGAGAAAGACTTTGGAGTATCATTAAATCCAGGACATAATATTAGTAGCGATGAATGGACGAATTCTCCTTTTTATAAAGATTCTCCACATAAAATACTTAATGGGTATTATCTCCAGTGCGATATTATTGCTTCTTTGCAAAATCCTGTAAGGCTAGCAATGCTTGAAGATGGAGTTATATTTGCAGATGAAAAACTTAGAGAAGAATTGAAGTCACAATATCCGGATGTGTACAACAGAATCCAAAAAAGAAGAGAGTTTATGATAGAGGTCATTGGTATTAATTTAAGTGATGATGTCCTTCCTTTATCAAATGCTCAAGCTATATGTCATCCATTTTTATTAGATACAAATAAAATATTTACAATAGATAAATTAATGAAATAATCCCTAAAACCAAGCTTAAGGGGGAATAAAGAATGAGTTTTAAAAATGAAAGTTGTTTTCTAGAACTGAACTTATGTGATATTAATTCTCAATTAAAAAGTTATATTTATAAACTTTCTGATGAGGCTTTTCTTCTAGGAGATAATGCTAGGGACTCAATTAATAGTATTGGAGAATTTGAAAAACGCAGAACTTATTTACGTGAGAAGTTCATTGAATCAATGGGAGGGCTAAGTTCATTAGAAACTCCGTTAAACCCTGTAGTTACAGGAACCATAGAAGGTGATGGGTTTAGAATAGAAAAAGTAATTTTAGAGTCAAGGCCTAAAACTTATGTAACTTGTAACCTATACATACCTAACAATATTGATAAGCCAGTAGGTGCTGTCTTATTATTGTGTGGTCACTCACAAAATGGAAAGGAAGATTATCAAATTGCATGCCAATATTTTGCAAAAGCAGGGATGGTAGTTTTAGTACAAGATCCAATTGGGCAAAGCGAAAGATTAAGCTATTATGATGCTGCTACTGGAAAAATTAATATAACATGGGGGACGTATGAACATAATTATGCAGGAAGCCAGAGTTTGTTTTTAGGTGAAGGAATTGCACGTTATTTTCTGCATGATTCCGTTAGAGCAATAGATTATCTTTGTACACGGCCTGAAGTAGATCCTACTAAAATAGGAGTTACAGGATGCTCTGGAGGAGGGACGCAAACATGCATGTTGATGCTTTATGATCAACGTATAGCAGCAGCAGCTCCTGGTTTGTTTGTTACAAACAGAAGTGAAATCATGCATGCAGATGTCTTTCAAGATTTGGAACAAATATGGCCAGGTATGAGTAGCGTAGGTTTTGATCATGAAGATATGCTTCTTAGCATGGCACCCAAACCTGTGCTTGTTCTTGGTGCACTCCTTGATTTTTTCCCAATTGAAGGTTTAAAGAGAACAACAAAAAGAGTGGAGCGTTTTTGGGATATGTACGGGGAAAAAGGAAATCTGGAGGTATATATATCTAATTCTGGACATGCGTATACACTTCAAATGGTAAAAGAATCAGTAAAGTTTTTCTCAAGGCATCTATTGGGGAAAGAAGCCACAGTTGTAGATATAACAACTACAACATTAGAACTGGAAAAACTACGTTGCACGAAAACAGGTCAAGTAAGTGCAGATTTTGAAGACAGCAGAACAGTGTACTATGAAAATATCGATAAACTTGCAGAAATAAAAAAACATCTAAATTCAATTTCTGAAAGTGTAAGAAAAAATAGAGCATTGGAATGGTTAAAGTCAAAAGTATTTAATAACCGCAAGACCTGCGAATTAAATCCGAGACACTCACAAGCAGATGAAACCGAAGGACTTAGCACATTGCATAGTATTTGGTGGTCACAGGAGGGTATATTAAATTATGGTATTACTTTCAGGGATCAGAGATACATGACAGAAAAGATTCCAATTACCATTGCTATATGGGATGGAGGTACAACAAAAATAAGATCTCATATGAACTGGATAAAGAAAACTTGTGAATCAGGCAGAGCGATTATGGTTCTGGATGTATCAGGGGTCGGTGAACTTAAACCTGATGATTCTTCTGAAGGTTACTACTCAATTTTATGGAAGTTAAACCATGATCTTATGTGGCTTAATGATAGTTTGGCGGCAATGCGTACTTATGATGTAATTCGGGCTATAGATGTAATACCACACATAAATAACATTGATAAATTGAATATAGAATTATATGGGCATGGTAACTATGGAATTTACGCTTTGTTAGCTGCTGCTATTGATGAACGG